>JDSF01000282.1_pt1 | contig 26789 bp, 20 predicted proteins | sample 199441 | NCBI WGS metagenome assembly JDSF01 (sample SAMN02592751, study PRJNA231836) | bioreactor metagenome | isolation source: continuous culture bioreactor denitrification-DNRA | place: Germany: Bremen
GAAAGCTGGTCATACCAAGAAAAATTCTGTATAATATATATGGAATCACTGAAGATTCAAACATTTCAGTCGCACACCGAGGAGGGATTTCCCGTGTTTGTAGAAGCTGTGATACTCGGGATTGCCATTGGCATACTGAGAAAAGGTCGCTTGACGAGTTTAGGCGAAACACAATTTAAAGGGTTATGGCTTGTGATCATTGCATTTTTAACTCAAATATCACCAATTTTTCTCGCACGTGCGAATGTATTAGGAGACCAGCTTATATACATGCCGTTTGTAGCCATGTGTATGATGACGATTGTTCTGTTCATGAATTTGGATAAGAGCGGTATTTGGTTTGTTATCCCAGGAGCCGTAATGAACCTTGTGGCAATAGCTATGAATGCGTTTAAAATGCCTATTGATTTTAGAGGGCTTGAATATGCAGGTTTAACAGGTGTTATTGAGACAATTCAAGATGGTTCATTAATGAATTATATCAATATGGAAAGTGCCGCTGGTTTTTCGAAATATCTTGGGAAATTTATTGGTATGCCAGATTTTTATCCATTTGCGAAAGTCCTGTCTATTGGCGACATACTTATAATGGTTGGAATTGTTATTCTAATTCAAGGAGAAATGAAGAAGGTATTCTACCGTGGATCAGGATCAATGGTGAAGTATTCTTATAACTCTAGGTACTAATTTATATATGAAAAATTAAGACTGGGTCACCAGTCTTTTATAATAGTTACATGTTTATAGTAATATTAATTCGACTTATTGACAGTATGCATCGACCGTGCTACCATTAATTTACAAATTGCGCGAATTCGAATGTACAACATCTTAAAAATGCTTCAATCATGACGTCAGTTCCAGAACTTTACTTAGAAGAAACTTTTAAAGTATTCTTCTAAAGTATTTTTCTATAGTGGAAATCGACAACATGATTCGATAAATCGCTTACATAAGAAAGGAAGAATCCATTTGGGATTCTTTTTTTCGTCCTATTTCTACTTACTTTCTTTTTCACACAGAATTCACACTTTATTCATGAATCTGTCACTCAATTCTAACATAGAGTAGAATTACGATATGCTATAATATATACTTGTAAGGCTATATACATAGCTTGATAAATCAGACTAATACCCAGTACGGGATATAATAATAAATCAAGGAACATCCGAGAAATTTACCAATGTATTTCACAAATCAATTTGGTGGATTTCCTGAATGCTCCTAGATGTGAAGGGACGATAAACATGCGATTTCTAGAAAAACTATTTGGTAGTGATAACGACAGAGAAGTAAAGCGGATCATGAAACAGGTTGAGGTGATTGATGCCCTTGAACCTCAAATGAAAGCCCTTTCTGACAACGAGCTTAGAGCAAAAACAGATGAGTTCAAAAGCAGATTAGCTTCTGGTGAAACATTAGATGATATTCTAAATGAAGCCTTTGCAGTTGTACGAGAAGCTGCAGTAAGAACCCTCGGTATGAGACACTACCCAGTTCAACTTCTTGGTGGAATTGTTCTTCATGGTGGTCGTATTGCTGAAATGCGTACAGGTGAAGGTAAGACCCTTACGGCAACATGTCCTGTATATCTAAATGCCCTTGAAGGTAAAGGCGCTCACGTTATCACTGTTAATGACTATCTTGCACGTCGTGACCGCGACTGGATGGGTAAACTATATAGCTTCCTTGGTTTAACAGTAGGGTGTGTTGTTCATGGTGTAAGGGGTCAAGAACGTGTTGATGCTTACAAAGCAGATATCACATTTGGTACAAATAATGAGTTTGGTTTTGACTACCTAAGAGACAACATGTCTATTTATAAAGAAAACCTTGTTCAAAGACCACTAAACTATGCGATTGTTGATGAGGTCGATTCCATTCTTGTCGATGAAGCAAGAACACCACTTATTATTTCTGGTGAAGGATCAAAATCAACAAGCCTATATAAGGTTGCAGATACTTTTGTACAAATGTTAAAAAGAGAAGATGATTATACGATTGATGAAAAGGCTCATTCTGTTGTTTTAACAGATGAAGGTGGCGTGGAAAAAGCTGAACGTTTCTTCAGCATTGAAAACCTTTCTGACCCGCAGAACATGGAAATTTCTCACCACATCAATCAAGCCCTTAAAGCTAGATATTTAATGAAAAAAAGACGTTGCATACGTAATAAAAGAAGGCGAAGTTGTCATTGTTGATGAGTTTACAGGTCGTCTAATGTTTGGTCGTCGATTCTCAAATGGTCTACATCAAGCAATCGAAGCAAAGGAAAATATGGAAGTGCGCAAGGAATCTCAAACCCTTGCAACTATTACACTTCAGAACTACTTCAGAATGTATGCTAAACTATCTGGTATGACAGGTACGGCAAAGACAGAAGAAGATGAATTTAAACATATCTATGGTATGGATGTTATTGTTGTTCCAACAAACCGTCCTATTCAAAGAGACGATATGTCTGATTCAGTCTATAAATCACTAGGTGGAAAATTCGGCGCTGTTATCAATGATGTGGAAACACGTCATCAGAATGGTCAACCGATTCTAGTTGGTACAATTTCCATTGAAACTTCTGAGTATTTATCCAGTCTTCTAAAGAAGCGTGGTATCAAACATGAAGTTCTTAATGCAAAACAGCACGAAAGAGAAGCTGAAATCGTATCACAAGCTGGACGATTCAACTCAGTAACAATTGCAACAAACATGGCTGGTCGTGGTACAGATATCGTTCTTGGTGGTAATGCAGAATTTATGGCTAAACGAGATATGTCTAAAAAAGGCTATTCAGATGAAATACTTTCTCTTGTTACAAGTCCACTGGAATATGATGATCCAGAGATTAATGAAGCAAGAGATGCATACAATGTTATATTCGAAGAGTATAAAACAGTAACAGATGCTGAAGCTGAGAAAGTTAAGGCTGCAGGTGGTCTACACATTATTGGTACTGAGCGACATGAATCTCGTCGTATTGATAATCAGCTACGTGGTCGTTCAGGACGTCAAGGTGACCCAGGGTCATCACAGTTCTTTATTTCATTTGATGATGATTTAATGCGACTGTTTGTGAATGACAATGTAAAAGCTATGGTAGACAAGCTGGGTATGGAAGACGACATGCCGCTTGAGGCAGGTATACTTACAAGATCGATCGAAGGCGCTCAGAAAAAGGTTGAAGGTCGAAACTTTGGTATTCGTAAACACGTTCTTCAGTACGATGATGTTATGAACAAACAACGTGAAATTATCTATGGTGAGCGTAACAGAGTCCTACACGGTGAGAATATTAAAGATGAAATTGATTCTATGATCAACAGCATTGTTGATCGTGCAATTGAACTGTATACAAGTGAATCAGAATATGCTGAAGAGTGGGACCTTAAAGCCCTTGAAGAGCATCTGCACCAAGTGTTCCTTCCAATGGGACTATTAAAAGTAGAAAATGTAGAGTCTCTTGACCGTGATAAACTCAAAGATATTCTGCTTGAACTTGCGAACAAGCTATACGCAATGAAAGAAGAAGAAGTTGGTATTGAACGTATGCGTGATATTGAACGCGTCCTACTTCTAAGAGTTGTTGACGAAAAGTGGATCGATCATATCGATGCAATGGATCAGCTTAAACAAGGTATTGGTCTTCGTGCAGTAGGTCAGGAAGATCCAGTTCGCGCATATCAAATCGAAGGTTTTGATATGTTCAACGAAATGACTTATAATATACAAGTTGACACTGTTCGTTTCCTTTACCACGTAACAATTAAAACGGAAGCGAAACGTGAGCAGGTTGCCAAGATTACAGGCACTTCTGGTGGAGATACAACACCAGCTAAAATGGAACCTGTTAAGAGAGAACAAAAGGTTGGACGTAATGACCCGTGTCCATGTGGAAGCGGTAAAAAAATACAAGAAGTGTCATGGAGCAAATGCAGGTTAAACTGTTTTTATCGTAATAATAGAAAAGAGGTGTGTGGTGTGCTAAAACTTGAGAAATGTATTAACGAGTTGAAGAACATTGAGACATCCCTGAACGATTTGAGGGGTTCACTTTGACATCGATAGCTTGAACAAGGAACATGAAGAGCTAGAAATGCTAATGACAGAACCTGATTTCTGGGATGATCAAGCAGCGGCTCAAAAAACTCTGCGTAAAGCGAAGTCAATCAATACAAAACTAGAACTTTTTGAGTCTATGGAAACAGCTCTTGAAGAACTCACAATACTTGTTGATATGGCTCTTGAAGAAGAGGACGACTCCGATCCGTCGATTGAGAAAGAAGCAATAGACGGTATTGCAAAGTTAACTGCAGATATAGAAAAAATGAGTTTGCAGACGCTTCTGTCTGGTGAGTATGACGAAAACAATGCTATACTATCCATTAATGCTGGTGCAGGCGGACTCGACGCTCAGGACTGGGCAGACATGCTGTTTAGAATGTTTAACAGGTGGGCCGCGCATAATGGCTTTGCCGTTGAAATTCTCGATATACTAAAAGACACTGAAGCAGGTATTAAAAACGTGTCTATGGCGATTCGTGGCATTAATGCTTATGGATACTTAAAATCTGAAAAAGGTGTACATCGTATTGTACGTATTTCTCCGTTTGACTCATCAGGAAAAAGACACACAAGTTTTGCCTCTGTGGATGTAATGCCAGAGTTAGAGGATGACGTGGAAGTGGATATTAATCCAAGTGATATAAAAATTGATACTTTCAGAGCTTCGGGTGCAGGTGGACAGCATATTAATACAACTGACTCGGCCGTTAGAATTACGCATATTCCAACAGGTGTTGTGGTACAGTGTCAAAATGAAAGATCACAGATTAGCAATAGAGCCACAGCAATGCGTATGTTAATGTCTAAGCTGATCGAAATCAGAATTCAAGAGCAAAAAGATAAAGTTGAAGATCTTGCGGGTGACTATTCTCAAATTGCATGGGGAAGTCAAATTCGTTCATATGTATTCCACCCTTACAATCTGGTGAAGGATCATAGAACGAACCATGAGGTTGGCAATGTTCAGTCTGTTATGGATGGTGACATTCAGATGTTTATTGACGCTTATCTGAAAATGAAGCTTAGAGAAGAAGACGATGAATAAATAGAACAAAATGAAGGACTTGATTCCATTTAAACTGGAATCAAGTCCTTTTAAGTTACTTAACCAATGAGTTCATACTTGCACTGATTTCTGCCGAGACGTTTTGCTTCATATAGATGTTTGTCAGCCTCTTCAATGAGCTGATGTAGGCTTTGTCCTTTATAAGTGGACAAGCCACAGCTTACAGTTAAGGAAATATTTTTGTTGTGTATAACAAAGGCATGTTCAGAAACGGAACAACGTAATCTATCAACGATATTTGTGCCTTCTTGCATATCTGTGCCTGGTAGAACAAGTAAAAAACTCTTCACCGCCATACCGTCCTACAAAATCACTTTTTCGCGTTTTTTTTGCGTATAAGGTCAGATAACATGGCGAGAACCTCGTCACCTGTTAAGTGTCCATATGTATCATTAACCAGTTTGAAATGGTCAATATCAATCATTGCAACAGTTAGAGGCATACTACATGTCATTGATCGTGACAGTTCCTCTCTTAAGATCTCTCGAATATAATTATGGTTAAAGAAGTTCGTTAAACTGTCTGTCACAGATTTCTGGTAGAGCATTCGGTTGTGTTCCTTCAGTGTATTATTTGCTTCTATCAGGCTCTGGGTATTATGCACAAGCATCGATACATCTTCAAAAATCGTAACGAATTCATCTATATCCGTTTTAAAAGCTGTGATTTGATAGTGGGTATCCAGTGAAGCAACATAAGACGTAAAGGTTATTGGTTTGTCGTTTTTTACAACGGAAGAGTAGGTTGCTATCCAGTCGGTTTGATCGTATTTTGTGTCTGGTAAAGCCACTGTTAGTCTTTGTCCAATAAGTGCACGACTATTAAGCTTCGTTATTTGCTCAAACTGAGAGTTCATGTCCAGAAAGACATAATCAATGGCATCCCCATTACGATCATAAACCAATCTGTGCCTTGCATAAGCCAGAGGCATTTTCATGATAAGTTGTTTATAAAACTCAAGCATCCATATCACATCAATCCTTCATACATAATATTACAAGTTTTGTATCTGTATTCATACAATTGCCAATTTTACATGAATTTAATCAATTATTTTTGAATTACCTATATTTTGTGTTGATTTTTTATTAAAATGCCACAATTCTTTGATAATTGCGGATTTCTTGCAGTATTCGACGTGGAACGATACAATGGTAGAGGAAAAATGGAACCTGGATTATTCACGAAATTCACACATAGGCTACTAGGGTTTATTTGAAAATTTCATGAATAATCAAGGCGTAAGAAATCGGAGGTAAAGCTATGGAACTAATCATCAAACAATTGGCAAGTGAGTTAAACCTTAATCCTAAGAAGGTTGAAGAAACAATTAACCTAATTGACGAGGGTAACACAATACCATTTATTGCGCGTTATAGAAAAGAAGTTACAGGTGGAATGAGTGATGAGATTCTTCGTTCGTTTGACGAAAGACTAAAGTACTTAAGAAACCTAGAATCGCGTAAAGAAGAGGTTATTCGCCTTATTGCAGAACAAGAGAAACTAACACCAGAGCTGGAGAAGAAAATAAAAGCAGCAAAAGTTCTTCAAAAGGTTGAAGATTTATACAGACCATTTAAACAAAAGAAGCAAACAAGAGCAACAAAGGCTAAAGATAAAGGTCTTGAACCGTTAGCACAGCTTATAATAGCTCAAGAAGCAAGAACAGGTACAGTAAATGACGCTGCAGAAGCATTCTTAAGCCCTGAAAAAAAAGAAGTAAACACAGTAGAAGAAGCACTTGCAGGCGCAAGAGACATTATAGCAGAGCAGATTTCAGATAACCCAGAGTTTAGAGAGTGGATCAGAGACATGGTTAAGGTACAAGGTCTTATAGTATCTCTGAAGACTAAAAATGCAGAGGAATCGGTTTTTGAGCAGTACTATGACTACTCTGAAGCCGTTAAGTCCATTCCAGATCATAGAGTTCTTGCGATCAACCGTGGTGAAAAGGAAAAAAGTTCTGAAGGTTAAAATTACAATGCCAGACGAGGCAATTGTTGACCGTCTCAATAAATCATTGATTACTAATTTTCAAAGTATTTTCACGCCTCAAGTGGAAATGGCAATACAAGATGCATATAAACGTCTGATTTCATCAAGTGTAGAAAGAGAAATCAGAAATATGCTGACAGAGCGTGCAGAAGAAGAAGCCATTAAAGTTTTTGGTAAAAACACGAAACCCCTTCTTTTAATCCCGCCAGTACGTGACATGAAGGTTTTAGCTGTAGATCCAAGTTACAGAACTGGATGTAAGCTAGCTGTTCTAGATGGAACAGGCAAAATGCTAGAATATGCTACAATCTACCCTAACAAACCACAGAACAAGACCACTGAATCTAGAAAAGTTTTAGTGAATTTGATTAAGAAGCATGACGTTGATATTATTCCAATCGGAAATGGAACAGCTTCACGCGAAACAGAAGCCTTTGTGGCAGAATCTTTAAAAGAAATAGAGAAGGAAGTATACTACACAATAGTTTCTGAAGCGGGTGCATCTGTTTATTCAGCATCAAAGCTTGCAACGGAAGAGTACCCAGACATTGACGTATCTATTAGAGGTGCAATTTCAATCGGTCGCCGTCTTCAAGATCCACTTGCAGAACTGGTTAAAATCGATCCTAAACATATCGGTGTTGGTCAGTATCAGCATGACTTAAACCAGAAAAAACTCAATGACACACTTACGGGCGTTGTTGAGGACTGTGTAAACAGCGTTGGGGTAGACTTGAACACGGCAACACCATCCCTGCTTCAGTATGTTGCAGGTATTTCGGGTGCTATTGCAAAAAATATTGTGAACTACAGAGATGAAAATGGTAAGTATTCTGCAAGAAAAGAACTGCTTAAAGTTGCTCGTCTTGGCAATAAAGCTTATGAACAGTGTGCGGGTTTTTTAAGAATTGCAGATGCTAAAAATCCACTTGATAACACGTCAGTTCACCCTGAGTCATACAAAACAGCAACACTGCTTTTAGAAAAGCTAGGTTACTCTCTGGAGGACATTACAGGCGGTAACTTAAGTGACATTAGCCAAAGAATTATTGAATTAGTTCCTGTAGAGGTGAAACAAGAGAAGTTAAATATTTCTGGCAAAGGCTTTGAAGCACTTGCTGCTCTGAAAAAACCAAAGAAAAAATGACGACAAGTCTCAAAATTCTAAACGTTTTGACAAGTCTCTTAAGACGCTTGCGGACGAATTCGAAGTTGGTCTGCCAACACTTAAAGATATTATTGAAGAAATTAAAAAGCCGGGTCGTGACCCTCGTGAAGAAATGCCAAAACCGATATTCAGAAGTGATGTATTGTCATTTGATGATCTAGCTGAAGGTATGATTTTAACAGGTACAGTTAGGAATGTGGTTGATTTCGGTGCATTTGTGGATATTGGTGTGAAAAATGATGGACTTGTCCACATCTCAGAACTGTCCGACAAATATGTTAAACACCCGATGAACGTAGTTGCTGTTGGTGACACAGTTCAAGTAAAAATTATTGGTGTAGATAAGAACCGCGGCAAAGTTTCTCTTTCAATGAAAGGGTTGAATTAACACAACTTTGCATTATATATGAGACGGATAGCTGCAAACTATTAACAACCCGATTACAGAACTTGAATAACCGTTGGAAAGAAACGGGATGTTATATATAATAACTCCAGATGGGTGTATACCTGTCTGGAGTTTTTTCTGTATATACCCTTTGGAACGAAAGGATGATAATATGGCAATTCTAGTAACTGGCGGTGCAGGCTACATTGGTAGCCATACATGTGTGGAGCTTCTTGAAGCTGGTAAAGAAGTCATTGTAGTAGATAATTTTGCAAACAGCAAACCAGAATCTATAAAACGTGTCTCTGAAATTACTGGTAAAACACTAAAATTATATGAAGTCGATATTTTAGATAGGGACGCTTTAGACAAAGTCTTTGAGGAAAACACAATTGAAGCGGTTATTCATTTTGCAGGTCTTAAAGCTGTAGGGGAATCTGTAGCCATTCCACTTGCTTACTTCCATACAAACATTACAGGCACTCTAATATTATGTGATGTTATGATGAAACATAATGTGAAAAAGATTGTATTTAGCTCATCTGCAACCGTTTATGGTGATCCACTTACAACTCCGATAGAAGAAAGTTTTCCATTGTCAGCAACCAATCCATATGGCCGTACCAAGTTAATGATAGAAGAAATCCTTCGCGATCTGTACGTATCGGACAATGAATGGAGTATATCTCTACTTAGATACTTTAATCCGATTGGCGCCCATATGAGTGGAAGAATTGGTGAAGATCCTAATGGAATACCAAATAACTTAATGCCATTTATTACACAAGTTGCAGTTGGAAAACGAGAGACACTGAGTGTGTTTGGAAATGATTATGACACACACGACGGAACTGGTGTAAGGGACTACATTCATGTGGTAGATCTTGCTAAAGGTCATTTAGCAGCACTAGACTATGTTATGAACCACCAAACTATTGAAGCTGTTAATTTAGGTACTGGTACAGGCTATAGTGTATTAGATGTTGTAAATGCTTTTACGACGGCTACAGAACAGTCAGTTCCTTATGTTATTACAGATAGAAGACCTGGGGACATTGCATCTTGTTATGCTGATCCAACGAAGGCACTTAGTCTATTTGGTTGGAAGACTGAGAAAAACATTCAAGAAATGTGCCGCGATTCTTGGAAGTGGCAAAGTGACAACCCAAATGGATATGAAGATTAGTTTGTGTACTTTATACAAGTGAAAAGGTAAACTCCAAATTTCATGTCGAATTAGTAAACGGCTTACTTATTGCGTTGCGAATGGTATGTTTATTTTTCGTTTAGAGAAGTGGTGAATATGCAGTTAAATGGCTATTTTTCGACGTTCTTGAAACGAAGTGGTCAAATTTTGCAAAAATGGTTTTCGACAAAATTCGCCATAGAGTCATCAACTCCACAAAAAAAAGATTTTAAACCCAAGTTCCGTTGAAACTTGGGTTTTCTTTATATATAATTTCATATGTAGCAAACAATTTCCAAAAGTCATTGTTTTTTGGGTCTATTGGAGTAATTGGATATAATGTTTAGGGTAAATATAACTATGTATAGAAACTAGTTCTATAAAAACAATGGGGCGCAACTGAAAGATATCGTGGTGGATATGTATCGCAAATCTAAAATATTCTTTTTATGTATCTTTTTTGTTATTCAATATGTGGTTCTGTTTTCAGTTTTGTATGCCCTTCGTGAGATTGTATTCGAACAACTCATTAATACATTACTTACAGGTGTATTTTTAATTGTATATTTAATGACAAGTTATTTTACTATGACGAATTATTTATTTAAAAAGATAAATCATTCACCAAACATTAAGGAACAGATTCATTCCTTTCGAGAAGATGGTGAACATTCTGCAGAAAAAACTTGCAGAAATAAGACGCCTTATTGAAGAAAACAAACATAATGAGGCTTCAAAAGTGATAAACGCCATGTCCCAGACAATAGACGATGGTGAAGTGCTTATAAGTAATAAAGAAAAAAACACTATCATGTTTAATATTAGACAAATATAAAGTTAAATGTGATTCTAAAGGCATAAAGTTCAACCAGAAAATTACCGTCAATAACTTGGAACGTTATTTTACCTCTAAGGAGTTAACCAGTATTTTAGGAAATCTGCTTGATAACGCAATTGAGGCGATTATTCGAAAGGACTCTTTGATAAATTCTAGTCCAACAGAGAATATAAAAGAGAAGTGGATTAGTATAGAAATCAAATCAGCTAAATCAATAAAAGGGCAAAAAGGTATAAAAAATTCTTGTGAAAAACAGTGGACAAACCCTTGAAAAAGATCAAGCTGATAAAATATTTACTGCTGGTGTGAGCAGTAAACAAGGAGACAATCATGGCTATGGGTTAGCAGTTGTTATGGACATTGTTAGGAAGTTAGGTGGAACTATTCAAGCGGTATCACATCCGGAAACGGAAATACAAGTGATTGTTCCAGAATCATAATTAAAGGAGATTGACTATGTGGGGGCATAATACGAATAGGGGGCGCTTTGGGAACCTCAGATTCACTTGGGGATGCGCAGTTACATTCTTATCGTTAGTAACGACAGGTGTGCTATTCATTCAGTATCATCCCGGTATTTCAACTGTTATGAATCATGGGCATAGAAACTTATTGCTTTTGGCTCATGCAACGGTGTTTGTAGGTTTCGCAATTGCAATTATTGAGCTAAAAGGACAATGTGATTTGCGAAGGCAAAAACAGGATCTAGAGCAAGCTAAAAAAGTGAGACATGAGTATAGAAGACATATTCAAAATGTTCAAGCTCTACTATACATTGAAGCGTACAGTGAAGTGAACGAATATGCATTGTCGTTAGAAGATGAACTAAGGACGCTCTAAAATACTCAGTTGCTAAAAGACAGTGAACACGGGACAGGTGATAGGGATGAACATATTAATACTTGATGATAATGATCCAACTAGAAGAATGCTGAAGAAAATTCTAGAAGAGGATCATTCAGATGTTACTGTTCACACCGCAGGATCATACCAAGAAGCGGAGTGGATTGTAAACCAGGAAAGACTTGATTTGGCACTACTAGATATGGAAATCGGTGAAGGATATACAGGAATCGACGTTGGGAAGTTGATCGTTGAAAGTAATCCAGATGTAGAATTTATGGTTATAAGCTCACATGCAGAGTATGCACTGGATTCATTTGAGATCCATCCATATGATTTTCATGTAAAACCAATTAATATTAATTCATTTAAGAATAGTATTAGACAAGTTCTGGAGTATATTGAATCAAAAAAGTCGATGAGTACAAGAGGCCCTTCAAATGACGATGGTAGACTTCTTGTAAGGACAAAGAAGGAAATCTTTTGGATACCTTTTTCAAAGATTCATTTCATCGAGAAGCTCCAAAAGGATATTTATATTCATACAGATGATGACGCTGTTGTGATTAGACAAAACATTTCAGACATAGAAAAAAAAGCTTCCAACGAATTTTCTAAGAGTCCATAAGTCATACATTGTAAACTCAGAGCACATTTCAAGAATTGTTGAACATGGAGACAGGTCTTATGAGGTGTATTTCTTTAATAATGAGAAGACAGCTTATATGAGTCGGTATAAGGCTTCTATACTGCTCGATAGACTTGGCTAGATATTAGAAGATTGAAGTAATTTAATAAAACGAAAACAGATGCGAATTGCCAATTAGATGGTGATTCGCATTTTTTTTATTGTTTTTTTTTAATGTCTATCTCATAGAACTTGATTAAATGTCATTCAAGCAAGGTTGAACAGAATATGACACAAATGATTACTGGAAAATGTAGTAATTTATTATAGTGAATAAATTTGAGTAACTATGGGGGAAGAGTAAATGCAATCAAAGGTTCGTTCAAAAGTACAATCGAAAATAAAATCAAGAATAGGAAAACTAATTTCTGGTATCGTAGGTTTGTCTATGATTTTGACCTGCGTAACACCAATATCTTTTGGTGACACAAGTTCATATGAAGAAGCTTCTGGTAATGCTATAAGCAATACTCAACTGGAGCAAGCGACTTATAAAGCAACTTCGGGTGGGGCAATTGATGTAAATCCGATACCAGATAGATAGTGAGTATAGGGAATTGTATCCAATGAGGTATTTGTACTTTGATGTTGAGGATGGATCAACTGATTTTGATTTTGAAGTGCATAAAGTTCCTTATGTGTTGAAGCTGAAGCATCATTCGTATGGATATCTGTACTTTAGTAATGTTTATTCGAACATTAAGCTTGAGATAAAAGATGACCCAGATGCAACTTATGAGATCACTTCAATAAGAAGTGAAGGCGACAACATGTTTGTTCAGATAGGATCGCTGAATAATGGTAAGGATCTAGAAGGTAAGCTTCGAGTTGTAAACTATATGAGCGATGAACTAACAATAAAATCAGACTGGATGAACTTTAAATATAATGATAATAAGCTAGCTTTAGATGGAAATCCATTTGACGAAAATGCCAATCCCGAAATACTAATGAATGGGTCTGCCATAGGTCTAGTACGATTCACACCTGAACAAAATGAGGGGCTAACTGGCTATGTAAATCTGTATAGGAGAAACGAACTCGTTAAATCGGTGCCATTATGCAAAAGGCGTTTGTATGAAGATGGATTCCAAGATATAGAGTACTATTCCATTGGAGATTTAGAAGACGGATACTATCTGGTGCAAGGGTATATAGATCAGGATGGAAAGCCATGGAAAAGAACTAAAACATATGGCTTTACAATAGAGAATGCTAAGAACAAGCAAACATTCTTACCAACAATAGTGTTCAATGAAGAAAATGACATTATAAAACCGAAGGTGACCATATCTGGCTATAAAAGCAAGAATACTAGCCTGTACATCTAGAATATGACTGTACGGACGAGAATTTAATGATATTTTCAGTATGGCTTACGAAAGACGGCAAAAAGTTTGATATACCCGAAAGTGATATTTTGGAGGCCGCAGGCAATTATGAATTCAACTACCGCGCTGAAGACTATTATTACAATATAACTGAAGGCAAAGTCACTTTCAGTATTGAGGATAAGAGCAGCGAATCCACATCAAACACATCATCCAGCTCAAAGTCAGGGAAAAAATCTGGCGGTGGTGGAGGCGGAGGCGGTGGTAATAAGAAAAAATAATACCACTGTTACGACTGGAAAAACCACAAAGATTGTTGAGGAATCAATTCCACAAGGCGCCACGGAATTACCTAAGGAAACACTAGTGGTTGAAAAGGGTGATATTAAAGTCAAAAACTACAAACAGGACAAAGCCATTAATGAAGATCTGGTGATCCTGGGTCTAGGAAAGAACTCAGATAAAGTAAAGCTTAAGGAAAAACCACATTCTAATGTTTGCTATGTGAAACCAAATGAAGAAACAGTTGAAAGATATCAAATGGAACTAAAGGTTGATTTAGATAAAGTGGAATCACCAGAAAGACTTGTTGCCTATCGCTACAATGAAGTTAGTGAAACATGGACCCTGTTGGAGGATTTGTAGATAAGGAAGCTGAGTTCGAAGATGTCAAGGAAGAGGACTATGCATCAAAGGAAATTAAGACATTGGCGTCTAGAGGTGTTATTAGCGGGTATGCAGATGAAACCTTTAAACCAGAGGCGACTATAACAAGAGCAGAATTTGCATCGATCCTATGCAACGCCCTTGAAGTCCGTGATAAGAATGAGGAGATTACATTTTACGATGTAGATGGCCAGTGGTATGAAGATCCACTTATAAAAGCAGCAACCTATGGATTCATGTCAGGTTATAACGGACAAATGCATCCAACAGATAAGATTAATCATGAACAAATGACAGTTATGATTATGAACGCCTATAAGCATTTAAAAGAAGAAGCGGTTTCAGACCTATCAATACTCTATACAGACGCTGATGATATCAGCAGCTGGGCCATTATGGCAGTTGCGGAAGCGGACACGTTAGGCATTACAGATGATCAGTCGCTTAAGTTTGAACCAATGGAAGATGCGACTAGGGCTGAGGCGGCTGTGCTTGTTTATAAGTTGTTGAAGGCTTTGGAGTTAATTTAGAAATTGAAGTAATCAAATAAATATAACAAAAATGAAGCAGTGACTAACAATATATTAAGTCACTGCTTTTTAACGTTCAATTTTAATCAATAAAAATATACTGAGAGGCCAACACAACTCTGGTTATTCATGACAAAAGTATTGATTCTTAGAACATATTTTCTTGAGCAACTCATATGGTTTGGCAAGATAGAGTTGCAAAACGGTAACAAGCGTTCAAATGGTCAAAGACTTAACAGATTCTTATTTAATATAAGGTGGCTAATAATAATAAAAGTGAGGTGCAGAATGAAAAGGATAAAAAGGTTATTGTCAATATGGATGGCGATGGTCATATTAATGACCTCAGTCCCAGTTGCTTTTGCAGAGACGGGAGGAGAATCTTCTACTAGATCTGAATCAGTTCCAGAGGGGTATGAGTACGTAGCAATATCGGGTGGTGCGATTAATATTAAGTACGAATCGTCACCAGGCGTTTATGAACCAGTAGAGGACTTAGTTCCGATCGAACTTTACTCCTACGATTATGATGAAAGCTATACACTTAATAGCGGTGTGTTGGACTTCTCTGAGTTGGATGTAGAAGATAATTATATTGCAATTCGACCGGTTAACTATGAGGAGTTACCTCCGATGAAATATTCGACTGGTGGATTGTTATATTTGGATGAGGAATCTGAGACAAATTGGATAGATGGAGATCTTGTTCTACATCCACATTATTTATCGTTGAAACCAGATGTGAATGTTGAGGATCACTTATATTTACACTCAGATTTTGGTGAGGACAGTTTTGAAGTCGAATTAATCTCAACAGACACGAGCGATGGTATTCAAGTTGTAGACGTTCTTTGTGAAGATGGTGAGACTTATGAAGGTCGTATCAAATTAGAGACGTTTAATTCTGATTCAAACTATACTTCCACAGATTGGAAGCATGTGATTGTAACACCAGAGAAGAAATTCATCGTTGATGGTGAACTTTATAATCCTTTTGAGTGGATCAATGCAGACTTGGAAGAGGTTTATGTACGTGGGAATGTTGATATTGATAAAACAGATATGAACTTTAAAAAGGGTAGCGTAAAAGTTATCGATAGTTCAACTGAAGAAGTTATTTTCGAGACACAGATTTATGACGATGGAAAGTTTAAACTCCCGCAACTTCCAGTAGGAAGATTCTATATCGATGCCAATGTGGAGTTTTATTCAGGTGTCCAAATGTATGCTGAATCGAGCATATTTAATTCTGATAGTGGAAATATGCATGAGGTCTTCATGACACTGGAGGAGGGTAGTGGACCAGTTCAACCAAAGATACCTTTAGATGAGTACTCAGTTGTGAGAGAACTCACTGAAGACTTAATCTTTGATATAGACGGATGGGATGAAACGAAAGATATCACCTTCAATCTATACAATACGGATAATGAATATACTTTCGTTGATGAGATAACTTCAGAGGGTTCACATCTTAGTTTGCCGGAACTTGCGACGGGCAATTATGATCTGAATGTAGAAGTGGACTTCGGAGAGTTACCAAGTGAAATAGCATCAGCATACTTTGAAATATATCTTGATGCAGAAAACGGAAAAGTCTATTTTGAAGAAGATCTTCGACTTGAAAGAAATATATTTGCATTCCAAATGGAAGATGATAACGGTAATGCAGTCTATGGTATGAATGGGGAAATGGATATTCAACTTGATAGTGGTGAGTATCTATATGGATTCGCTAATGTCTCTGATGACAAAGTTCTGATTGAGGACGTTTACACTGATGGGCTGGATAAACCTGTGCAGGGTAGATTCAGAATTTATGTAAATGATGGAAGCTCATATAGTGATGCTTATGCAAGTGAATGGATTTACTGTGAAATCAATGAGCAGGGGGAATTCATTGTTGATTCAAGTGAATTCAATAATGAGTCTTGGGAACCGATCATTATGGAGGATGGATATAAATATGACTACATCCGTCGTGATGGGTTTGATGAAGAGATTGACTATGGATACATAAATATTATTGAAGAAGATGGGATGCATAGATACCCAATCGATTGTGTTGGAGGATATTATTATCCAGTACTAGACAGAAATACCGATGGGTATGCTGAAGTCGTTACTCAAAGCGGAAATAAATATACTTCGGACGTATACATTATGACTTGGGGAACTTCTGTAGATATTGAGTTCGAAGAATTTGGAAAGGTTTATACTGATGAAACCATACCAGTTGAAATTCAGCTGGAGTATGATTCTCAGCCGCTTGGTTCAGGAAATATCGAGGAGAACATTCCGGTATCCGTTTATGGCTCTGTTATTGTAGACGGTGAGACAATTAATAGAGGTTACTTCAAGGTTTTATATGCAGAAAACGGACTTCTAAAAGTTGATCTTCCACCTGGATCATATGAATTAGAAGTGAATGAGGATGAAACAGACAAGTACGGTGTGAGATATAGCTCTAATCCACTTTACTCATCTGAGCGCTTCAATATAGAAACATCTCTAGACGGTGATGAGCCATATCAGTTGGATGATTTTCCTGTACTCTGGAGAAACTGGATTGTTTTTGAACCAGTATTGCCAGAGGGACTTCAAGGAGATATGGACGCTGTATTTGGATTCACAGCAGATGCAGTGGACATTCGAAAGTCAGACGATCAATATACTGCAGTAAGTCACATAGAATTCGACCAGAATACTATGATAGAAACAGAAGCTATTGCATATATTTACGAAACTGAAGTACCGGTTGTTCATTCTGATAGATTTGATATTTCATTTGACAAAGAATCAGGTGCAGTACTAATTAACGGAGAACTGGTAGATACATCAATAATTCAAAAAATAGAAGTTAAAGAAGCTGCATTTAGTGGAAGTGTAATCGCGAATGCAGATGTGTATGACAAGTATGGAAGAGATGAAGTAAAAGGTCATGTCAAGCTCACTCAAAATGAAGAGTTAATCTATAGAGCAGAACTCATCAACAACCAGTTCCATATAGATAAATTTGAAGCTGGTCAATATCAGATCCAAGCATTTGATGATAGAAACCTGTTGGAATCCACAAAAATTACGACTATAGAAATAGATGAGCAAGGCAATCTGATAGGTTCGGAACTTGTACTTGAATTTGAAAGTCTAAGAACATTTAATGAAGCATCAGTGGAATTCATCGATGAACAAGGTGACTTACAGGAGTTTAACGGTTACATATACTATCAAGTCCGTCAAAGAAATGAAGATGGATCAATAGATCACCAATATAGCCTTAGCGATGATCATGGCAAAGTACTCCTACCAAACGAACCGGGAGAGTATATCGTTAGATTTGATTATACATTCTACAATGATTCAACTTTATATGGTATAGGGACTCAGGAAATAGAAGTCACTTCAAATTCAAATGAATCATACGTTTTTGAAGCAGGAAAGATTATTCTAAAAGCAGAAGTCGATGCATACTGCACAAAAGTAGAGATCAATTCAGAGTATAGCGAATCGATAGACTTTATTCATAATGGCGAAGTGTTCCAAATGGCACTACTGAAATCAGATGTACCAAGCAGCTTTACGGGAACTATGAAGGTGTTTGATATTGATGAAGGTGAATATGCACCTACGAATCCATTAGATTTTTACTATAGTAATGAAACTCTGCATATGGACGGCATGGCTATTAATCCAAATCAGTTGTTTAGAATTGACATGGACTCAGGCAATGTAGACGGTATTGTAGATATACCAAGAGGCATAGAAGAAACTGAAGTCAAGATAATTGTTGAAGAGACTTCAACTGGTGATCTGGTTGACTATAATTATTCATCATGGGATGAGGACTTCTCCTTTAATCTAGGTGAAGGTGAGTACGCTATCTACGCTTTGTTAGGGAACGAATACAAATCCAACATCGAATACATTACAATCGATGAAAACGGTGATGCGGATGATGATCCATATCTTGAGCTTTCTAAAAGGAACGAAGATGCATTTACAGTTATAGGCACTAACAGCACAGGAGAAGTTGTTGCTCTTGGAGCAGACGTTTCAGTGGAGATAATGGCTGTAGATGGAGATTTCTTCTGGGAAGAAGATACTAATGCATTCGGACAGGTCGAACTGCCATCATTAGATGACGGAGAGTACGAATTATCACTCTGGCCAGATCTACCAGAGTGGTCACAGTACAGCACACACAGTATAACTTTTGAAGTTATTGGCGGAGCGTGGTCTATTGATGACAAATCAGTAGTGATTCCGAGATCCATTTATGCAGCCCATGCTGGTGCAAGCGTTAATCTTAAAAGCAATATTAGATTTGAGATCGACTCAAATGAAGAAGACGGACATGGTACATCTTCAACAAAAGGATACATAAGACTCGATGAGCTTGATGGCGAAGAGCTTATCAGAGGACAGATCAGAATCTACTCCGTTGCGAATGATGCCAATGTTGCAGCATCTGACTGGAGAGACTTTAAGTACGAAAATGAAAAGTTCTATATTGATGGTGATCTTCAAGATCCTGAAGTGATCCAAACTTGGGTTCTTCCAGATGCAAAGATTAAAGGTCTGGTTTATGGACCAACGGAAAACGAAAAAATTGATGGCTACATTGAAGTCTTCAAGAATGATTTGCAAGTGGAAACAGTGAGAATCAGAAAAAGACGTATAGATGAATCTGAAGTAAATAAGAACACATTCTTCCTTGGAGAGCTAGATCCTGGTGAATATACTGTCAGAGCAGTTGCATATGACAATATTGCCTTGGGCATTGAGGAGTACTCAAATACTGTGGCATTCGAAGTTGATCGAGATGGAAATCTTGTGGGGAATGCACCAGAACTTCGCTTTGAGGAAAGTAAAAGCACAGGTGAAGTTATTGATATCAGAGGTCGTTATAAAAGTGGTTCTACCACGACGCTTAGCAGTGATATTCACATCTATCTCAAGTCAGAAGATGACGGAAGCTACCGTGAATATGTGTATCCAAGAGCTGATGGTAGCATAGCTCTGCCTGAGCTCAATGACGGCAAGTATAGCATGTGGATCTATCCTGACTTCTCAGAATGGATGGAGTTCACTAGCCTCACTGTTGATTTTGAAGTTGTAGAAGGGATATCAACTCTTGATGACACACTATATGTTAACGAGGCTATCCATATTGCACAAATAAATTCAGAGTGGCCAAGCGATGCTGTCTATTTTGAAATTGATGTAGATGAACATATGGGCATTTATGGTGACTATGATTCATTTGATGGCACGAATTTCTTCCGTACAAAAGGTTTTGGCGATTATGAGGAGTTAGAAGGACGCTTACGTGCTGTATCTCTTTCAGTAGATTGTCCTGTAGTTTCATCAGAATGGAGAGATTTCACATTCTCGAATGGAATCATGACAATTGAAGGCCAAGCATTTGATTCGTCTATGGTTGATGAGTACATACTTCCTAAGGCCCAGCTAGGAGGAAAAGTATCTGCACAGGACTATGAAGGTGTTATATATGGACGTGTAAGTATCTATAAAGATGATCAACTTATAGGTTGGGAAAGCATAAGAGATTTCCATGTATACGGTGGAGATGATGACTCTTTAATAAATAGCTTCTATATAGGCAACCTTGAGTCAGGAGCTTATGAAATTCAAGCAGAAAGCTATTTACATGATCAGGTTGGAATTAAACCACTTTCAAATAAGGTAAACATTGTACTAGATGCAAGCGGAGAATATGTTGGAAGTGCGCCACACCTCGTATTTGAAAAAGCAAATAACGAACAAGACCAAACTGAAAAGCCTGTTATCAAGTTTAGCTTAACGTTACCGACTGCTTTACCGGTTTCTTACTGGATTGAAGCTGATAATGGTGCAATTGTTGAAGTGCGAATCAATGGTGGGGAGTGGTCAACAAGTATTCTTAGTGGCGAACTTTCAGCAAACGCCACAATTGAAGCTCGTGCAAAGTTTGGTGAAAACAACCCTTGGAGCGAAATTGCAAAGGCGCAAGTGACTTGGATTGACACAGAGAAGCCTCATTTGAAACCATCTTTCGAAACGTCAACTGTGAATACAAGCAAATTCACCTTTACAGTTGAAGCAACAGATAATGTTGCAGTCAAACATTTAACTGTAGAGTTTGATGGTCAAATGATCAGACCAAATGCAGATGGCGTTTACACAGTTGTTCTTGAAGAAGGTGAAAATGACTTTGACCTCATGGCCGTTGATGCTGCTGGGAATATCGATGGAAAGTCATTTACAGTGACGTTTGATAAAGCGGCAACACCACTGCCGAAAATCACAGTTTCAACGTCTGAACCAACGAATCAAGACGTGACATATACAGTAACAGCTTCAGAAGGCACACAAATTCTAGTCAACATCAATGAAGCTGGTTGGAAACCATACTCGGGTGAAGGCGTTCTGAAAGAGAATGGTTCTATCCAAGCAAAAGCCCAGCTAAATGATGACGGTGAGTGGAGTGATGTTGCAACTCATGAAGTTAAGAATATCGACAAGACAGCTCCAAAGCTGAGCACAGTCAAGTATTCAACGAACGGGCCAACAAATAAGGACGTTATTGCAACAATCAACGCTAGTGAAGCAGTGACGGGCAACCTAGAAAATGTGTTTACTGAAAACGGAAAGCACACATTCACTGTGAAAGATGCAGCTGGAAACGAAGCATCAGTGAAGCTGAAGTGACATGGATTGACAAGGTTGCGCCGGAATACTCAACGACGCTTGAAACAAAGACTGTTCATTCAAGCAAGTACGGCTTCATACTAACATACAGTGATAATGTAAAGATCAGTGAAAGTCTTGTTATGGTAAACGGCAATACTGTTGAAGCAAGTGCGCCTGGACAGTATGAAATCATGCTGGAAGAAGGCAAGAATGACATTAGCTTCGTAATCACAGATACTGCTGGTAACAAGGTATCTAATGCCTATATAGTTACATTTGACATGCAGACAACGCCGAGTCCAGCAATCAAGGTTTCGACAAAGGAACTGACGAACAAAAAATGTAACGTTCACAGTTGAGGCTGCCAGCGGCGCTGATGTTGAAGTGAATATCAATAACTCGGGCTGGAAACCGTATGCTGGTGAAGGCGTTATGGAAGCAAACGGTACAATTCAAGCTCGAGCACAGCTAAATGATGATAGCAAGTGGAGTGACATCGTGACTGTTGAAGTTAACAACATTGACAAGGATGCTCCAAAACTAAGTGAAGTCAAGTATTCAACAAATGAGGCTACAAACAAGAGTGTTGTTGCATACGTTACGGCAGATGAACCTGTAGTTGGGAAATTGCAGCATGTCTTTGTTGAAAACGGAACACACACTTTCAAAGTTGTTGACAAAGCTGGTAATGAGTCTTCGATCGAAGCGGAAGTGAAATGGATCGACAAGAAAGCACCTATAATTGTTGAAGCTGAACTCCTTGTTAATGGTAAGGAAAGTTCAGAACCATTAAGTAGTGGGGATGAGATTACATTCACATTTACGACAACCGAGGCTGTTGGTGGTGAAATTCATATTCCAGGAGTAATCGATCCAACACCGTTTGAAAAGATTGATGACAAGTATACATGGAACTGGATTGTTCCAGAAGAATTAAATGAGGAAAATAAATTAGATGTTTCTTTCAAGGATGAGGCTGGGAATACGAACCGATATCTTTCAAAGAGATTCATCATCGACAACAAGGCTCCAGTCGTAACAGCTTCTATCTCAGAAAAGACAGAAAGAGCAAACGGATTCGTCACAGATGATACTGTAACGATTAATGTAAATGCTGATGCGAAGATCATTCGCTACGGCTACTCAGAAAACACAATGGATCAGGCGGTTGAAAACGGCCAGATCATTCTAAATGGCACTGATAAAGATGGTGAAAGTGTTAAGTTATACCTTCAGGCAGAAGACAAGGCTGGAAATACTTCCGAAATGAAATTTGTCGAGTTTGTATGGGACAACACAGCACCAGAGGTTAGTGCATTCAATGCACCAAAGAGCCTAACGAATAAAAAGAGTGAGCTGTTCACAGGTTCGGCAGATGAAGGCAAACTAGAAATCTATAAAATCAAGGATGAAAGAAGCAGCTTGGTTTACACAGGTGTGAGTTCAGATCTTGTAGAAGGTGTGAAGCTGACTCTAAGAGGTGGAGAGAACCACTTTAAAGCAGTTGTTTCAGACGATGCTGGAAACAAGACTGAATCTGAGCTTGCAACAATTACAACAGACTTCAAAAAACCAAGGATTCGCGTAACAGAAGCTGAAGAAGCAAATGCATTTACATTTAAAGCAAGTGAAGATCTAACGAATATCATATACAGAATTAACAGTGGTGAGTGGATCACACTAGATGCTGTGAAAGCAGACGAAAACACACTTGTATCAGGTGTCGATTTCGTAGAAGGCGACAACAGAATTGTCGTTCAAGGTTACGATGCTGCAGGCAACGGTGGATACGGACGTTTCTCTAAACTTGTTATCGCAGCAGGTGAAGAAATTGAAGATAAGCCATTAAGTGACTCCATTACATTAGCGACAGGTAGCTTTACAGAAGAAACAACACTATCTGTAGCAACGGTTGATGTGGATTCTGACGAAGGCAAAACTTTCGTATCAGAACCAATCGACTTCACACTGTCAGGTGATGCAAAGATCGAAGAGTATCTGATCATCAATCTTGAGCTGGGAGCAGGTTACAGCCAATCAACAAAGCTGTACTACCACAATGAAGCAGATGACACATGGCTGCCGCTTGATGGCGGGGAGCATGGCGACAGCTTCTACAATGCAACTGATAATAATGTAAAACACACATTCACTGCACCTTCAGGTAAAGCTGTTGATGTAGATGTGAAACCAGGTGAGATGGCAGCAATGCTGCTTCACTTCTCGACGTATGGTGCGCAAGATGATACAACGGCACCAGAACTAAGCGTAACAAGCAACATTAGCGGTGACATGACTGCGAATGCAGAAATGACACTAACGGTAACGAGTTCAGAGGAAGCAACTGTTAAGGTATTCAGGAACGAAAACCTTGTTAAGACAACAGAAATCTCTGCAACAGAAAATATTGTTGTTTCACTTGAAGAAGGCGACAACACTATCACATTCGAAGCAACAGATGCTGCAGGAAACGTCTCGACTGACAATCCAACATTTGTTGTTGAAAGAGATAGCGTGAAACCAGATCTTACTGTGACATCAAGCCTATCAGACCTAACTCGTGAAAATTCTACAGTTCTGACTGTAAATGCGGATGATGCAAACTTTGCAAAGGTTGCTGTGAATGTTCGCGGTAAGGTGACGAACGAAACTTCTAAGTCGTTTGAATCAGAAGTGACTCTTGAAGAAGGTGACAACCTGATTGAAGTAATCGCTTACGATGAAGCGGGCAATGCATCAGATGCTTACACAACGACAATCAAGAAAGACACAACGGCACCTTCTGTGACTATTGAAGGCGTTTCAGAAGCTGATGTTAAAGGCAGTGACATAACGATCAGCATTGACTCAGAAGACTCGGATATGAAATCCATGTCAGTGATCCTGAATAAGGATGGCGCTCAACTGAGAAATGTAAGTTCAACTGAAAAGATTGAAGTTACAACAGATACACAAGATGGCTCCAATGAGTACGAGCTTATTGTAGAAGTACTAGATAATGCAGGCAACACAATTCGCGAGTCTGTTTCATTTACAGTGGACAGAAGCGTTCCTGAAATCTCAGTAAATGGAACACCGGCGGGCGGTTACTCAAATGCCGCTGTAACACCAGTGGTACAAGTTACACCTGATGATTCAGCAGTATCTGTAACATTAACGAAAGATGGTTCAACAGTTGACTACACAGATGGCCAAGCGATTGATTCAGATGGTGAATACCAAATGACAATCTCTGCTGTACGAAACGGAAAAGCAGCTGTTCAGACGAATGCATTTGAAATCGATCAGACACTACCAGTCATCACAACAGGTGGTTTTGGATCAGTGAATACTTCGGCTGTGACAGTTACGTACTCAGCAACTGACAAGAACCTTTCAGAAACAATAGCAAAAGTATCTTACAACGGGAGTGCTGCAACAGATCTGATATCTGGTCAGCAATTCTCAGCAATTGGATCATACTTAGTAACAATCAATGCAACAGATTTGGCTGGAAACGAAACAGTCGTATCAAAGTCATTTACAATCAAGCAGCAGTCGTCTAGCAATAATGATGACGATGATGATGACGACGACCGTGATCGTGATAGAGATAGTGGATCATCTAGCAGATCAGGTGGAACCACTATAACTGTAAACGATGAAGCGACACCGCAGGCTGGACTGTTTAAATCGAAAGAAGTCAGAATGCCAGTGATGGGCGCTGTGAAGTTTGAAGATGGCGCACTGAGCATCTCTTCAGCAAGACTGACAGATGTATTAAAAGAGAAAATCACTTACGCAAGATTCGATGCGAATGCGGGCGTTGTAGCTGCAACAGGTTATCAGTCTTCGGATATCATTAAACTGGAATCTGAAGCAGATGCTCAGGTGGAAGCTAAGCGCATGCATGAAATTCAGATGAAGCTGGATAATGTAGCACTTGAAAATGCAGAAACGCAAATCGCATACCGACTCAATGAATTAACTGGAAAGTGGGAACCGGTAGGGGGTTTCTACAATCCGGTAACAGGCACAATTACATTCAAGACTGATACACTTGGATACTTCACAACAATGAGTGTGAAGAAGTCATTCGCAGATACAGCAAGTGCTAAATGGGCCGAAACAGCAGTGGAAACCCTAGCATCAAGAAGTGTAATCAGCGGTTACTTGGATGGAAGCTTCAGACCAAACAATGAAATCACAAGAGCGGAATTCGCAGCGATTCTATGTAAAGCCGTAGAAGCATTTGAGAAGGACGAAACACTTAATTTCAATGATGTGAATGGTGAATGGTATGAAGATGTGCTAAAGCTTGCTGCAACGAACGGCTTCATGAGTGGATATAACGGAGCAATGCATCCAAATGATCCAATCAACAGAGAGCAAATGGCTGTTATGATCATGAATGCCTTTGGTAAGCTAAGCGATACAAACGTATTAAACGTAACAATGAACTATGCAGATGCAGGTGAAATGAGCAGCTGGGCAGTTCCATCAATTGCAAAGGCAGATGCACTAGGCATCCTGTCTGAAATTGCAGATGAAGCTTATGCACCTAAGCAGAATTCAACAAGAGCTGAAGCAGCTGTAATGGTATACAAGCTACTAAAAGCACTTGAATTACTGTAGTTGAAACATAGCCTAACGACTCAATAATAGGTTCCAGCAAGCCCGACATTTGATTATGTCGGGCTTGTTTTGGATATACGATTAAGGAGTGGGGTGTTGATATGGGGAAGAAAAAGAAAGTAACGAATAAGTATGAAGATCTTTACGAAATATATGATGTGGAAGATGCGTTAAACTCTACAGATGATCCTCATCAGGAACATCAAGTAGAATATCAAAACGATGTTTCTGAAGAAATTTCTAAAGAGAGTTCTAAAGTGAATTCTAATGAAAATGCATTAGATGATGAAAGAGTCTTAGTTAAGATTGAGCGTGTTGTGAGCCTTATCATATCTTTAAGCTTATTGGCTGTATTGCTAACACTATGTTTTGTAATACTCTATCAGGGTTATTCAGAAGCAGGTGATGATGAAATACGGTATGTAACAAACAAGTATATAGAAGATAAGTATAATCTGAAAGATAAAACTGTAAATGATAACATTGATTCTCAGACATCGTATGAAGAGCAAGAGGAATCGGTGCAGTTCAAAACAGAAACCGAGAGACAACATGAATTTAATAATGAGAATGGAGTAACAAGCAGTTCATCAGATACAACAAATAGGGTTTATTCAGAACGCTCAATGATGAACACCATTCATATGATGGCAAACACTGTGGTTATTGCAGATAGAAAATATGGCACTTTAAGCATTACAAAAGAGCGGATAGACGTACT
>JDSF01000283.1_pt1 | contig 26449 bp, 24 predicted proteins | sample 199441 | NCBI WGS metagenome assembly JDSF01 (sample SAMN02592751, study PRJNA231836) | bioreactor metagenome | isolation source: continuous culture bioreactor denitrification-DNRA | place: Germany: Bremen
GAATGGCTGGCTCGCGGGTTTTGATCAATACCTCGCCCGAACCGTTTACGAATTGGGTCGCTTCTCTGTCTGAAGATGTGCTGGTGATTGGTGGCTTATGGACTGCTTTGCACTATCCTTTGGCTTTTATTGCTTTCATGATTGTTTTTATCTTACTCATGGTTTGGCTACTGCCTAAAATCTGGCGGGGCATCCGTTGGATTTTCCGTTCTCTTGCAAACCTGTTTAGCGGAGGAAAAAAGGGTCCACCACCGCCCCCTGATTTCAAATTATCAGACACCTTTCCGAGCCTTTCTGATAAGGGGTCGAGCGATTTGTGAGATTTTGAATAAAGAAAACCGGGACAGCAACTTTGCTGTCCCGGTTTTTTATAGCGTATTGCTTTTTATCTCAAGAATAGACTTGAGATCCGTTGGTGTATGGTCGCGCCTGTCTTTTCCCGAAAAACCGTTGGGGCGGGACGAGCGGATTGGATCTTCTGCAACATTGACCCAATGGTCTCTACGTCTGAATTCCTGAACTTCTCCAATATGTAACAAAATATCCAGAAATTTTTGTTCTACAAGATCTTCTTTTCCATCTCTGTATACAACTTGAATCATTAAGCTTATCCCCCTCTTAACCATATTGTTAAAGAAAGAAAAACATCTCATATCGGACACAGGTGTCGGAGAATATCAAAAAAACGCCTAAAAGTCGATAACGTACGGTGGATGGTGATGGCACTCATGATTGCGGATTCTGAACAATTGATTGTCGGCATTATTAAATACGGCTGAAAATGATGCAAAAAATAGTTATGAAATTTGGCTTTGTGAGGAAAGTTGATCAAAATTGTCAAAAATTGATTCAGGTCATGTTTTATCCTCCTGCGTTGGTTTATATTGAGGTTATAAACACAGACAAAAAAGGAGTCTAGCGATGAATCTTCCAGAAGGTATAGGTGATCAGCCCATCAATAAAACAATAGAGCAACATCCCTTCATTGGTGAAGTTTTGGAAAAATACGATATTGCTTGCACGACCTGTGGCGTTGGCATTTGCCTGGTGAAAGATGTGGTCAGCATTCACGCTTTAGGTGACGAAATAGAAGCAAAGATCGAACAAGAAATTAATGACTATTTGAACACTATAGGAGAATAATAATATGGATAAGTTAGCTTGTGGATGTCCTGGTTCCCAGGTACGCAGTGTCGAGAAAAAAGCAACCAATCAAACCGAAACAGGTCGTATTGAGTCGGAATTACGTCAGTGGCCAACCCAATTACATCTGGTCCCCCCGACTGCACCCTACTTGCAAGATGCACATTTGCTGATTGCTGCTGATTGTGCCCCTTTTGCGTATGCTGAGTTTCATCGAGATTTTATCAAAGGAAGGGTGTTGGTCAACGCTTGTCCAAAGTTGGATGATAGCAGTTCCTATGTTGATAAATTAGCTGCAATGATTGCGAATAACAATATTCAATCGGTTACAGTGACTATCATGGAGGTTCCCTGTTGCGGTGGCTTGAAAATGTTCGCGCAGCAGGCGATTGCACAGTCTGGCAAAGATGTCCCTCTTGAAATTGCTGTCATCGGTGTCGACGGTCAGAGGAGAAGTTGATGAAAACGAATGTGACTCGAGTGATGACTGAAGAGCATCAGTTGATTTTGCGGATGATTTCATTGGTAGAGAAGAATACGACTTTAATGGAGCAGGGCCAATTTCGTAATTGGCAGTTTTTTCTCGATGCTGTCGACTTTATCCGTAACTATGCCGATCGTTTTCATCATGCTAAAGAGGAGGATGTTCTTTTTATTGAACTCATTAAGAATGGGATGCCGGAAAAAATTCTCCGATCGAAGCGATGCATCTAGAACATGATCAGGGGCGAGCCTTTGTCAGAGGGATCGAAGACTCTGTTGAAAAAGTGATGGCCGGAGAAACTGGTCAGATTCCTGTGATTGCTGAAAATGCTAAAGGTTATGCCAAATTATTGCGTGGTCATATTGATAAGGAAGACACGATCCTCTATCCGCTGGCTGAGCGGGTATTACCGGAAGATGTTCGCACCCGAATGCTGCAGGAGTACGCGACATCAGAAGCAAAAATGCCTGAGGTTGAAGGGAAGTATCGTCAGTTGGTAGAAAAATATGAGCAATAATTGATTATTATTGATCTGCATCAAGTTTATTAAAAACATCTGCAGCTATGATGCTTGCGCAATAGGCCGTATTCGATATTATTTGATTTCAACTAACATAGTGAAAGGGAGCTTGACCATGGGTATTCTAGATTTTTAGGTTTTGGGAAAAAGCAGGAGCAGGAGCCAGGGCAGGCATCAGGTGCGATTGATCCTGCAATGTTCTGTTACCAGTGTGAACAGGCTGCGAACGGTGGATGTTCTGTCGTGGGTGTTTGTGGCAAGCAGCCAGATGTTGCCGCTCTCCAGGATCTGTTAGTTTACACCTTAAAAGGAATCGCTTTCTGGGCTCATAAAGCGCGAGGGAATGGTGTTAAGGATGCAGAGATTGATCGTTTCATGATCGATTCATTGTTTACAACTGTTACTAACGTTGACTTTGATGCGTCCACGATTTCACAAATGGTTACTGAGGCTGTTCGGTTGCGCGGAAAAGCTAAGCAGCTTGCTGGTGCCTTTTCAGGTGAGGTTCCACCTGCCGCTCAGGATTGGGAGCTTCCTTCTTCTCGTGAAGAACAGGTCAAATTAGGGCAGCTGCACGGTGTCAAAGATTATCTGGTTGATGCCGATATCCATTCTGTTCGCGAGATGACCATGTACGGCATCAAGGGGTATGCTGCTTACGCCGATCACGCTCGAATTCTCGGTAGTGAAGCTGAGGAAATTTATGCATTTACACACAAAGCACTTGCCGCCCAATTGGACGACAGTCTTGATCTGATGGATAATGTTAACCTGGCTCTGGAAGCAGGTAAGATCAACTACATCACTATGGGACTGCTCAACGAAGCTCATGTCGGAGCTTATGGTCATCCTGTTCCAACCCCGGTCCAGCTTGGAACAAAAGATGGCAAGGCGATTCTTGTATCTGGTCATGATCTAAAATTTCTCGAAGAAATCCTTAAGCAAACCGAAGGGACTGGAGTTAACGTTTATACTCATGGCGAAATGCTTCCTGCCCACGGTTACCCTGGCCTAAAAAAGTATTCCCATCTGGTTGGCAATTTTGGTGGTGCTTGGCAGGATCAGCACAAGGAATTTGCTCAGTTTCCAGGAGCTATTATCTTCAACACCAACTGCATCCAGAAACCGGCAGAAAGCTACAAAGATCGTCTCTTTACGTGGGATCTGGTGCAGTGGCCAGGCGTAAAGCACATTGATGGTTGGGATTTTTCAGAAGTTATCAATAAAGCTCAAGAGTGTGACGGTTTTGAGGATGCTCCGGGGCAGGAAATTCTCACTGGTTTTGGTCACAATGCCATTCTGGGTGTCGCTGACAAAGTCATTGAAGCCGTTAAAGGTGGTGCCATCAAGCACTTCTTTTTGGTCGGTGGCTGCGACGGCGCTAAACCGGGCCGGAACTATTACACTGAATTTGCTGAAAAAGCGCCACAAGACACCGTTATTCTGACTTTGGCCTGTGGTAAGTATCGTTTTAATAAAATGGATTTTGGTGATATCGGCGGTATTCCTCGCTTACTGGATGTTGGTCAGTGTAACGATGCCTATAGTGCAATTCAGGTTGCGTTGGCATTGTCAGAAGCTTTTGAGTGTGAAGTCAATGAATTACCTTTGTCGATGATCTTGTCCTGGTATGAGCAGAAAGCCGTAGCGATTCTGTTGACTCTGCTACATTTGGGAATTAAGAACATCAAACTAGGGCCAACTCTTCCTGCCTTTGTGACACCAAATGTTCTTAACTTCTTGGTTGAAAACTACAATATTGCTCCAATCAGCACAGCTGAAGAGGACCTTAAGCAAATTTTAGGCTAAGAATAGATAAAAGAGGGAGATAGCAGTTTTCCCGATTATTAACGAAAAAACGAGCACTGTCATTGTTATGGCAAGTGCTCGTTTTTTTAACACAAAAGTCGCAAATTGGTAAATTTACATGTCAAATTGCCTGAAAATTGATTGATAGACCAAGTTTAAGTTCAACTAATCGCAGTTACAACATTGACAGATATCAGAAAGCAGTGCTAGCGTCTCTCTCCATATGTTAATATTTCCTCTTGTTCTTGAATTATAACCTAGGTCTTTTAAATGCAAAAACGCAGTATAAATCCCCAAAAGAAAATGGATTGTGTGATCCGGGCTGCTCGTAAGTTATTTGTAGCAAAAGGATATCGTGGTGTTGCTATCCCTGAAATTGTCAAGGAATCAGGAGTTAGTGTCGGTGCTATATATCTCCATTTCGGGAATAAAGAAAAATTGGCCGAAGCAGTTTATATGAAAACTTTGACGCAATTTATGGAGATGTTTTCTGGACGTTTATTGGGGAAAGAGACCGCTCGGCAAAAATTGGAAGTATTTGCAAATTTAGTTTTTGAAATTACCGAAAATGATTCAGATATGATGGCATATATGCTGACTGTTGGGAAAGAAATTCGCTCAGACCTGCTTTACCCTTTATGTTCCAGTGATGCTTTTTTGGAAGTACAGCAAATTGTTAAGAGTGGAATTAATTCCGGTGAGATCAAAGAGGGGAATTATCTTATTGCAGCGGTCTCTTATACGGGGGTTATTCTTCGTGCAGTTGAACTCCGCATGCAGGGTATTCTTACTCAACCACTTCAAACATTAGCAACTGAGCTGATTGGAAATGCCTGGTCAGGTATCTCTTCAAATTGAATCATCTCATCCCCATTTTATACTTCGTGTTTCTACGACAAGCTCAAATTCTACATCGATCAATTAACTAGGCGCCACTGTTTCCCTTCTAGCAGTGGTGATTTCGTTGATGGGTTGTCCTTTCTTGATCAGTTTCGATTCATGTCATTAATGTTGCAGATCTATAAAACATGACAGATCGATGTTGTTTTTTAATGTTTCAATGTTGACTGGGGCAGTGATTCTATCGCACCTGTACCGAAGGCAGAAGAACTGTGATTTATCCAGTTGTTCTGTCGTTTCTATTTCTGTCTCTTCACGCCGACTTACTTTTTGACGAATATCAATATAACCGTATTTGATAATTAATCCCTTGATCTATTTCCCATATCTTAGTAATTTATAAGCAATTGCCCTGAGAAAGAGCGATCGTTCTTAGTCTTCTTGATAATCTGGATGATCGCGACTAGAAATATGGTTCTGACTTTTGTTCTCTGAGTGAGAAAATGACCATATTTGATTATTTATCCCTTGATCTATTTTTTATATCTGAGTAGTTTGTCACAAAATACTCTAAGAAAGAGTGATCGTTCTTTGTGGCCTGCCAGCGGTGTAACACAAAGAACCAAACAAACAGGTAATAAAACCTGTGACTGCCAAGGAGGTAGTATGTTTCGAGAGGTCAAGAAAAATTCTTGGAAACTGAACCTGCAGCTGTGTCTTGTTGTGGCTTCGGCGTTTCTACTCTGGGGTTGTGGTGGTGGAGGAGGAAGCAGTTATGATACCCCACCAGAGACTGACAATGCCGCTATAGGCGGGGCAGCGACGAATGTTCTTGTTGGACCTTCAACGCTAAAAAGCTGGATTGATCAAGGTCTGGTTGGCAACTCAGCTACATTTGACAAAAAAATTGTCATCCTTGATTTTGGCGGCTACGACCTGTCCCTCCCTGCCGATGAGCAGCCTGAGCGGATCAAGGGCTCTTGTCGTGTCACTCAGTCAATGCTAACCGGCAAGCGCTTTGAAGGTGTTGGCGATGCCGCTCCATTGGTCGCGACAGGTGCTCAGATGGACGCTGTGATTCAGCGTTTGGGTATTGATGCCGATACCACTATCATTTTTACCACAGGTGTCGGCAATCCCGGTTACCTGACAACCCGCGCCTACTGGACTTTCCGTTATTGGGGCTTCTCTCGAGATAATTTGAAAGTTCTTGATGGTGGGAATACCGCTTTTGCTGCAGCCTACCCTGCAATGATGACTCAAGAGATCCCTGCTCCTGCCGCTTCGACATACAGCGTTCGTGATCTTGCTGGTTTAAATGATGATCTACGCGCCTCAGTAGGTGAAATGATTGAGATCATCAAGACTTTGCCTGCGTCAACCACTGATATGGTTTTTGATGCACGTGGCTCAAGTTACTACAACGGTACCGCAGCAACCAGCGCTCTCCTGACTGGTGATGTTGTTGTCGTTGACGGTCACCCTGAGGGTGGTGAGTTCCTTGGTCAAGGTTCCCTTTATAATGAATATGATAGCAATGGCGACAGTGTTATTGATTCAGATGACGCATTTTACAAAGGTGGTACCTACAAAACGGCTGCTGAGATTCAAGCTCTTTTTGAAGCAAAAACAAGCTATTCAGCAGATAAAAAAGCTACTGTTTACTGTACTTCCGGCTATTCAGCGACACCATTATTCTTTGTCCTCGACGCCATCTTGGGTGTTGATACTCAGCTTTTCGATGGTTCATGGAGTCAGTTGGGTAAATATTCCAATAACAGCGACGCTGGTGGTGAGCTGGCTTTGAATTCACCATGGGCGATTGATAGCTACCTTGATGCATCAACTTACACCTACAATGATGGCGTTTACCCAGGACCTCTGACAATCGAAACTCTGGACGCTGCATCTGCCGTTGCACCTCAGGCTGCTCCATTTACTGGTAATTCGATTGGAGATGGCGATGTTGTCCAAAGTCAGGTCGAAGCTGCTGATGGGGCATACGCAGATGGTAGCGGTACTACGACTATTCTAGCACCAGTACTGACAAGCACCCCTGAAGTCCTGATTGATGACGCGACCTTGCAGGGTTGGATTGATTCTGGTTTGGTCAATGCTGCCATGGGTGAAAAAGTCGTTATCCTCGATGTGACCAATGAAGATTCTTTTGCTACTGGTCATATTCCAGGTGCGCAGCTTTGGAACTATGTTGGCCAGGCGATTGTCCGGACTGAAGGTCCAGCTCCAGCAGTTAACATGGTGCTTACTGGTGACTTGATGGATGCCAGAATTCAGGCTGCTGGTATCGATGCCGATACGACGATTGTTATTACCTCTTCAGCATCAGCAACTTACTTCCCAAGCCGTGCTTACTTCCTGTTCCGTTACTGGGGCTTCCCCAAAGAGCGAATTAAGGTTCTTAATGGATACAACGGTGCTTGGCCACAGCCTGAGCTGACCACAGACGTTCCAACTATCACACCATCAACCTTAAGCGTGGCAGATTTGGACAGCGGTGCTCAACTTGATACCCGTGTTGCTTTAGCCGAATTGATGGACGCGGCTCGTGATGGCCGTGGTACAGCTATTGACTTCCGTGGTGATAAGAGTGCTATCGGTTCGACTCCTGGCGTATTCAGCGATGTCGCTGGAGATTATGTTGTCTTTGAAGGAACCTTGAATATCGGCGAGTCCTTTAGTTGGAAGAACTTTAACGTTGACTACGACAATGGTGATTTCACATTCCGTGATGCTGCAGATATCGCTTCTGATTTAGCTGATGCTGGTGTGGATGGTACCGATTCTGTCTACTACTCCTACTGTCGTACAGGTTATATCGCTTCGACTGGTTTCTTTGTCCTTGATGCTATTCTCGATTGGCCTGTCATGACTTACGACGGTTCTTGGAGCCAGTGGGGCAAAATGTCCGATGATGATACCAAGGGTGGTGAGTTGGCCGATAGTGCATGGGCAACAGATGATGCAGCCTATATGAGTGAAGTTAACTATAATGCAGACCGCAAGAAGCAGGTTGAAGCTTTGAATGCTGATGCTGATGCTCTGTTGTTATCTCCTGCTGATGCCAATCAGGTTGAGGATGCTGACTATGAGTATCAGATTCAGGATTCTGGATCATCGACCGGTGGCTCCGCTCCGACAGAGGGCAGTGGCGACCTTGGTGGTAATTGCTAATTAAATTGAATCGGTTCCATACTGCAGTCTTGCAGCATGGAACCGTCTAAAAAGGGAGATAACCAGATGACAATATTCAAAAAAGCAGCTTTGCTCAGTGCGGCATTCTGCCTCTTGGCAAGTTCGGCTTTTGCCGGTCCAGTCTGGACTTTTGGTGATGACGACCAGGGTCTGTTGAAGTTGGAATATAAGGGGCAATTTCAAGTCATTAATCGTGATACCGGCGCAGGAACAGATGGTGATGGCAACGCGACTGAGTTTAACTTCAGACGTAATCGAATTGCTCTGATGGGCGCCTATGGTGATAGTTTTGGTCTGTATGTTCAAACGGAATACACTGAAGATAGAAATATCCTGCCGCTGGGTGTTTCTGATGGTTCTGATGGCAACTTCCAGATGCTGGATGCCGTTTTCCGTTTTCGCATGAACAATAGCTTCAATCTGTGGGTTGGTAAATTTAAGTACAACCTGACTCGTGAAAACCTTGAGGCCTGCGAAGCTCCTCTGACACTGGATCGTTCCGTTCTGATTCGTGCTCCTTTTGTCTCAACTCGTGACAAAGGTGTTGCTGTCTGGGGTAACTTGTTTGAAGATAAATTCCAGTACCGTTTTGATGTCATGAACGGTCGGAATGATTCAGCTTCTTCACCTGATTCTAACCCTCGTTTTTCTGGTCGTGTTCACCTGACCTTGCTTGATCCGGAAAAAGGATATGGATACAAGGGTACTTACATGGGCAAGAAGCAAGTTCTGACCATTGGTGCCGCATACCAGACAGAATCAGCTGTTGCTTATGGTGGTACTGAAGAAATCGATTACAGTGCCTGGACCATTGATGCCTTCGCCGAATATCCCATCGAAGATATCGGGACCTTCACTCTCTCAGCTGCTTATGTTGAGTATGATCTTGAGGATGCCTATAAAAACGGGTCTCCAGACGCTGACGTCACTGGTTTGACTGGTGAAAAGAATGGTGGATATGTTAAGATTGGTTATCTTCTGCCTAACATGCCACTACAACTTTTTGCTCGTTCCGAAGGTTGGTCCTTTGCCAAGCTTGGTGATGTTTTCGATCAAGAAGTTTCCTTATACGGTGGAGGTTTCAACTACTACGTGCGTGGACAGAACCTGAAAGTGACTGTTGAGTACACAGCCTTGGACTACGACAAGGATGCAACAGTCGAAGACACCGATACAATCGTTGGTCAAGTTCAGGTAATGTTCTAGCTTAACTGAGACTCCCTCTGCGGAGGGAGTCTTTTTCTCAACAGATTCTCAAAGGGGATTTGCATGAAAAAAACACTCGTTTTACTTGCTACACTGGTTTTATTTGTCGGATTGTCCGGAACATCATTTTCTGCCGATTTTAAAGGTAAAGTGACTAAGGTTAAAGGTAAAAAAGTCACGATTGAGCTGACTAAGGGCAAAGCTTCACAATTGAAAGTTGGTTCAAAAGTTGAGCTTGAAGTGAAAAAATCAAAAGATGCGCCTAAAAAGAGTGGCGGAAGCATGCTGCAGGGTTGCTAATTGCCACATTAGTTCCCCTGTACTCTGTAACAACCTGTTTGAATGATTTGATGGATTGAATATCAGAGCCCCGCTGTTTATGGATGGGGCTCTCATTTCGAGGATATCGAGGTTTTTATGAAAATGACAAAGAACACGCTGATGGCCTTTTGCGTCTGTGCTGCCTTTGTCCTGGTTGCAACATCCACCTTTGCTGCTGGTGTGGGCAAAGATGGTACAATCGTTGGCAAAAAGGGCAAGGCAACAACAATAGACGAATTAGTCTCAATGTATGATTCTACTGGATGTATTGACTGCCACGAAGACATCCATGACGAGTGGGCCAACTCGGCTCATGCTCGTTCAGTTTACGGAACCGGTCGTACCGCAGCAACCATGAAGACCGCATTAGAAAATGGGGTCCTGTCTTGGGCTTATTCCGGCGCAGAGAAACCTGAAGATGTCGAAGTCGATCATCTTATGGGCTGTGCCAAATGCCATTTACCTCAGTTAGCAGATGCCACAGATGCCGTTGCTAAAGAATTTATTGCTGATATCTATGGCTTAATGGACGCATACAGAAATGATGATGACGATAAGTTTAATGATATAAAAGACACGTTGTTAAGTCTTAATATCAACTGTCTGATCTGTCATAACCGCATGGCAATCACCCATAAATGGACTGATGGCTATCCTCAAGACGGAACAGTCTATGGTTCTTCTGAAGGTGAGCATGAGGACGAAGCTTTTCCACATGCTAAAGTCAGCCCGATCATGAGTGAATCAATTTTCTGTGGTCAGTGTCACGGACTCGGACCCAACTTTGAGTTGGATAACCCAACACAATGTGCCACCGCTTATGGTAGTTATCTTTGGGCCTACACTGCTGAAGGTGGAACAGAGACTTGCCAAGAGTGCCACATGGAGAAAAGTGGTCTTGGTCACGATATGCAAAGTTATCGTTCTAAGGTGATGTCTGATGCTGCCGTTGATTTCGAAGTTGAAGCTTACGCAGCAAAATGGCGTGACGGAAGACTTGTCACACCTAAGGCAATCGTCAAGGTCAAAATGACCAACCGGACTGGCCATGCCATCCCTGATGGCTGACCGACTCCTAACCGACTGGTTCTGTCGGTAAGTGCAGTTGATAGCGAAGGTGATGAGTTGTACAGTCAGGAAAAGATTTACATGCCGATGCCACAAAAACTGGGGCGCGGCGATGAAATGGGCCGTGGTCCTTACGAGAAGAGTGGCATTATCAATGATACCGGACTTCCACCAGGGAAATTGGTTGAAGAACATTTTGAAATTCCATTTTATACCGAAGATATCACAGATGATGACGATCGTGTTCTTGAGCGAAAGTTGTTGGACAATGAGCTTGAAATAAACGTTAAGCTCTGGTATCTGCCTTACGGTAACAAGCAGAGTGATCCTTTCCTCTGGCAGGAATACACACAAAAGGTGTCAGTGAGCGAATAGCCGCTGAGTACCCACCTGTAACACACCGGTACGGCTGTCGACCCTGCGATATATTTGCATTGATTCGGCAGCCGTATTTTTTTTGCTCCCGTTTCTATCCATGTTAAACTTCGGTTGAATATTAACCATCTGCAAATTTCCGTATGTAAACTAATTGGCCTGATAAGGGCACGCAACCTTACCTATGATAATGATCAGACGACTATATTGCTTTTCTTTTTTACTTCTATCCATGATGGCAGTGGCGGGGTGCAGCCAAGTTCCGGGTGACGGATCAACCTGCGCAAAATGCCATTTAGGATTGGAATTGGCATCTGAAACTCACATGGAATGTGTTTCTTGTCATGGTGGTGACCCTCAAGAACCAAACGAAAAAGCATCACATCAAGGTATGTACGGGCCTAAAAATCCGGCAGATCCTAAATACTGGGATAAGTCCTGTGGACGATGTCATCCTTACCAGCTTGATCGGGTCAGGGCAAATTTGATGTATACGAATACCGGGATGATCAAAAACGCTCAAGCAACCTGGGAGGGAGAAGACGGGTTTCTCTACGGCACGAACAAGGAAATCGTCCCTAATGCTAAGGGGGAACAAACAGAGCTCAAGCCAGTCGCTGAATTGGATAACCTTGCTGGAGAACTCTACCGAAAAACATGTTCTTTATGTCACATCGGTGTTGATTCTAATCAAGTCTGGTCGGGCAGCCATGCGTCTGGTTGCGGGGCCTGCCACTTCCCCTATAATAATAACGCCACCTACCAAGGCAATGATCCAACCGTCAAAGGGCAATGGCCCCATTCTGCCAGCCATAAAATTGAAAATCTTCCCGATAACAATGTTTGTGTTCGTTGTCATAATCGCAGTGGTCGGATCGCTCTTTCTTATGAAGGGCGCAATGATGGCAATAATAGCCTTGTCCCAACGCGAAATGGTGAACCCGGTCCTGATATTATCAGTGGTGTTCGCAATGCCACACGGATTCAGCCAGATATCCACCATGAGAAGGGGATGGAGTGTATTGATTGTCATACCTCACGCGATATCATGGGCGATGGCTATGCTTATGAAAACATGTATCAGCAAACAGAGATTACTTGTGAAGATTGCCATGGAACACTCTTAGAGCGTCCACGGGTAGAACCGATCAGCCGTGAAAATGACGAAGTGTTGCGCGAGTCGGCACATTACAAAAAGCAGATGAAGCAAGGCGACCAGATGGTGTTGACCTCTAAGGGGCGCAAATACTCGAATGTATTTATTGCGGAAGAAAAGATTTGGGTTCAAAGTAAGCGGACAGGTCAATTACATGAGAGCAAAGTGATTACCGGAACTCCAGAGCATTCGATTGTCGGACACGAAAGGATGGAATGTTATTCATGTCATTCCCGTACGGTTGTTCAATGCTATGGTTGTCATACGACCTACGATCAGGGGAAGCTAGGTCTTGATCATATCAAGGGTAAAAGAACTCCCGGTCAATTTGAGGAAACGGAGGATTATCGCATGATCTATCCTTTCCCTCTGGCACTTAATCAACGTGGTAAAATTTCACCGGTGACCCCTGGCTGCCAAACTTTTGTCAGCGTTATTGATTCCGAAGGTAAGAAAGTTCTGGATGAATATGTCACGCTTTTTAAAGGGAAGGAACAGTTACGCTTTGCTCCTTTCTTTGGGCATAATACTGGAACAAAAGCAATCGGTTGTGGTGAATGTCATGCCAATCCGGCGTTTCTAGGTTTTGGCCAGCATGTTGTCGAGGGCGATAGTATTGAGTCGACATTGATCTGTGAAAAATCTGAAGAGAAGCCACTGGATGGATTCATTACCATGAATTATGGTGAAGTCAGAGCTTTCTCAGCGATTACGCGTGAAGATTCGCGGCCGTTTATGACCGATGAAATTAAGAAAATCATGGCGGTTAATTTATGTTTGGTTTGTCATGATGACCCCAAGGATCCCATTTATCAGAAAGAACTTGATTATAATGTCCTGGACACTTGTCTTAAGCGTTCTAATACTGTTATGCAGTGAATTCCCTTCAACTGCTGTTGCGGCATCGCGGCCTGTGCAGCTTGAGGGGGTTCATGGCAACCTGGCATGTAGCGATTGTCATGGGGCTGATGTTGCATTGACACCGCGGCCTTCGTCACTGGCCGTTCGGGCCAGTGGTTGCACCAGTTGTCATCAAGGGTATGACCATATCTTTGACCAAGCGATGACAACGCGACAGGCAGAACAAGAGTTTATTGATCGAACGTTCAGTTCTGTTGATACCGATTTTTACGCCAACAATTGCACTAGTTGTCACGTGTCTGATTGTCTCGACTGCATGGTGGGAATGGACATAAGATTGCGAGTGCGACCCAGGACGAGTGCCTTTCATGTCATAAAGGTTATTTTGTTGGTCGAGAATATCTTGGTCGGGCGCCACGCGAGGACCATCCTCGCTATAAACGGGGGCCAAAACATCTGGGTGAGCAAGCGCTGAAAATGCTTCCTGATGTGCACGCAGAACTTGAGATGGAATGCAAAGACTGCCATTCGATGAAAAGTCTGATCGCAGGGCAAAAAGCGTCAAAAAACTGCGTTGATTGTCACCAACCCGACACTGCTGTCGTCGAGCATAGCATCGCTGCACATATGGATAAGATGGAATGTTACTCTTGTCATTCTGCATGGGCAGCGCAGGAATATGGCAGTTTCTACTTACGACTTGGGGACAATAACAGAGAGGCGGAAAAAGCGTTTAAGACCCCACCTCTGAAAGGTGAATACCTGGTCAGAACCTATTTGAGAAAACAGGATTCGCCAGCTTTAGGCTTGAATGCTCAGGGGCGTTATATCCGATAAGGCCACAGTATATTACCTATTATTCAGACCTGCGTGGTGAGGGGGCTCCTGAAGTTGAAAACCGTTTACTCAACGCCGAGTGGAAAGCATTTTTTCCGCATACAATACGTGCTGGGACGGTTATGTGTGATAGCTGCCATGATGATCGGCGACGATATTTATTGGAAGCTGAGGAAGATAGACTCTACCGCATTGATCTTGATGGCTTGGGCTTGAGCTCATTCTGGAAACAACAAGGGCAAACGATCCATCAAGGTTCATTTGTCAGTCCAGAACAATTTTTGCAGATTAAGAAAAAAGACTCAGACTATACGAAAGCTTATATAAAACGATGGAAAAGCCTACTCGGTCACGACGAAAATTTCTTAAAGGAATAGCATTTTTCGGCATCTTTGGTGGACTGCTTTGGCGTTTTTTAGTTCCTGCCAAAAAACGCCATAAAAAGCATTGCTCGAAGTTCAAAAGAGCGATATCCCGTTGCGAGGAGCTTTGGTTTTTAAACGCTCAAGAGCTGTTGTTATCCGCCAAGAAAAAGAGATTTACGCTCTCAGCCTTGTTTGCACTCATCTCGGTTGTACGGTCAATGTAACGGCAGAAAATCTTGTTTGCCCATGTCATGGAAGTGTTTTTGACCGTGAAGGGCATGTGTTGAAAGGTCCTTCAGACAAACCACTAAAGCGATTAGAAGTCGAAGAACAGGGGGATAAACTGGTGGTGTTGGTATGAAACAGAATGACGATTTTGTCAAAGAGTTCGTCAAGCATCTCTTCCCACGTGTCGTCTTAAAACGCAATCTGCGTTTGACTTACACTTTCTGCTTGGGGGGATTAGCGTTTACTGCCTTTCTGGTCTTAATTCTCTCTGGTGCGTTGCTGCTATTTCATTATCAACCCTCCACAACGGGTGCTTTTGAATCAATTCTTTATATTGAAAATTCGGTGCCGGGGGGCTGGTATATACGCAATCTCCACCGCCTCGCCTCAAACTTTTTTCTTGTCCTTCTTTTTCTCCATACCTTACGTGTTTTGTTGACAGGGGCTTATCGAAAACCACGTGAGCTTAATTGGCTCATTGGTTTCGGCTTGCTGTGCCTGGCCCTGTTTGAGGGCTATACTGGTTATCTCCTGCCGATGGATCAATTGGCTCTGTGGGCAACCCAGACTGGTATGAATCTATTGGCAACACTTCCTTTTGGCGAGCTGTTACGCAGTTTCCTGGTCCCTGATGATATTGGGCAGCCGATGTCACTGATACGTTTTTATGTCTTACATATCGCCCTTATTCCCTTGAGTATGTTGGTTTTATGCATGCTGCATTTTTACCGGATTCGTAAGGACAAAGGAGCTTTGCCATATTTATGAGTGAGTATGTAAAGTCTTCACCCTATTTTTTCAGGATCCTCAAGGTTTCCTTTGTCGCACTGGTTCTCCTTTTACTTATTCTGGCCTTTTTCATCCCGGCACCACTTCAAGGGCCAGCCGACATCAGCCGTGTTCCTAATCCCTCTAAATCGGCTTGGTTTCTCATGTGGACTCAAGAGTTGGTCAGTTATTCAAATTTGATGGTTTATCTGATTATGGGGTTGGGAGTTTTTTTCATCGTTCTGCCCTGGTTATCTATCAGTCCAAAGGCGGATAAAGCCCGCTGGTTTGGCGCGGATCAAAGAGTTGTGAACATCCTTGTCCTCATCAGTTTTGTGAGCATCCTTGTGCTGACTGTGATTGCCATCTGTTTTCGGGGGGAAAATTGGTCTTTCGTATTTGGCTTGTAATTCTGCTCTCAGCGACAAATCTGCTTGCTGCAGATCGACTAGCACCGGCCAATCACTGTTTGGAGTGTCATCCGACCCATTACACAGAGCTTGGAACCTGTGTCTCGTGTCATCGTGGATTTTCTGGGACCGCCCGACTTAATATCGCCCATGAGGGATTGATCGCCGCCCGTTTCTCTTCCTTTACCATCAGCAATGACCCGATCGCAAAACAGGGCCAACAACGTGTGGAAAACTACGCCTGTCGCAGGTGTCATATCAGTGCTGAAAAAGGCAATCGCCTGGCTGCTAATCTTGATTATTCTCAGTTGGAAAAGAATCCTGAAGAACTGGAAGAATCGATTCAGTCACCCGTATTGTTCATGCCTGAATTCCATTTCAATCAGCAGCAAATCACTGAATTGATCAATGCTATTCTTTTAGGTGGACAACAATTTAAGGTTCCTGATCATGAGCTGCCTGAGGTCGTTCACTTTGAGGGAGAGGAAACCAGTCGTGAGTTTCAATTTGAAAAACACTGCGGAAGCTGTCATCGCGTTTTGACGGCACGCTTTGGTGGTTTGGGAAGTGGTTTTATCGGACCCAATCTCTCCGGTCTATTTTCTGAGTTTTATCTGTTGAATTACGGTGATGACAAACAACGCTGGTCGATTGCAAACCTGGAGAAATGGCTTGAAAATCCACGCAAAATCCGCCCATTTACACAAATGCCACCACTTGAGTTGAAAAAAGAAGAATTTGAGCGTATCAGCACTGAATTACAGCACAGTGATCTAGATCATGAGGCTCTTCCCCAATAAACCAAGCTGTTATCGCCGTTTAAAATTCATCACTCGAGTCCTGTCCCCAATTCTCAAATCCCCATGACTTTAATTTGGGAACCCATGGTGAGCGCGTTCTTTCGACTGGTTTTAAGGTCTTATCCTCCGTTCTTTTAAGAGCGGTTGGTTTTGTTTCGCGATTGATCACAGCAGGCTTGCTCGACTGAGTTCGGCTACCTGCAACATTGTCTTCAACCTGAATGCTGTTCGGAATAGGGGATGGTTTGAAGGGCTCAGAAGGGGGCTCTTGATCCTGAGCGGGGGAGGTGATTTCAACGGGAGTGGCCGAGACCTTTGGGTTCGGTTGTTGGCCCGTTACCATCGCTGGTGGATTCTTGCCAGTGAGAACCCGTTGTTGAAATCCTGAAAAGACTTCTTTGACTCCTGTTACAGGCGCAGGTGGATTCGTAACGGCAGGGTAAAAATAATCGACAGCCGTTACTGGCATTTCCGTGGCGGGGTCCATAAATTGAATGTGGAGGCTATTCAATCGCGTGATAACCTCTCCTTCATCGGTTATGTCTGGGCTGTTTTGAGTGGAGTAACTGAATAGAAGATCTGGATCGGCACCGGAGTCATCAATCTGAAATCCCAAATCTGTCAATTCTGCTCGGATTGCCTGGGTTAAGTTCCATGGGTCCTGGTGGGGGCTTTGGAATTTGATGACTTCGACCTGATCCCAATTGACAGCTGGAGAAACATTGACATGAAGGCTTGAACAGCCTGACATGGCAAACAACATAATCACATAAAGGTGTCTGGATAATCGACACTGTTTCAAAGATCTCAATGATAAAAGAGTACGAACCATCAGGCTGTCTGTTCCCTTTAGTGATTGTTGAGTCATTGTTATCTGTCTCCACGGAATCATAAATAAAAGTAGTGGTATGCTCGCTTTTCTCAAGAAGTGTGAATCATAGCAAAAATTGATTCAAAACATAGAAAAGAATGAACGTTTATCGATAAACCGGTGTCGATTGCATCGACTTGTTGGTGGGGCAATAATCGCTATTTCGGTGTGATGGCGCGCGGAGATAGTGGTTCATGGTCGAAGAGAGAACCTCAAGTTGTAATTATCGTAGCATTTGACGAGTTTTCGTTAGTTCTATTTACTTATGCTATTTCCAAACCATTTCCTTGTGATCTCGTCATATTTACCATTCTGTATTAATATTTGTTTTCCTCTGTCGAAGGCTTTTAATAGTTCCTTCCCTTCGGCGTTGCTCTTCATCGTGACCAGGTATTCCTCTGTAGAATCAAAAACAGGAAGTTTTCTGAATTTATGATTCCAGTTATGCTGTCGCAAAGTGTAATCCCAATTAGCTTCGTAGCCAAGGAAACCATCGATACGGCCAACATCAAGCATCTGAAACCCTTGCCAAATTTTAGAAATTCCAAGCTTGTTAGCTTGGGTGTTCGCTCTCCATTTATCTCCATAGTTAAATTCTGTTTTTACGCCAATCGTAAGGCCCTTGAGTGAGCTTAGACCTTTCCATTTAATTGTACTCGTAGATCGTACATAAACCACAAAATTGGCCTGATTGATGGGGGTCTCAGAGAAATAAAACATCCGTTTCCGCTCTTTATTGACTCCTGTTGGGAAAAGAATATCTGTTTTTTGATTTTTTAAGTTATGGACCGCTCTTGGCCATGGTCTGATGGATAAGTGAATGGTATAGCCCATTTCATGGAAACTCTCGCGGACAACATCCCAACTATAACCTCGAAAGCCAACAGCATCTTTCCCTACAGGGATAACTTGATCGATTTTGTGTTTTTCGTCAGCCATGCAAAAGGGTGCATAATCGCCTAATGTTGATATGGTAACAATTTTATCATCAGCATAACTGCTAGTGAAAATTGCAGATAAAATCAGAATCGTGAAAATGGCTTTATTGAACATCTGACTCCCAAATGTTGTTATCTCCCGAGTTTTAAAATAATGATGAATGATAGCAGAGATTCATTTAAAGCATAGAAAAGAATCAGGAGAATGCCCCGTCAGCCACTCTTGGTAACTTACCAGATCGATATCGAACAGGTCAGATTTTTAGAATTTTTGAACGAAAGAATGGCATAAAAAATCGGACATTTACTGTATTAAAAGTAAATGTCCGATTTTGTTCTGGAGCCGCTGATCGGAGTTGAACCGACTACCTGATCATTACGAGTGAACTGCTCTACCAAATGAGCTACAGCGGCAACGATTGTAGCTGGATTATCTAGTAATAATAGTCTCTTATATTGGTTTTTTGAATCGTCAGATTTACCTTTCGGTTGCTGAGATTGAGGATTATGCTGCTGTAGGCGTTGTCTGTCAAGTGAGTTTTGTTGTTATTTAAAACGTTATACTCCATCGTTCCTTAACTTATATGTGAATTCCATGTGTCAGTATTGTTGGAACGTAAATGAAGTTAAGTCTTTGTTTTCCAGTATGTCTATGAGGCGTTATCTCATACGTATTCTGCACGTCGCTTAATGGGTTCAGGGAATTCCCCCCTGAACCCAAGCGATCCTTCTGCTTCTGCTGTCCGCTAAAACTTGCCAAAATCCGAATCATCTAAAGCGATCTGTGGAGGATCTTCTTTATACGCAGGAGAAGCTTCCATTCCGCCCCAACCTGTAGTGGAAGGACTTGCAGGAACACTCTTTATAAATTGTGATGGATTGACGTTTGCCCCTTTCAGTTTGAACTGTCGAATCATTTGCTGGAGCTGTTCTGACTGACTGGACAGTTCTTCTGCTGCGGCGGCACCGGCCTCGGCATTAGCAGTGTTCTGCTGAGTCACCTGATCAATCTGTCCCAACCCTTCGCTCACTTGTGACAGCCCCACAGCCTGCTCGTTGCTGGCTGCAGCAATTTCTGCGATTAAATCTGTGACTTGACCAACGCCAGTGACAATGCCACCCAAGGCTTCAGCTGTCTGGTCTGCAATGTGACTCCCATTGGCAGTTTTTCCAACCGAACCTTCAATCAATTCAGCGGTCTCGCTGGCAGCCTTGGAACTACGAGCCGCTAAATTTCGAACTTCTTCTGCAACCACGGCAAAGCCCTTGCCATGTTGCCCAGCTCGTGCAGCTTCAACGGCTGCATTAAGTGCCAGCAGGTTTGTTTGAAATGCGATCTCATCAATGGTCTTGATAATCTTGCTGATGTTCTGACCTGCGTCATTGATCTCACTCATAGCGAGAACCATTGACTGCATCTGACCATTCCCTTTTTCGGCTGCGAGTTTCGCTTGTTCAGCTAATTTATTGGCCATGTTGGCATTCTGAGCATTTTGATTTGTTTGGCTGGACATCTCGCTCATTGAACTTGTGATTTCTTCGAGTGATGCTGCCGATTCGGTCGCACCCTGAGAGAGTGATTGACTCGTGTCGGAGACCTGGCCAGCACCGCTGTTGATTTGTCCGACGCTAAGATCGACGCTACTTAATGTTTCGTTCACCTGCGTAATCATCTGCGCCAAGTCATGATTCATTGCGTCAAGGTCCGATTTGGCTTTAATTTCGATATCCCAATTGCCGTCCGCAAGTTGTTTAGCAATACTCCCTACGTTGCGATAGTCATTCAAGACCCGTTCTGTTGCTTTGGCGAGATCACCCACCTCATCGGCACGATCCAGATAGACCTTATCAACATCCTTGGAAATATCTCCTTTATGAGAAATTTCATTGAGTAACGCGACGATAAAGCTCATTCCTTTGGTAATGTTGTTGGTCAGGAACAGTCCAATGGCGATTCCAGCAACTGCAGCCAGCAGGGACAGAACAATGATCAAAGTCGTCATTGAATTCTTTACCTCATGCGCTTGTTCGCTGACTCCTTCGATGAAAGCGTAGACGCCATCGCGTACACTACGACTTGCTTTCATAGCAGCCGCGGAAGCTTCGTTTTGTTGCTCATGGACCTCGCGCTGGGTGATGTTGAACTGACGGAAGGCTATCACTTCAGCTTTATAATCGGAGAGACCTTGTTCGATCTCCTTTACTTTTACGACGACTTTAGGAGCTTTGAAGATGTTCAGGAGTTTGTCTACTTGACGCATGCAGACGTCGATTTCGGCCATCCATTTTTGGGCAATCGTATCCTGCTGTTCAGCCGTGATTGCTATTTGATACTTTTGAGCATGGACGCGTATTCTGTTGAATGAATTGCGTACCTGTTGTGCTTCATTTAACTTGTCAACCAATGTGAGATCGACCCGTCCCGCTTGAGCACTTTCTTTGATGTATTCAAGTTCATAATCGATCATGACTTTGATCGCAGCTAAAACCCTGTTGGCCGCAGCAACGCGAGTTTTTCCGCTAGCGATCTTGTCTTCTTGAATCTGCCACCATTTTAGATTGGACTCTTCGTAACTGTTGATCGCGGTTTGGATGTTTTGTGCTTTGTCCTTATTGCTCTGTGACTTCATCATGGTTTGAGCTCTTTGAGCGGATTCCATGACCTTTTTGACTTCTTCTTTAGCTTTTTGTACGTAATTTTCATCTTTGTAGATAATCATGCGTAGAGAATTGATCTGGACATCGCTGGTATCAACGAGAGCGTAGTTGACTTCCTTGGCTATCTCGAGTTGGTTGGTAATTGAATTGATCTGATCACTCGTTTGGCCAAGGCCATACCAGCCGATAAAACCAACGACAATAAGTAATCCAATAATAGAAATAATACCGCTTAACAGTTTTGCTTTGAGCTTCATTCTTGTTCTCCTCGTGACGCGTTTGTAACTATGTGTGTGTTTTTCAATATCATGCTCTCGATGATATTCAGGTTTGTGTGGACTCTTGTCTTTCTCGATAACGAATAACTTTCCTTTTGTTTGCTCCAATCATATAAGCGCATTCTGATTTGATCAGGTTTAGTGGAAGCATTAAGACCCAATTTTACACAGTGTTGCGTTGGAAATAATTAATTTGCTTATTGCAACAATAGGGGTTCTCTTTCTCTAAAGTCAATAGGGGGGCTGTACTTTTCTGAAAACTTTGTCGTTTTATGAGTGGCCGATGAGTACTAGCGACTTGCACCATCAAAAATGAGAAGATGTCGAGGGACAGAATCCAATAAATTCGAGGATAATTAATACTGTTTTGAAGGTGGCCAGATGGGATATTAAAATCAAAATAGGACTTCTGGAAAGAACCTACCGTGGAACTTGAATACTTTTTCGAAAGTGGTTAGGGCTGACAATGATTGACTTTAGTTTGACCCAGTGTCCAAGCTAAGGTGTAAATGATAACTATCAGTCACCTTTTTTTTATTTTTTGGACCCTATTTCTTTTTCTCATTGTCAGAAATTATTGTCGCCACGATTTTTGTCTTCTTGTTTTATTGCTCCATATGGCATTGGCGGAAAAGATACCGAGTGCTGCCCAGATAAATAGAAAACTGATGAATTGGTTTGCCGAAAAGGGCTCATGATAGAGTCCAATCGCCAACAAAAAATGCAAACTTGGTGTTATATACTGAAGAAAGCCGATGGTTGTCAGTTGCAGACTTCGGGCGGCAACGACAAACAGCAAGAGAGGGACTGCTGTGATAACTCCAGCGAGCGGTAACAGTAGATCGAGACGTAGAGTTCCTGTCAGGAAATGTCCCTGTTGAGTTGAGCCTAAAAACAGAATGTAAGCGAGGGCCAATGGGGCGAGAAGCAAGGTCTCAATCGTCAAACCCACGGTGGCATCAACTTTTGCCAATTTGCGCAATAAACCATAGAAGCCAAAAGAACTCGCGAGAACCAGGGCAATCCAAGGGAATTGACCTTGGTGAAAAGCCAGGTTCAGGACGCCGATAGCGGCAAGAAGGACACTCAGTTGTTGTCGCCAATTAAGTCTTTCTTTTAGAAAAATAAAACCAAGCAAGACGCTAATCAATGGCGTCATGAAATATCCGAGACTCGATTGCAATACCTCTCCGCGCTGGACAGCAAAGATAAAAACCAGCCAATTTGTTGCAATCAGAAGGGTCGAACCACAGAGAGTCAGAAGGGTCGATCGATCTTTTAACGGCGCAATGATGGTGCCGAGTTGCTTTTTGAATCCGAGCAGTAAAAACAGAAAGGCCAGGGACCAAAAGATCCGGTGGCTGACGATTTCCAGCGGAGTCGCCCCATGAAGAGCTTTGAAGAAAACCGGAAACGATCCCCAGAACGTGTAGCAAAAAAGGCCACAAAGAACACCCTGACGTGTTTTTAATAGTGTTGATTTATCTAGATTTGATGACGGCATTAACTGGCTTTCTTAATTTTCAACAGCTCGAATATCGATTGTATTATCGTAAAATGTGCTGCCACGACCGGCATCGGTCAGGCGCTGTGATGTCAGGGCATTGACGGAACGTTTTCCTGGTGCAAATTCCATCCACCAGACGCCTTCAGCAACTGCGATTCCTGTCGGAACTTTATCGGTGATCTTGAGGATAAATGTGACCTCGCCCAGTTCGTTAAAGGCGCAGACCTTCTGTTCATCAGTGAGTTGCCGCGACGCTGCTTCCTGTGGATTTATTTGCAACAGCATTGCTTCCTGCTTAAGGCGTAAATCGTCACGTTCCTGAAATGTTGAATTAAGCGCATGGAGCGAAGGGGCTGTCATCAAACGTAACGGATAGTCACCATTATGTGGTGGCAGATAGCGTGGCAGAGGCTCGTCTAACTTTGGATTATAAATTTCTATCTTGCCACTTGGGGTTGCATAACTGTCTGAGTTTGGAATGTTCAGTTCTACAGCTTTGCCTGTTGAGAATTTCTTCATATCGATATTTTCTAGCAGAGGGCTGGTGGAGTCCAGAAGTTGTTCGATCATCTCTTCTGCATTTTTCTGAAAAATAGGGTCATCAAAGCCCATTCCTTGAGCCAGTAATGCAAAGGTATCCCAATTCGATTTACTCTGTCCTACTGGGGAAATGACCGGGAATGAGCGCTGGGTATAGTAGTGTCCATATGAGCGGTAGATATCGCTGGTTTCCAACGATGAACAGGCCGGAAGCACAATGTCTGCGTAGAGAGCTGTATCGGTCATGAAGCGTTCGTGGACAACCGTGAAGAGGTCTTCTCGGGCTAAACCGGTCACCACTTTATTTTGATCTGGATTCACCGCCGCAGGGTTCGCATGATAGACATAAAGGCTTGCAACGGGTGGATCTAACGGTTTGGTTAAAACATCACCCAGTTGATTCATGTTCATTGTTCGTGGCATTTCGGCGAGAAAATCGGTGCGTTCTATCATCTTCATATTGTAAGCCGAACCTGTACTGGTTCCGACAAAACAACCTCCTCCCGGTTTACCATAAGCACCCACCAGCGCTGGCAGGGTGACGATGCTGCGAACACTCATGGCACCGTTGATGTATCGGGACAAGCCACTGCCCAGAATGATATATGGGGCCGAAGCTTGTCCGAAAGATTTAGCCATCTGTTCCAAGAGCGGAATGTCAACTCCAGTCAACGTTGAAACATGCTCCGGCGGATAGTCCGGTAAAATCTGATTTTTCAGTTCTGGAAACCCTTGAATTTTTTCCGCCAGAAACTGATCATCTGTCAGGTTGTCACGTACTAAAATATGCATCAAACCTAAGGCCAGGGCTCCGTCACTGCCCGGTTTGACCAGAACTGTATTGTCTGCAATGGCTGCTGTTGGCGTTTCGTAGGTTTCAATCAGCCAGACTTCAGCACCGTTAGCTCGTGCCTTTTTGATCCCAGGAAGGGTATGAATGCTGGTTGCTGCGGTGTTACTTCCCCATAGAATGATGAAATCACTCTGTTCCACGTGATTAGGGGGAGGGGCTGGTGTCTTGCCCATAACCATTTCCCAACCGAGGCCTTTTGCTGAGGCACAGATGGTGCGTTCTAAGAGTGATGCTCCAAGTCGATGGAAGAAAGGATGACCGGCGTTGCGTTGAACCTGTCCCATTGTCCCGGCATAAGAGTAGGGGAGTATCGCTTCTGCGCCCAGCTGCTCAATAATCCTTCGCCAACGATGGCAGATCTGTGTGATCGCTTCATCCCAGGAAATAGGTTGGAATTGTCCTGTTCCTTTAGGACCGGTGCGGAGCAAAGGGGTGGTCAGGCGACGAGCCGAGTGAACTGTGTCATGATAACGATTCATCTTGCTGCACAGAAACCCCTTGGTGTGCGGATGCTCAGGATCGCCTTTGACACTGATTGCTTGACCATCTTCGACTTCGATCAACAGGCCACATGCATCGGGGCAATCGTAGGGACAAACTGAGCGTTTGATTTCACTGGGCATATCGGGCTCCTAACAATAAATCTGGCTGACATTGAGGCCTTTGGAAAGAATTTATACTACAACATTTATCCAGTAAAACCGAAGAGTCTTAACCATATCAACTCACAGAGAATAACCTTTCATAAAAAAACGCTCCCACAATGAGGGCAGGAGCGTTTTTATCAACAGATTTTTGTTAGTTTTTAGTCTCAAGCTCTGGGTGCTATTCCCACTTGATGACCTCGACTGGGCAGACATCGTCACAGGCACCACAGTCAGTGCAGGTCTCTTTATCGATAAAATGAACTTCTCCTTGATCACTGATTGCATCAACGGGACAGACTTGCGCGCAAGCAGCGCAATTAATACAACCATCATCAATCCAATGAGTTCCCATCATCGCTCTCCTCTCAGTTTAAGGTTGAGATAAAAACATATCAAAAATACTGATCCATGCAATTATCTGAGGTGACGTTGTTTTTTACGAAAACTCTCGTGCACAGAACAATACTGGACATGGACAGACATTTAAGTCAAAAGTAATTGAAGTGGAATGATCTTTCATAGCATCTTCGTGCACAGATAAAGTCTTATTGCAGCTGATTGATCAGAGTCTTTCCTTGTTTGTGAAAACAGATAGTTTGACATCTGTCCTTTTACTCTGGGGCTGTGGAAGCCATCATTTTTTTAAAAGTAAGAAGAGTCTTCCGTCTATTGCGAACAAACCAAAGAAAATCAGAATCATCCCGACAATATCTTTGCTTGCCAATTGTTCTCCAAGAAATGCGACACCGAGTAGAATTGCACTGACCGGGATCAGAAAGGTGACCAGCAAGAGGTTGGTTGCACCTGCTGTCGCCAAAATACGGAAGTAGATAATATAGGCCAAAGCGGTTGATACCAATGCCAAGCCAATGATCGCAGCCCATACGCTAAACCCTGGCATCGTAAGTTTCCAAGGCTGGTCTGCAACCAGCGCCAGTGGTGCTAACAAAAGGGTTGATGCCGTTACTTGACCAGTTGCTGTCACAAGTGGAGCAACTCCCATGCTTTTGAAGCGTCGCCCATAAACACCGGCAAAGGCATAAGAAAGGGCCGCCCCGAGAACTGCGAGTTGTGCCAGGGTGTTGGTGCCGAGTCCGCCGAGACTATCCAGCCCGATAATCACAGCAACACCGATAAAGCCGATAAAAACACCACCTATCCGACCCCGGCTGATTTTTTCGTCATTGGTGAGGGCATGCGCCACGAGCAGTGTAAACATTGGCGTTGTGGCATTGAAGATTGATGCGAGACTGCTGGCGATGTGCGTCTGTCCCCAGACGATCAGGCAAAACGGAATCATATTATTTAACAATCCCATGCCGAAGAAAGCTTTCCAGTAGCGTCTTCCTTTCGGCATTCTTAAGCCGGTCACTCGGACGATTAGATTGAGAGCGAGCGCCGCCAACCCGACCCGTAACACCACGATCGTTAAAGGTGGTAGTGCTTTGACTGCAACGCCGACAAAAAAGAATGACCCGCCCCACAGTATTGATAGAATCAACAGCAGCGACCATTCTAGTGGACCCATTTTAGTTTGGACAGTTTTCATGTTTATCCTTCATGTTGTTATCGTTGACTTCAGCATAGAGATTGTCTCGAGCCTTCTCCACCCGTTTCTTGCGGTTCTGAAAAAATGACAGCAAGAAACGGGTGGATTCCCTTTGCTGGAAAATTTTATGATAATTTCAAGAAACACAAATATATATAAGTGACGAAACTTTTTGAGTAAAATAGAGCATAAATATTCACTAAG
>JDSF01000284.1_pt1 | contig 26390 bp, 39 predicted proteins | sample 199441 | NCBI WGS metagenome assembly JDSF01 (sample SAMN02592751, study PRJNA231836) | bioreactor metagenome | isolation source: continuous culture bioreactor denitrification-DNRA | place: Germany: Bremen
GTTCCTTCACTCATTACCCCGTTCGTAATCGTAGCATTTTGTATTATTTTCATGGTGATGCTCATCAAATCTTCGTATGGTCGTGCTTTCAAGGCCATCAGGAGGATGAAATTGCAGCAGAAGCTATGGGTATTAATCTATTCAAACATAAGGAGATGAGCTTTATAATCAGCTCCTTTTTTTTCTCTGCAATAGCTGGTGGGCTTCTTGCAATGTACATGCGTTCCATAGAAGCTAAGACATTCTCCATTACCTTGACCTATGATATTTTGCTTATTGTGGTAATAGGTGGTATCGGGAGTGTTTCTGGTTCAATACTCAGTGCATTCCTGGTAACTGCGGCCAAAGAATGGTGGTTGCGCTTCTTCGACCAACCACTGGTCATTGGTGGCTGGCAGGTCCCACTGTTTAAAACTGGCTTCAGAATGGTGATATTTTCCTTCTTGTTGATGACCGTTGTGCTTATTTATCGAAGGGGATTGATGGGTTCCAATGAGTTTAGTTGGGATCGTTTGTTTTCTAGGTTCAGTAAGAAAGCACGTACTGGAGGGAAATTGAAATGAATGATGTAGTCTTGAGGACTGAACATATAACTATGCAGTTTGGGGGGCGTTGTTGCGGTTGATGATCTCTCTATTGAAATCCAGAAAGATAGAATTACTGCTCTTATAGGACCCAACGGAGCAGGAAAAACTACTGCTTTTAACGTGATAACAGGAGGATATCAACCCACGAATGGAAGGGTGGTTTTTGAGGATATGGTCATCGGAGAGAACTTTCCACGTGGAAAGATGAAAAAGATATACAACGGCACCTACAAGACCCCTTATGAAGCAGGTGGTCAATACGCCCGATAAGATAACACGTCTTGGTATGCTCGTACGTTTCAGAATATTAGATTGTTCAAGGACCTTACGGTCTTTGAGAATGTCCTGATTGCCAAGCACTGCCATATCAATGCAGGTTTGTTACGCTCAACATTCAGGCTTAACAGGTCAGAAGAGTTGAAAATGCATCAGGATACAGAAGAGCTTCTGGATAGGGTGGGATTGTTGGCCAACCGTAATGAGATTTCTTCATCTTTGCCCTATGGAAAACAGCGAAGGCTTGAAATTGCCAGGGCACTGGCAACTGGACCAAAGTTGTTGCTGCTTGATGAACCTGCTGCAGGAATGAATCCAAAAGAGACGGAAATGCTTTCAGCCTTTATCAAGGAGATACAGAAATCGTTCAACCTTACTGTTTTTTTTCTTATCGAGCATCATATGAACTTGGTCATGGAGATTTCTGACCATATCTATGTATTGGATTACGGGAAGATGATTGCTGAGGGAAATGCCACTGAAATCCAGAACAATCCTAAGGTTATCAAGGCCTATCTGGGGGATGAAGAGATATGAGTTTGCTTGAAGTACATAATTTAAAGGTGTGTTATGGCGGTATTGTAGCACTCAATGGTATTTCGTTCTCTGTCCAAGAAGGTCAAATAGTAACCCTTATTGGTGCAAATGGTGCAGGTAAATCTACAACCTTGCGCTCCATCATGGGCTTGGTACCTGTCACCAGTGGAACCATTACCTATAACGGGGTAAAACTGAACGGTATGGATACCCGCAAGATAGTTGAGCGAGGATTGGTTCTAGTGCCAGAGGGAAGACGCGTATTTGCGAATCTCACTACGTTGGAAAACTTGAAGATTGGTGGGTATCTTCAGGATAAATCTGAAGAACAACAAAACCTTGAACGAGTATACGATTTGTTTCCTAGGCTCAAGGAACGTTATTGGCAACTTGCTGGCACCCTTTCTGGGGGCGAGCAACAAATGCTTGCCGTAGGAAGAGCTTTGATGGCAAGCCCCAAGATGATTATGATGGATGAACCCTCGCTTGGGCTTGCCCCACTGGTGGTAAGGGATATCTTTACTATCATAAAACGGGTGAATGAAGCTGGTGTAACGGTTCTGCTCATCGAGCAAAATGCGAATGTGGCACTTCGCACAGCCCATGAAGGATATGTTATGGAGACAGGGAATATTACCTTGTCAGGACCCGGTATGACACTTCTGGAGAATGAGGATATCAAGTATGCCTATCTGGGCAAATCAAAGTGAGATCCCTTTGTTCATATGAGTGTTATTACCAGCAGAACAATATGAAAAAGCGGTCCCCTTAGGAACCGCTTCTTGAGCCAAAAAAGGGAATTGAACCCTTGACCTGCTCATTACGAGTGAGCTGCTCTACCGCTGAGCTATTTTGGCAACAAACTACTGAAAACAGATGCATTCTACCCGAAACAGGGAATAAGGTAAAGACGGATTGTGTATAAAATACCTGTTCATCTTTGCCTTGACCTTCCCCTCTAATGTCGAGTAGGCTTGCGGGTGAAGAGGGATACGGTGAATAGAGAGAGACGGTTCAGACATGCTGTCGCCCAGGAGGTGGTTGTCTTGCTGAATACAGAAAAACAAGCAGTACGTACCAAAGTTGGGTTAGGGTGGCAGCCAGATGTCGCCCAATTTTTTTGTTGGACATGTTTCCTAATGCCTTGGAGTATGGTTTTGAGCTCAAGGATATTGCGCCGTTGGTCAGTGAAAAAGTAATCAACTTCAGTGCGGAGGACTATGCATTGCTTGATGATGATTATGACTTGGAGGATCTATGATCGTCCTTGGTATTGAAACATCCTGTGATGAGTGTAGTGCTTCCCTGGTGGAGGATGGTCATACCATTCTCAGTAATATCATTGCAACCCAAATTGAACTCCATAAACCTATGAGGCGTTGTCCCTGAACTAGCCAGCCGGCTCCATACCGAATGGATAAGCCAGGTTGTGCAATCGGCCCTTGATAAGACAAATCTCACCGTCAATGACATTGATGCAGTTGCAGTTACCAGCCGTCCCGGACTCTTGGGTTCCTTGCTTGTCGGGGTAAGCTTCGCAAAGGGTTTTGCAGCTTCCCTAAATCTCCCCTTTATCACCATCGATCATATCAGGGCACATCTGTATGCATCCCAGATTGAACACCCTCTTGAGTATCCTTATCTCGGGGTTTTGGTCTCTGGAGGACATACGGTGATCTGTCGCGTTGATGACTACGATACCATTGAGGTCCTGGGGACAACGATTGATGATGCAATAGGGGAAGCCTTTGACAAGGTTGCCAAGCACTACGGATTTGGCTATCCCGGAGGGATTGCCATTGACCGACTGGCGAGAACAGGCAATCCTGTGGCTTTCCTGTTTCCAGGCCCGAAACTCAATGTCATGGACCACCCGTATGATATTTCCTACAGTGGCCTGAAGACAGCTGTCATCAACCAATTGGACAGCTTCTGGGATGGGGAAAGTGATAAAAGCCCAGAGAACATTGCCGCCTCCTTCCAAAGAGCTGCTGTGAACATGCTGATGAAGCGGGTACGCCAGGCATTGAAGGAAACAGGTCTGAGGCGATTGAGTGCTGGAGGCGGTGTTGCAGCCAACAGCTACCTCAGAAGTGAATTGCTTTCCCTGCAAGAGGGTGGCTATGAGGTTTCCTTCCCCTCATTGAAGCTATGTACCGATAACGGTGCCATGATAGCAGCCCTTGCATATCGGTATCTCCAGGATGGAATAAGAAGTGATTTTTTCCGAGGCACCAAGTGCCCGGGTTACAGCATTTAAGAAACAATACGCCAAGTGAGAGGTTCTATGGACACTAACTATGATTTGGACAGTGTAATCAGAAAAGTTCCCGATTTCCCGAAACAGGGAGTTCTGTATTATGACATTACCGGTATTCTGGCAGTACCGGAGGCTTTCCGTTACTGTATCGATCGGCTTGAGGAACTCTGCAAGGGAAAAAAAGATTGATGCGATTGCAGCGGTTGAAGCTCGTGGATTTGTGTTCGCGGCTCCCTTGGCCGAGCGACTCTCCCTTCCCTTGATCCTCGTCAGGAAGCCCGGAAAGTTGCCGAACAAGACCTATAAGAAGCATTTTGATCTTGAATATGGCTCTGATATGGTATGCGTACAGGAAGTCGATATTGTACCTGGTTCCCATGTAATGCTTGTTGATGATTTGATTGCAACCGGGGGGGGTACCTTGCAGGCTGCGGCTACCATGTTCAAGGAACACGGAGCTTTTGTGGAAGGGTTCTTGGGAGTGATTGGTTTGCCGTTCCTTAACTATGAAAAAAAAGTCCTGGAAGGGCACCCTGTGGAAGTTTTGCAAGTCTATCATGGAGAGTAGGAAGAAATTCCTGCATGTACTTGACAAAGTATACGCATTTCCGTATCCTACCACAGGATTTTGACATTGGGATGTAGTGTAATGGTAACACTGCAGATTCTGGTTCTGCCTTTGGGGGTTCGAATCCCTCCATCCCAGGCGCCGGTTCCTTCGTCTAATGGTTAGGACAGGAGATTCTCAGTCTCTAAATAGGGGTTCGATTCCCCTAGGAACTATAGTTTATATGGAAGGGGCAGCCTTGCAGGTTGCTCTTTTTTTTCGGATACTATTCAAGAGGAACCACAAATCATGATTACAGCTGCAAATATTGGTCTCGCCTACGGGACACAAGTACTCTTCAAAGAAGTCAATATAAAATTCACCCCAGGAAACTGTTATGGGGTAATCGGAGCGAACGGAGCAGGCAAGTCCACCTTCCTCAAAATTCTCAGTGGTGAGATTGAGGCAGATAGTGGGGAAGTCATCATCTCCTCCGGCCAGCGTATGGCTGTTCTCAGGCAGGATCACTTTGCCTTCAACGAATATTCCGTGCTTGAAACCGTCATCATGGGCTATGAACAGCTGTATGCAATCATGAAGGAACGAGATGCTGTCTATTCGAAGGAAGATTTCACCGAGGAAGATGGCCTCAGGCTGCAGAGCTCGAAGGTGACTTTGCCGATCTTGGTGGATGGGAAGCTGAAGCCCAGGCCGCTCAGATGCTTGACGGGCTCGGTATCAATACAGAGATGCAGCAGAAGATGATGGCAGACGTGGAAGACAACATCAAGGTTCGTGTGCTTCTTGCCCAGGCACTGTTCGGTAATCCGGATATTCTCTTGCTCGACGAGCCCACCAACCACCTTGACCTTGAATCCATCCACTGGCTTGAAGAGTTCCTTTCAAACTTTGACAATACCGTCATTGTAGTAAGCCATGACCGTCACTTCCTGAACACCGTATGTACCCATATTGCAGACATTGACTTCGGCAAGATCCAGCTGTATGTCGGTAACTACGATTTCTGGTACCTCTCAAGCCAGCTTGCTGCGAAGCAGATGAAGGACCAGAAAAAAAAGCGCAGGGAAGAGAAGATTTCTGAGTTGAAAGAGTTCATCCAACGGTTCAGCAGCAACGTGGCAAAGGCGAAACAGGCAACGAGCCGTAAGAAATTGATTGATAAGCTCACCATTGATGATATCAAGCCGTCCAGCAGAAGATTCCCCTATGTGGCGTTCAAGCCTGAACGTGAGGTAGGGAAGAAGATCCTCGAGGTCAAGGGCTTGAGCAAGACCATTGAGGGCGAGAAGATTCTGGACAACTTCTCCATGGTACTCAACGCAAACGACAAAGTAGCATTTGTCGGGCCGAACCACTATGCAAAAAAACAATCCTCTTTGAGATTCTCAGTGGAAACATGGAACCAGATGAAGGAAGTTTTGAGTGGGGAGTCACCACAAGTCTCTCATACTTCCCAAAGAACAACGCACACCTCTTCACAGAGCATGTATCCATTACCGATTGGCTCAGGACATACAGCAGTGATAAGGACGATACCTACATCCGCTCCTTCCTTGGCAGAATGCTTTTCAGCGGGGACGAGGCACTGAAGGACTGTACCGTCCTCAGTGGAGGGGAGAAGGTCCGTGTTGTACTTGCCCGCATGATGCTGGAGCAAGCCAATTGCATAATCCTGGATGAACCGACGAGCCATCTCGACCTTGAGGCCATCACCGCCCTCAATGATGGATTGATTGAATTCACCGGTGTTCTGCTCTTCAACAGCCATGACCATCAGTTTGTTGAATCGATTGCAAACCGCATCGTAGAGTTCACCCCAAGCGGTGTCATTGACAGGTTGATTGGATTCGAGGACTATTTCAATGACGAGACCATCAAGACGTTGCGTGATGAGATGTACAGTGGTTCCCATCATGCCATGGCCTTATAAGGAGTTTCCATGCTGCTTGCTGTAGATATCGGAAATACGAATATCGTGATTGCTGTCCATGATGGGCAGAAATGGATACACTCCTACAGGATTTACAGCGACCAACGAAAGACCAGCGATGAGTATTTTGTTGTGTTGGAGAGCTTGCTGAGTCATTCCCAGCTTTTTAAGCATGATATCAACCGGGCTGTGATCAGCTCGGTTGTACCCAACCTGACTAGGTCGATGCAGAAAAATATCATCAGATTGTTTGATGTACAGCCCTTGATGGTCGACCATACGGTGAACAGTGGATTAAGAAAGGAAACCATTCCCTCTGAACTGGGAAGCGACTTGTTGGCAAACCTTGCCCAGGCTCACTTTTCATGCCCAGACCAAGCAGTGATGGTAGTGGACTTTGGAACCGCACTCACCCTTGCTACGGTGGACAATGATGGTTCCGTTCTCGGGGTTTCCATTGCTCCTGGTCTGGTTACAGCGGTGAACGCCCTCTTTGGGAATACCGCACAGCTTCCCCAGGTGGAATTGAAGATACCTCCTTCAGTCCTTGGACAGAACAGCAAGGACTCGATCAGGAGCGGAATCATGTATGGGTATGCTGGTATGGTAACGACCATGATCGAGCGTGTGGAGCAGGAGATAGGCAAGGAGGTCTACGTCATAGCAACCGGTGGCCTGAGCAGGACCATCGCCCCGCTCATTGACCGGATCAACCAGATTGCAAGTATGCATACCCTCGATGGTCTGAAACTCATCCAGGAACTCAACTAGAAGGTAAACATCCCGTTTTCCATGATCACCACTTGCCGTCCATCACGAGTATGGGCGGTTATTTTCATGTCCGGGGAACCGACCATGAAGTCTATGTGCATCAGGCTGGTATTGCAATGTGCTTGTTGCAGTTGTTCCTTGGTATCCAGGGTTGCCCCATCCTTGAGTGCAGAGGGATAGCCTTCTCCTAGTGCAAGGTGGCAGGAAGCATTCTCATCAAGCAGGATTGAGTTGAAGACAAGATTGCTTTTTGCGATCGGGCTGGTCTCATCCACCAAGCAACCTCCCCGAGACTACGGGTGCCCTCATCTATGGCAAAGAACCTGTCCAGTGCCTCTTCTCCTTTCTTGGCTTGATACTCAACCACCTTTCCATCCTTGAAAACAAAGCGGACCTCCTCGGTGGTGGTATTCAGCACCTCTACAGGTTTGGTCGTGGTGATGTATCCCGCTGCTCTGAGATTGTCGGGCGTGGTGAATATTTCCTCAGTGGGGAGATTGGCAAAGAACTCCCTTCCATCGGGAAGTGTCTCACTTCCTCCGGTGAATCGTGCCCTTTCTGTGAACCCGATCATCAGGTCACTCTTGCTGCTCTGGTAGTGCAGAGCATCGATCCCAAGCCCATTGAGATATTCCTGGCGCTTCCTCAACACAGAGGCTTTCTCATTCCAGGCTTTGATAGGGTCATCTGCATCGAGAAGCAGGATAGGGGTCAGGACCTTCATGAGGTCATCAGTGGTTGCATCCTCTCCCAGTACCTGTTTTGCCCAGAGGGGTCCGGGGGCTACACAGACACACCAGGGGAGCTGGTGACGCATCAGCTTCTTGGTTTTCGCTTCACTGAACTGAAGTTTTGCCTTTCCCAGTATCTGGTTCTTCGCTCCATCAAGTGGAGCATGGTCGAGCCTCTCCTCGGTGCTGTCGATCCTGATATGTGACCAACCCTCACTGACAAACTCGTAGTCGAATGCCTTGAGGAAATGTGGGTTGAATTTCAATGCATCTTCATCCTGATGTTTCAACCTCTCTGAGAGAACATCCAGGTCATCAAGTAGGACCTGCACATAGCTTGCCCCATGGCGATAAGCTGACTTGCTCAGTTCCCGGGCGAAATAATAGGTTCCCGGTCCTGTGGTGATGACAACCCCTTTTCCGCTCTGTAGGTTGATCCCCCCTTGGATGATCAGGTCTGCATATCTCTCAATTTCCTGTTTGTTCATACCAGTCCCTCCTCTGTGAATATTCCCTCTTCCATTACAGATGACTCGTTTCCGTCCTCGCTGTGCAGCGTTACCGAGAGATGGCTGTCCCCGATTGGGATCGCCACTCTCACCAGGGAGGTATTCAATGCACTTTCTGCAATATCCGCTTCATTCTGTTGTGTAGTCAGATTGTCCAGCGAGAATCCTCCAAGCACGATGGTACTTGTCATTTCCCGGGCGAAATGTGGATGAATCGATTTTTCCAGGTAGTGGCTCTCAACAGTGTCATGGTCGGCCAGAGCGATTTCACTCACCCGTTTCGCCCCCTCATCAACAGAGAAGAACACATCAAGCGCTTCTTCACCGCTCTCCGCGGAATACTCTGTGACCAATCCATCTTCCACAGTGAACCGAGCTCCCTTCACTTCCTGTCCAAGGACGTAGAAGGGCCTCGAGGAGGTGAATGTCCCTTTCGCGCTTTTCCCATCCAAGGCGGCATGGATTGCCTGTACCGGCAGGAAAGAGAAAAATGAACGCTGGCTTGGCAAGGTTTGTCTACCGCCAGCCAGATGGTATCCTTGGCCGTGGTAGCTTCCATTTGCCAGCCGTCCCCAACCATACGTAGGCTGCTGCGTCCTTGTTCATTCAGTTTCTGTTTTCTGTAAGCAAGGAGGTTTCCCTGCTCTTCCCAGAAACGGAAAGCATGCTCATCTTCGATTCGATAGAGCATGGTGAAGAGTTTCCACATATCCTCTTCGCTTGCTTGGGGGCCAAGCAACTGCAACGCCCATCGTGGACCTGGATAAGGGATATTTGTCCAGGGAACGGCAATCCTCCGGTCAAGGAAGACAGGATCGGCAAGCAATCCATATTTTCCCAAGGTTGTTACCTCATCTGCTGCTGTATTGAGATCGGTTGGACTCAAGTAGGGGTGTTCGTCAAGGTCCACTATATGGCACATGACGGCTCCTTGTACGGGGGGGGACGGAAGATTTCCTTCTCCATTGGTTCGATGGGTATGGCATCCACCACCTTCCCATGATTGGTATGTACGATGGTGACCGTCTCCCTGGTGGCTATAGCGGCCTTCTGTGCAAGCAGCCTGGCAAAAGCTAGGGTACTTGCATCACTGTTTATGGCAAGGCTGTCACCCTCGCGTAATTTCAATTGCACTTCGATGACAAGACGTGCATATCGTGTAAGCAATGTTTCCATGAATCCTCCGTTCACGCTCTCCAATATACCAAAAAAATTGCAGAGGAACATACCCTCAGGGAGAAGAAGGTTCACAAAGTATGTATACGTGACCAAGTTGAACAAAATTGATATATTTATCGTATATTTAACACAATTCTCATAGTTCCTCGTGGACAGAGCTTCATTGAGGCCCGTATACTGGCTTTACAGGAAACTGTAACTAGATGGAGCAAAGCGATGGGTTCAAAGAAAGAATATGTGAATCGCGAACTGAGATGGCTGAGTTTCAATGAACGTGTTTTGATGAGTGCCGAGAATCCGAATATTCCCTTGATGGAGCGATTGAAATTCATCGGTATATTCTCATCAAACCTGGATGAATTTTATGCAGTACGGGTAGGTTCGATTCACCGTGCTCTCCTCGATCCCGAGCACTATAGTCTCAAGGAAAGCGGTAACCCCAAGACCTTGATCAAGCAGATTCTCAAGGAAGTGAAACGGCTCAATGACCGGATGGATCGGGTGGTCGAACAGCTTTTCAGGACACTGAGGAATCATCATATTGCCATAGTCAATGAAGCAACAATTGCCGACGAGCAAAAAAAACAATTCCTGGAGGGTTTTCCGCCACACACTCAGGAACCGCCTGTTCCCGATTCTCCTCGATCCAAAATTGCCGTTTCCCTATCTCAAGCATGTAACCCTCTATCTTGCTGTGCATATGTACCATAGCGATAACCCGAAGGATTTCCGCTATGCATTGATTGAGGTGCCCAGTGAGTTGATCCAGCGGTATGTGGAGCTGCCATCGAGAGGCGGTTGGCATCACTTCATTGCCCTTGAGGATGTTATCCGATTCAAGTTGGCAGACATCTTCAAGGCATTCAGTTATGACTGTTATGATGCATATACCATCAAGATTACCCGGGATGGAGAGTATGACCTGACTGATGAGATCACCAGAAGCCTCTATGAGAAACTCTCATCATCCATCAAGCAACGCAGTCAGGGGGGGATCCGGTCAGGTTTGTCTATGACCGTGAGCTGCCTAAAACAATGCTAGACTACATCATGGACCATGCACAGCTAAAACAGTGCAGGATCATTATTCCAGGCGGTAGGTACCACAATGCAAGGGACCTGTTGCATTTCCCTAAAGTTGGAAATGAACTGTTGTATTTCGAGGAACAACCTCCCTTACCTCACCATACCTTGAGGGAGGATAGAAGTCTGCTTGACCAGATTGATGAGCGAGACCACTTGGTGACACTCCCTTATCATAGCTATGACTGCATCATCGACCTGTTGCGTGAAGCAGCCCTGGATAGGACGGTCCAAGGGATCAAGATGACCCTCTACCGGGTACCGGAAAATTCCAATGTGATCAATGCGCTGAGAAACGCTGCAAGGAACGGGAAGGAGATAGTACTGTACCTGGAGCTCCAGGCTCGGTTTGACGAGGAGATCAACATGCAGTGGACTGAGACCCTCACCCGAGAACGCCACATTAACCTGATCAGTGGGGTTGAGGGGATGAAGGTGCACAGCAAGCTTGGGCTCATCACCCGTTTCAGTGGTAAGAAGCAGAAGAAGATTGCAATCATCGGAACGGGTAATTTCAACGAGGTGACTGCAAGCCAGTACAGTGACCATCTGTTGCTAACATCTGACCCGAAGCTTACCCAGGAGATCGACTTGTTGTTTACACTCCTGGACCGTGGGTTTGCAGATATCAAGTTCAAGCACCTGATCGTTTCCCCATTCCACACCCGAAAGCGATTCATCTCGCTGATCAAGAAGGAAATGGAGGAAGCGAAGGAGGGCAGGCCCGCTGAAATTACCCTCAAGTTGAACAACCTTGTTGATGAGGGGATGATCAAGCATCTGATCAAGGCGGAACGTAGTGGGGTGTCCATTACCCTGATGATCAGGGGAATCTGTTCCATGGCCCTCTTCCCGGAGCAAGAGAATGTACGGGGGGGAAGGCCCTGATAGACCGCTACCTTGAGCATACCAGGGTGGTCAAGTTCCACAACAAGGGGGGGGAGCCCCTCTATTTCATCGGGTCCGCAGATTGGATGGAACGCAATCTTGATACACGTATCGAGGTCATGGTCCCAATCTTTGACGATAGGATCAAGGAGGAGTTGGAGTTGTTCCTGCAAGCGCATTGGAACGATACGGCTTCTTCCTTCAGTCTGCATGAAGAAAATTTCAATCAGCGTTTGCAGAAAGGTGAGCCCAACGAGAAACGCGCGCAACGGGATCTGTATCTCTGGTATCAGAGTCAGTTGGAGGAAACACTATGAACAACAACGGCCCGTACTATCTGTTATTCGAAACCCAGTCAGCCCCTGTATCCTGGGAGCAGGCATTCTCTCCCTTCCGAATACTCTGGAAGGAAGCATCGGTCCCGCTCGAGGGCACACTGTTTCTTGACGAGCAGGCTGTGGGGGAAGTGAGGTACTTCCCCGAGGAATTGCGTCTGGAACTTTTCCCGCTACCTGATACGCAAAATCAGCTTGAGGGTCTGCTTGCAGTACCGGCTTTCAGGGAGATGTGCAACAGTCCCATCATAGGCTGGTGTGAGAAACAGGTAGCAATCCTCTCTCAGCATGCTTCGAACCTGCAAGACATGAAATCCTTGCATGCATTCAGGACAGCATTGTGCAATATCCGCCAAATGGTTCCTCTTATTGGGACAGTCTTATCCAAGGAAAAGCGGAAAGATATAAAAAGATTGCTCAAGAAACTGGTGAAATACACAGGGAAAGTCCGTGATGACCAGATATTGGCCCAGTTGTTGGAAGAGAAAGGCTAGGTGAGGAGAAGAAACACCTTAAGGTGGAGAAACACCTCTCAGCTTTGAAGGACGCACTCCCGCCCTCCTTTGCTTCCGACCTTCAGGAGCTCTTGGAGGAGAATCGTTTTGCCTTCTCGGGGTATCACCCAAAGGTGCTCGTGGCAAAAGCTCACAGACGGTTGGTGAAGGCAGTTCACAAGGTACACTCAGCGCGGGATGTGCAGGCGATGCACAAGGTACGGCGACGGGTACGTTCCCTGCTTGCAGTGAGCGAGATGGCCTCAGTGAAACAGGATAAGAGGCTGTATGCCCTCGAGAAGATCTTGGGCAAGTGGCATGATCTCATCCTCTTGCAAGATCTGCTCCTGAAACAGAAGAAGCCACCGATTGAGACACTGAGGGTATTGGTCGATGTAGAGAAGGAAGTACAGCATCTTGTAGGAGAGTATCGTCATCTCAGTAGTGAGTATTGGGAGGAGATGGCATGACAACATTGGCCGTATACAGCATCAAGGGAGGAGTAGGCAAGAGCACCATCAGTGTGAATCTGGCAGTGCTCTCCGCGATGGCTGGGCAGCGGACCTTGTTGCTCGATCTTGACCCCTTGGGTTCAAGCAGCTACTTGCTGGATGTAAAGCCAAAGAAGAGCCATGATGCCGCTGCCTTGGTGAAAGGTGGGAAGCAGCTTACCAAGCAGATACAGGCTACCAGTTTCTCTTCCCTGGATGTACTGCCTTCCTCAATGGCCTATCGGTATCTTTCCATTCTTTTTTTTGATGCAAAGAAGCACTCCCACCATCGGTTGGAAAAACGACTGGAAGAGTTGAGTTCAACCTATGACCTGGTCATCATTGATGCATCCCCGACCATGAGCTTGGTCAGTGAGAATGTCCTGTATGCCTCAGATATGCTGTTGGTCCCGGTTGTTCCCACTCCCTTTGCCGTCCTTGCCTATGACCAATTACTCGGTGAGTTGGAGCGTCTAGAGCAGAAGGATACGCGGGTGCATCTGGTTGTTTCCATGTTAGACAGAAGGAAAAAACTGCAGCTGAAGACAGCCGAAGGGTTGTTGCATAGGAGCGAAGCATTACAAAGTGTGATTCCTTTCGCAAGTGAGATAGAGAAAATGGGTGAGATACAAAAGCCGGTAGTGACAAGTAATCCGAAAGGGAAAGGTGCTCTTGCCTTCCGTGGTTTGTATGAAGAGCTAGTACCATTTCTGATGGAACGTTCACCGAGTGGGCGTGCTGAGAAAAAGGAGTTAAATCGATGAGTAAGTTAATCGGGATCCTGACCTCTGGAGGTGATACCCCTGGATTGAATTCAGCCATCCGCGCGGTGGGAAAGACATTATTGCATGATGGTGGTTACACCTTGATCGGCTACCTTGATGGGTATCGTGGTTTGATGGAGAATCGGTTTGTTGAGCTCAATGATGCATACCTCTCGGGTATTATTACTCGGGGTGGAACCATTCTTGGCTCCAGCCGGGATAAGCCCCATAAGATGCCGGTAGGTGGGAAGATCATGGATATGACCGATGTCATTGTCGAGAACTACCACTCTAACCATCTTAGCGGTCTTGTTTGCCTTGGGGGGGTGGGGGGGGAACCCAGAAGAACTCCTACCGCTTGGCCAAAGCAGGGTTGAATGTCCTGACGCTCCCCAAGACCATCGACAATGACATAATGTATACAGATGTTTCCTTTGGATATGATACGGCGATGATGATAGCAACCGAGGCAGTCGACCGGCTGCATACCACTGCTAGCAGTCATCATAGGATCATTATCGTGGAGACAATGGGTCACAAGGTCGGTTGGTTAGCCTTGGGTGCCGGTCTTGCCGGTGGTGCTGATGTGATTCTGCTTCCAGAGGTTCCCTATGATGAGCAGGTGGTCGCTGATGCAATCCTCAGACGAACCGAGAAGGGAAGAAGTTCAGTATTGTAGTAGTTGCTGAAGGAGCTATATCAACGACTATGGCAAAGGTACTAGAGGAGGAAGGTGGAAAGGATAAGGTTGAGGAGATGCTCAAGACCCGAACCCCAGAACTTGCTGCCCACTTGGAACGTCTCACCGGAAGGGAGGCCAGGGTAACGATTCTTGGCTATGTACAGCGTGGTGGTACTCCCACGCCCTATGATCGATTGCTTTCAACCTCTCTGGGGAGTCGTTGTGCCCAGGAAATCATGAAGGACAAGTGGGGGAACATGATGGCTTTCCAGAACAACAAGATTGTGACCGTTCCCCTAGAGAAAGTCGCAGGTCCTGTCAAATACATTCCCAAGGACCACTACCTGATTACCTGTGCGAAGGATATCGGGGTGTGCTTGGGTTCCTGAGTGCCAAAAGTGACTACACGGCTTATGTACAAAGACGAGACTCTGTAAGGTTGTCTCCTGGTAATTTGAGAGTCGGATGTTTAGGTTATGAATCGAGGTTGCTCTCAAAAAAACGTTAGGAGAAAAGGGCATAGTATTATTAATCTCCCATATGAATACCTTCTATGGGAGATTAACTATATCAGTGGGAGATTATCCCCAAGAAAAGCAGAAGGCAACCAGCGATAAAGTAACACTACCTGTGTATTTCAATACAAACTTGAATTAGCTATGACGATACGAATGGGAGATCTGGCTGAAGGGTGGTTCTGGATTGTGTATCCTTTCTTTCACGGATAACGTCATCCTCAGTAATCTTGCTACAGAGCAGGGAAGAAAATGCATCATAGTTTTGTCGGTTCTGGAGAAGTGCTTCGTTGCTGAAAGAGGCATAACAGTATTTGCATCCATGCATACAGGTATTGTACAGACCTATATCCACACTTGGTACACATGAGCATGCTGCTCTTTGGTTAGCATCTTTCTTAAGGTGAAGAGGTTTTCCAGAGATTCGAGAAATCAGGGCATCATCAATGCATTTCCCATGGCTCATACCATAGGTCGATAGATCTATGGCTTCAGCACAAGTTTCGAGGGTAATTCCATTCTCACTAGCAATGGCAGAAAACGCTCTTGCAATTGTATGCATTTCATTGAAATCTGGTTCTCGGTACCCCAAGAGACTCATTGTACTGTACTTTCTTTTAGGAAAATCGATGAAACTGATAACGCAACGCTGGGTTGCATCCTTCAGCTTTTCAGCAAGGGCGGCAAAATGCTGAATATGAAATGACACCGTATACTTGTCAGTGAGAAGGATTGGGTCATATCTCCAAATCACACGTTCTTTATTGGTTTTCTCAGAGAGCTGCATGAATGTATCAACCAACGATACGTGTTTACTTGCCAGTCCAGGTTCTACATCAGCTTCATAGGCATTGAGCGAAAACTGGAAATAGTAATGATACGCTTCCAGCTCTTGCAGTCTCACCATGAGTGGGGCAGGGTTCTTTGTCCAGAAGACAATACAATCAATGAGTTCAGGAGACAAATCTATCCTACCGACCTGTCTTGGATTGATGGGATTTCTGGAAAGAACATACTGTTCCTTGATGCTGTTCAGGAACCAATCTGCATAAAAGGCTGGAATATCGGTTCTTCTGCTTGCACTGATTATCATACTTCGTCTACCGTACTCTCACTTTAGAGATAACGCAAGATTTCAGGTATTCTATGTACAAATGCTATTTGATGTGGATTCTGATGGATGCAAAGCAAACCTGGAGACAATGAAAAACCCACACTGTTTAGTGTGGGTTTGCTATCACTTTGTCTTATAAGACTTTGCTATCTAGAGCGCTACGGGAGTCGAACCCGCTTCTTCAGCTTGGAAGGCTGAGGTAATACCATTATACGAAAGGCGCTTGCTCTGTATCAATGTATATAAAACATTCTGGAATTTCCGTCAAGTACCTCCAGTTGACAGAGGGAGCACAACACTGGTACAAGTACCATAGAAACAGTTAAGCGAGGATTAAAAGCGTGGGACAACGTGGAGAAGTGTATTCAACAAGACTTGTCAAAAATGACAGGACTTATTTCTTTAATGTAAAAGAGAACATCTATGGGGACATGTTCCTCAATTTGGTGGAAAGCAAAGGTACTCCCGACAACGATCGATACATTAGACAATCGATTATCGTCTACCAAGAAGATTTGGGAGAATTTTTGAAAGAACTGCAGAAATCCTTGGATTTCCTCAAGCAGAACGCAAAAAAAAGACTAATAGAGGGCAGCCAATCGGCTGCCTTTTTCGTCTCCCTAGAAGAGTGACTGTTGCTCCTCCAGTTTTCTTGAGCCCTCCTGCTTGATGGAGAATGTCTTTCGATGAATAGGAGAAAGCCCATAGAGCAGACAGGCCTCCCTATGCTCCTTGGTAGGGTACCCCTTATGCTTTGCGAAATGGTAGATTGGCCACTTTGCATCACAGAGCACCATGAGGCGGTCACGCTGGTTCTTTGCAAGGATGGAAGCTGCCATGATCTCAGGGATTGTGGCATCTCCCTTTACGATTGCCTGTACCGTACAGTCAAGAGCAGGCCTCTGGTTTCCATCAACAAGCGCTGTATCGATTGAAATGTGGGCTTTTACTTTCTCATACGCACGTTTCATGGCAAGCAAGGAAGCCTGAAGAATATTGATCTTGTCAATCTCCTGTGCCGTTGCACAGGCAACAGCCCAAGCAAGAGACTGTTCCTTGATGATAATTTCAGCCCCAAGGCGTTGTTTTTCAGAGAGTTGCTTTGAGTCACCCAGGATTTCAATGGGAAAATCTGGGGGAAGTACCACCGCAGCTGCCACAACAGGACCAGCTAGGGGACCTCGCCCAGCTTCATCCAAGCCACAGACAACTCCCTTCTCATCTTTCAGGTCGAACAGCATTGATTCCACACATCACCTCCTACTTTTTCCCAAAGCCAACTTATGCTATAATCGCACGGAATACTGCGTCAAGCAAAAAAAAGAGGGTGTAATTTGTTTCTAAAAAAAGCTTGGAACTATATGGCTTCAAATCTTTTCCAGATAAGGTTAGTTTGGATTTTGCCGATGGAATCACCAGCTTGCTCGGTCCCAATGGGTGTGGCAAGAGTAATATAGTAGATGCCATCAAGTGGGTCTTGGGGGAACAGTCCACCAAGACACTGCGTGCTGGGAAAATGGAAGACGTCATATTCAACGGAACAGACAGCCGTAAGCCCCTCCAGGTTGCTGAAGTCTCCCTTGTAATCTCAAACGAAGAACGCCATCTTCCTATTGATGCACCTGAAGTGGAAATCAAACGAAGAATATTCCGCACAGGGGAGAGTGAATACTACCTTAATAAGAACCGAGTCTTGCTCAAGAATATCAGGGAACTCTTTTTTTTGACACCGGAGTTGGCAAGAGTGCCTATTCCATTCTGGAACAGGGCAAAATTGACCAAATCCTTTCATCTAAACCCGAGGACCGACGATATATCTTTGAAGAAGCCGCTGGTATCTCCCGTTTCAAAGTCCAGAGCCAGGAAGCAGAGCGGAAACTTGCACGAACTGATGAAAACATTATGCAAGTGGAAACCATCCTCAAGGAAGTAAAGCGAACCTACGAAACCAAGAAGAATCAGGCTTCGAAGGCAATCAGCTATCGCGAGCTCAAGACTGAGCAGTTCTCCCTGGAAGTTGATGTCCAGTTATCTACGCTCAAGTCCTTTCTCTTGTTGAGGGAGAATAAAATTGAACTGAAGCAACGCTCTGAGGAAGCCTATGCATCGCAAAGAGGCTCGCTTACAGAATTTGACCAAGAGATTGAGCAACTCCAGGAAGAGCTTCGTGCCCTTGGATCGCAGAGGATCAGCAAGCAGACCGAATTGCAAAGACTGGATGAGGCGACCAAAGGTAGGTCGGACAAGCTTGACCTACTGACCCAACGATTCCGTGATTTCTTGCAACAGAAAGATCAGGCTGGTGCACGTGCCGAACTGATTCAGGAACATATCGAGCGAGATACCGAGGAAATTGACCAGAAGCTCACGGATATCGCCACCCTTGATGAGTCAATCGAACAACTGCAGGCAGAGACTGAACAGAACCAGAAGTCCGCTGAGCAGACAAGGACCTTGATACTTAACCAGAACCAGGAGATCCTCGATCTTGAGGATACCAACAGCCGCTATGATGCAGACAGCGATTCTCTCTCCCATAGGATCAAGGAGTTGGGAGACGTCATCGTTGTTCAACTTGAAGAGAAACTGAAGCAGAGTGGCTACACCCTTGAAAACAAGGATAAGGCAAGAAATGCCTTGCTTGGGAGTATCGGACATCTCAAGGGTCGTATAACTGAAGAACAAACCTTTCTCTCCACACTTAAGCAGACTGGAATCTCAGCAGAGGACCTTCTGAACAGACAGACTCAGTTCCAGGGAGCGTTGCTGAACGAGCTCTCACAGGTCCAGGCTCTTTTCGACTCATATGAGGCAATGCAACCAACATTTCTTGATGAACTCATCTCTGATGAGGGAACCATCAGCGAGAAACGCAGACTCGACCAGGAAATGGTCAACCTGAGAAAACAGATTCAAACCAATCGTGAGAGAATTACGTATCTCAGGGAGGAGAATAACATTCTCACCATGGCTTTGGAACGATACCAGGAAGCCATCAGTGACCAGAAGATTGCTATGAACCAACTCCTCACTCAAAAGCAGGGAGCAAAAGAGTGGGCCACGAAACTCCAGCGTTCCCTCACTGAGCAGGAGTATCAATATAAGGATGCTTTGAAGCTTAGCGAAACAGCCCAGGAGAGAATCTATGAAACACAGGAAGATATACGCAGCGTAGAAGCCGAAGTAGGGCAGATAAAAGAACGGATAGCTTTTCTGAATTCAGACTTAAAGATCTGGTTGTAGTCATAGATGAACAGAGCAGAATCATCCGTGAGAAACAGGAACAGAAGAATACTTCGTATGAGCAACTGCAAACGCTTAGGACGGAGAAGGAAAAGCTGGAACTGCAGATCGACCAGCTTGCCACCAACATTACTGGTGTATACACTACATTCTTTGAGAACTATGGCAAGAGCCTGAAAGAGTTCGAGAATCGTCTTGAAGATGAAGTTCCCGATATCCCTGTACTGAAGAGCCGCCTGGAGGAAGTCAGGCGGAAGATTGATGGGATGGGATATATCAACCAGATGGCTGAAGAAGAGTATGCTGAGGTAAAGGAACAATACGATTTCCTGAGCAAGCAATTGGATGATCTTTACAGGGCCAAGAATGATCTGGATACAGTCATTAACCAGATAAAGACACGTAGTGAAGAACTTTTCATTGCTTCCTATAAGCAGATTGCACATAACTTCCAGGAGATGTTCCGTCGTCTGTTTGGAGGTGGAAAAGCTGAACTCACTCTTGTAGACCCTGACAATGTCTTGGAAAGTGGTATTGATATCCTAGCTCAGCCTCCAGGGAAAAAACTAACCCATCTCTCCCTCTTGAGTGGTGGGGAACGGTCGATGACAGCAGTGGCGCTGCTGTTTGCAACGTATCAGGTAAAACCCTCTCCGTTCTGTGTCCTCGATGAGATTGATGCAGCTCTCGATGACAGGAATATTGGGTATTTTCTCTCCGTATTGGATGAATTCGCCATGAAAAGCCAGTTCATCATTATCACCCACAATAAGCACACCGTCATGGGAAGCCAGACCCTCTTAGGGGTTACCCAGATGGAACCAGGGGTTTCCAGCATGGTCAGTTACAAGATCGGTAATGTAGCCGGAGAGGATGTAATCCTCAATGATGACCAGGAGCTGGTTACCATAGAAGAATAGGTTGCATTTTGCACCACTCCTTGACAGGAAAGTCTTGTGTACGGTATAAGATGTAACTTGAGCGAAAACGACAATAGAGTAAGGTAATGTTTGATTCAATAAGCGATAAGTTCTCCGGCATCATGCGCAGTCTTGCCGGAAAGTCCAAGATAACAGAGAAGAACGTCCAGGAAGCCGTCGAAGAAATCAAGATGGCCTTGCTGGATGCTGACGTGAACCTTCGGGTCGTCAGACGCTTCATCAACGGGACCATGGAAGAAGCCACAGGGGAGAAAGTCCTCAAGGCTGTCGACCCTGGTCAACAGTTCGTGAAGATTGTCTACGATCGGATGGTCGCTCTGCTTGGGGACGAGGAGAACCAGAAGCTTCTGCTCAAGGGCCCTGATACAACCAGCGTCATTTTGATGATGGGGCTCCAGGGTTCTGGTAAGACCACAACATCAGCTAAGCTGCTTTACGCCTGAAAAAAAAGAAGGCCGTCGTGTCATGCTTGTTGCTGCAGACTTGGTCCGACCGGCTGCAATCCTGCAGCTCCAGGTTCTTGGTGAGGCTGTTGGGGTTCCCGTATTCAGTATTGAAGGAGAAGAACCCGGCCAAAGTTGCCAAGGCAGCACTTGCGCAGGCAAAGAAAGACCAGAGAGATGTATTGATTGTCGACACCAGTGGACGTATGCACCTTGATGAGACCCTTATGGATGAAATCCAGAAGGTCCGAGATGCAATTTCCCCTGATGAGACACTCTTTGTTGCCGATGCAATGACCGGACAGAATGCTGTCACCATTGCCAAGGAGTTCCAAGAGAAAGTTGGGATCAGCGGAGTTGTTCTCAGTAAGTTCGATAGTGATACGCGTGGTGGTGCGGCTCTCTCTCTTCGTTCTGTTGTGGGAAAACCAATTAAGTTCATTGGTGTTGGAGAGAAGATTGAGGATCTTGATCCCTTCTATCCAGACCGTATCGCTAGTCGAATTCTCGGGATGGGCGACATTGTCTCACTTGTAGAGAAAGCACAGAGCGTCGTCGATGAGAGTGAAGCAATTCGCATGCAGGAGAAGATGGCAAAGAACACCTTCGACCTGCAGGACTATCTTGACCAATTGAATTCAATGGATAAGATGGGTTCGCTCGACCAACTTTTGGAAATGATTCCCGGTGCAAAGGGTCAGGTCAGCGAAGATGACATTGATACAGAGGAAATTCGTCGAGAGAAAGCAATTATCCTCTCAATGACCTATGCGGAACGAGTGAATTACCATATAATGGGACCGACGAGACGTAAACGTGTTGCAAAAGGAAGCGGAACTACTGTTTCTGATGTAAACCGTTTGTTGAAAAAGTTTGAGAAAATGCGACTTACGATGAAGAAGTTAGCAAAAAATAAAAAATACCAGGCTGCAATGCTTAAACAGATGGGTATGTAGAGTTGAATTCGTAGGAGGAATTGACGTGAGCACAAGCATGAGACTGAAGAGATTTGGTACAAAGAAGAGACCTGATTACCGTATCGTGGTGATGGACTCCAGGGCAAAGACCCAGGGTAGGACCTCGATGAGGTTGGTCAGTACCATCCTCTGGCTGAGAAAGATCAGCAGGTTATCTTGAAAGTTGAGAAGATTCAGGACTGGCTCGCTAAGGGTGCACAGCCCAGCGATACCGTAAGAGCCTGCTCAATAAGAATGGCGTGACGGTGACCAGAACTGTCCAGGAATAACTTCCAGGAGATGGTTGTGGAAAAAAAGATCTTGTTGAATACATTGTAAAATCACTAGTTGATGTCCCCGACGAGGTCAGTATCAATGTGATCGAGGGTGAGAAATCCACGATCCTTGAGCTGAAGGTAGCCAGTGAGGATGTCGGCAAGGTGATCGGCAAGCAAGGGCGTATTGCAAAGGCGATCAGAACCATTCTGAGCGCCTCAGCCACCAAAGGTGGCAAGCGTGCCGTGCTGGAAATACTGGACTAACCTATGGAAGAAGAGTTGCTCTGGACTGCTACCGTTAAAGCTCCTTTTGGAGTGAACGGTGAGGTGAAAATTCACCCTCACAATGATGACTGTACCTACCTTGCGAAAATCAAGGAGGTTGTGTTGCGTGCGAAGGATGGATCAGAGCAAACATTCTCCATAGAGAGTTTTCGGATGATGGGCTCACAACCCTTGATGAAATTCGCGGGGTTTGAAAATCCCGAGGATGCAAGGGTGCTCAATGGCCGGCATCTGATGGTTCCCAGGAAATGGGCAGCCCCCCCTTGGAAAAGGGACAGTACTATGTTGCTGATCTCATCGGTTGTGCCTTAGTGCATGAAGGTGAGCATCTGGCTGAAGTCGTTAGTAGTGTCGATGGTGCACAGGCCGTGATGCTTGAAGTCCGCAGTCCTGAAGGAATCTTCTACATGGTTCCTTATCTTAAGGAATTCATTGGCGATGTTAGCTGGAGGACCGGACGATCGAGTTGAAGACTCCTTGGATCCTCGCGTGAAGATTCAGATAGTCACCCTGTTCCCTGCAATGCTGGAAGGGTTTTTCGAAAATTCGATCATGAAGAGGGCTGTGCAAAGCGGTTCTGTGGAGTATGAGATTATCGACTTCAGAAGCTTTGCGACAGATAAGCATCAAAGCTGTGATGATGTGCCATATGGTGGTGGAGCAGGAATGGTGATCAAATGTGATCCCCTTTGCAAGGCTCTCGATTCCATCAAGGCCAAAGAGAAGCGGGTGGTTTATGCCTCCCCCCCCTCGGGAAAGCGTCTGAATCAAGCCTATGCCGAAGACCTGAGCAAGGAAGATGAACTGGTCTTTATCTGTGGACATTATGAAGGTATTGACCAACGGGTGATTGACCTATATGTTGATGACGAGATTAGTATCGGGGATTATGTAATCAGCAGCGGCGAGGTTTCCACCTTGGTAATCATAGACGCTGTATATCGTTTGATTGACGGTGTGATTAGTAGCGATTCACTCAGTGAAGAGAGTTTTCACGGTGGATTACTCGAATATCCCCAGTATACAAGGCCTGAGACCTATTGCTCAAAAGATGTCCCTGATGTATTATTGAGCGGGCATCACGCCAAAATTGGCCAGTGGCGGCTACAGAAACGGTTGGAAAAAAAACCTTGTTGAACCGACCGGATTTGTTGGAGACGGCATCTCTTGATGCGAACTCCAGAAAGATTTTGAATGCATTGAAAGAACATAGTGCGAAGGGGACCGGAGACGATGGATGTAATTAAGGCTATTGAGTCGGAACAGATGAAGGAAAATGCAGAGAACTTCTGCGTTGGTGATACCGTTAAAGTGTTTTTCAAGATTGTTGAAGGCACCAACGAACGTGTCCAGGTATTTGAAGGCCTGGTCATTGCAAAGAACCATGGTGGAATTCGCAGGACATTTGTGGTCCGCAAGATTTCCTACGGGGTAGGTGTGGAAAGAATTTTCCCCTTGCACTCACCTCGTGTTGAGAGAATCGAAGTGGTTCGCAGAGGTCGTGTCAGAAGAGCTAAGCTCTACTACATTCGCAAGAAGGTGGGCAAGAAGGCGAAAGTCAAAGAGCTCATCCGCAGAAAGAACGCCTAAGGCGTTTACCAAGCGAATATCTGGAGGGGACGGCGTACAGTCGTCCCTTTCTGTGTATCCTGAGTGCTTGTCGCTGGCGGAAAAACAGGATAGTCTTGCAGACACGAGGTAGGCAATGGAAACGGAAAAGAAACAAACAGGAACCCAGGGACGGCAAAAACGACGTACCCGTTCCAAGAAGCAGTCCAAGGCCAAGGGTTCTCCCAAGGAAAAGGCAAAGAAGGGTAGTGGCGGTAAGAGTAGCCTACTCCCTGAGCAACGCAAACCCTATCACAGCAATCTTCCCCAACTTCCCGTGAAGAAGGTGCTTGAGCCTAAGGAGACCTGTGTGATCTGTGGGGAGGTTATCGATGGCATCGCCAGTGCACTTACCCATCCCGATGGGGGATTCTGTCATTTTGATTGCGTGCTCAACCAGATCAAGGAACAAGAGAAAATTTCACCCTCACAGAAGGTTAGCTATATCGGTAAGGGAACCTTTGCTGTAGTGAACCAAGAAGAGGATGGCTCTTTCAGTTTTGCCAAAAAAAATTGCATGGGAAAGTACCGAAGCATTTGCAAAGATGAAGCAGTATGTGGAGGAAATCAAGAAATGAACAGAAAAGAGCGTATTGCCATGCTTCCAGGTTCTTTCGACCCTCCAACAAACGGACATATCGATATCATCGAACGTTCTTCCCATCTTTTTTTTGAAAAACTCTATGTGGTAGTTGCAGACAATGTACAAAAGCAGTGTTTATTCACCGCAGATGAGCGAATGGATATGCTCAAGGATATTCTCAAGGAACACGATAATATCGAAGTTGTGAGTTATCGTGGTCTGGTGGTGGACTTTGCCAGGGAGCATGGAGTAGGGGTCATGGTTCGAGGGGTCAGGGCTCTGGTCGATTTTGGGTATGAATTTGAATTGGCTATGACCAACAAGCAGCTGAATCCTGACCTGGAGGTACTTTTTATGCCGACCAGTCCAAAATATTTTCAGCTTAGAAGTAGTGCAATCAAGGAAATGGCGGCCTATGGGGCAGATATCTCCCCAATGGTACCCCCACTTGTCGTACAAATGATGAGAAATCGAATCAAGTTGTTGACGCTTTAGTGCTTTTCCGTTATTCTTCCTTACGTGTCAAAAATTAGCATAGTGTAAGAGGTTATCAACATGGCAACACCGAAATATAAGACTTCCAAAGCAAGCGCAGCATCAAGAAAAGCTGCTAACATGCGTCTTGCAACCCCGACACTCTCTCGTTGTAGCACCTGTGGAAATATGGTTCTTCCTCACCGTGTCTGCCCGAAGTGCGGTTTCTACCGTGGCGTGCAGGTCATTGAGTTGCAGGATAAATAAATACGACGATCAGAGGAGTTAGATAATGGATAGCAAAGAAGTATTTGAAAAAAAGTTAAATCTTTAATTGCAGAAAAGCTCGAGATTGATGAGAGCAAAATCACCATGAACGCATCCTTCAGAAAGGATCTTGGCGCAGACAGCTTGGACACTTATGAGCTTGTTTATGCTATTGAGGAAGAGCTTGGCATTTCCATCCCCGATGAGAAAGCCAATGAGTTCGAAACCGTTAAGGACGCAGTCGACTTCCTTTCCGCACAACTGTAAGGATTTCCCTGTTTATGGAGAGTAGCCTCTTCAAGAGAGCTCCCGCAATCTCATCAGAAAGAGAGCGGGAGCTTCTTCTATTCATTGAAAAAAAAGTGAGATGGAGATCACAGATCTTTCCTTGCTCAATCTTGCATTCACACACCGAAGCTTTGCCAATGAATCCAACGAACTAGTAGACACCAATGAACGTTTGGAGTTTCTCGGTGATAGCGTACTGGGTATGTGTGTTGCTGACTGGCTTTTCAGAAATCTTCCTGCTAAAGCGGAGGGAGATTTCTCAAAAATCAAGAGCATCGTAGTCAGTGAAGATAGCTTGGCCATGATTGCCCGTTCCCTTGAGGTGGATAAGTATCTACTTATAGGGAAAGGGGAAGAGAACAGTGGAGGAAGGAATAAGAAAGCCTTGCTCGCTGACTGCATGGAAGCAATCTTTGCAGCATGTTATCTCGATAGTGGTTTCGATGCCGCTAAGAAATTTATCATGCGGTATCTGGAAAACCAAATCAGAGCAGTGCTGGAAGATGATTATCATCGTGATTATAAGACAGCACTACAAGAATACATGCAGAAGCGATGGCGTATGGTCCCTGCCTACACGCTGGTCAAGAAGACCGGGCCTGAGCACGATTTTACCTTTTTTCATCCAAGTCGATGTAAATGGTCAGGTATTTGGTCCCGCACAGGGACGGAACAAGAAACAGGCCGAACAACGAGCAGCAAAGATTGCCTATGATCAGTTGGTGAAAGTGGACAACGACTGATAGAGTTTTGCTATCTCCAATAGTTGCTCTTTCGTATTCTGCGCGGGATCATCAAGTACTGTTTCCAACAGATATTCAAGGGTTTTCCCAAGTTGTTTTCCTTTAGGAATTCCCGCCTGCATCAAATGATTTCCATTTACAGCCAAGTCTTTGATGGATAGAGCATCCTGAGCATCTAGGATGCCCTTGATCCTCTGTTCCAATTCTTCGAGCAATCTGATATCAGCTTTTCCATGGATGGCAATCTGATCGGCAATTCTTAGGCTGAAGAGCATCCCCACATGTTCCTTGCCCACACGGGTGAGAAAACGCCTGACTGCGCTGTCACTCCAGTTGCTCTGGTAACTGAACATATGATGCGGACCAAGAGGCTGACGAGACGGGTCTGCTCATTGCTCGCCTTCAGTCTCCTCATAACCTTGATGGTGAGTTTCTCTCCAACCAGGTCATGATTGTAGAAGGTGTTGCGCTCCTCTCCTTCCTCCATTACCTCGCTCTTGCCAATGTCATGGAAGAGAGAAGCAAGGCGGACCTCAAGGCAGTCTGAGAGTGCTACAGAAGCTTTGC
>JDSF01000285.1_pt1 | contig 26028 bp, 35 predicted proteins | sample 199441 | NCBI WGS metagenome assembly JDSF01 (sample SAMN02592751, study PRJNA231836) | bioreactor metagenome | isolation source: continuous culture bioreactor denitrification-DNRA | place: Germany: Bremen
CTTTGTACTAATTGATGAGTCTCATAGAACACAATATGGTGAGCTTCATATTAAAATGAAAAAAGTATTTCCAAACGCTTGTTATTTAGGTTTTACAGGAACACCATTAATGAAAAAAGATAAAAGTACTATGAATAAGTTCGGAAGTCGATTAATTCATAAGTATACCATCAAAGATGGTGTTGAGGATGGTGCCATTGTTCCTTTACTTTATGAAGGTAGATTAGTAGAACAATCCGTAAATCGTAATGCTATTGATAAACGCATTGAGATGATCACACGTAATCTCAATGAAAAACAAGCTGAAGAGCTGAAGAGTAAATGGTCCAGATTCGAAATGATTGCATCATCAGAACAAAGAATACGATTGATTGCGGATGATATATATGTTCATTACACAAAATTCTATAAGAACTCATATGCAAAAGCAATGCTGGCTACAGCATCAAAATTTGATGCCATAAGATATAAAGAATCTTTTGATGAGTATGGTGATCTGAAAACGGCTATTGTTGTTTCACCACCAGATCAACGTGAAGGTTACGATGAGGTAGATGAAGAGCCCAAAGACCGTGTATTAAAATCATGGAATAAGATGATGGAGGCCTATAGTGATCCACAAAAATATGAAGAGCACATAAAAAGTGAGTTTATTGATGGTGATGAACTTGAAATACTGATTGTGGTAGATAAACTTCTAACAGGGTTTGATGCTCCAAGGGCTTCAGTGCTTTACGTGGATAAACCTATGAAGGAACACACTCTTTTGCAAGCTATTGCAAGGGTTAATCGACTCTACGAAGGTAAAGATTTTGGTTTGATTGTTGATTACAGAGGTTTGATTCAAGAATTGGATACTGCTATGAAAACTTATTCAGGAGCAGGACTTGAAAATTTTGATGGTAAGGATCTTGAAGGTGCTTTAGTTGATGTAATCAGTATAGTAGGTAAACTTCGTGAATCATACAGTAATGTAGTAGCAATATTCAAAGGTGTGAAGAATAAAGAAGATAAAGAGGAATTTGAATTATTACTTGCTGATGAAGCTGTTCGTAATGATTTTTACAGTGAACTGAGTCAATTTGGTAAATTTCTAGGAATTGCTCTTGAGTCAGAACATGTTTACAATGCACTTGGTGAAGAAGATATTAAGCTTTACAAACGAGACTTAAAGTTTTACCAAGAGCTAAGAGCATCTGTAAAACTTAGATATTCTGATAGCTTAGATCATAAAGAATATGAAGCTAAGATGAGAAATCTCATGGATACGTATATTGCTGCTGAAGATATTATTCAGATCACGGCACCAGTGGATATTCTTAATGAAAAGGAATTTGAAGATGAATTAATGCGTCTAGGATCTCCTAGAGCAAAGGCAGATGCTATTCGAACAAGAATGACAAAACGTATAAGTGAAAAATGGGATGAAAATCCAGCCTATTATAAAAAGTTTTCTGAACGGATTGAAGAAATAATTGAAGAATACAAGAAGAAGAGGATTTCAGAAGCAGAGTATTTGGATAGAATGAGGGATGTAATGAATGACTATAGAAAAGGTTATTCAGGTACAAGCTATCCAGATAAAATTAAGAATAAGCCACATGCCCAAGCTTTCTATGGTGTGATTAAAGAAGTGCTGGAAGATATATCTTATCATGAGTCAAACTATGCGGATAGAGCAGCGGAAGAAAAAGCTATTTATGGTTATGAGGATATTCTAGCCACTATTGCAACTGATGTTAATCAGGTTATTGATAAACATAGCAAAGTTGACTGGCATGATAATGCAGATGTCCATAAATTGATTTCAAAAGAAATTGATGATTTACTATATGAAGTGAAAAAAAAACCACTTTCCAAGTATGTCCTTTAAACAGATTGATGCCATGATAGAGAATATCAAAACAGTTGCTCTAAGAAGGTATTAGGTGAGATCTATGGAAAAGTATTCAATTGATTATGGCAACAAAATTATTGAATTTGAACTAGAAAGAAAAAAAAGTCAAGAACATCAATTTAAATGTAAAACCAGACATGAGTATTGTAGTAAGTGCTAATGATGAAGTACCACTTGAATATATTATGGGTTTTGTAAAATCTAAAGCGTCATGGATTATTAAGAATGTAGGCTATTTCAAAGATGTTCAACCAGAACATACAGAAAAAAAAGGTTTATCTTAGTGGTGAAACTTTTAAATATCTAGGAAAACAATATCGGTTAAAGGTATCTGAAACTAATGAAAGTGAAAGTGTAAAATATTTTCGTGGATACATATATTTGTCAGTTAAAGATAAGGAAGCTTACAACAAAAAAGGAAAAGCTAATAAATGGCTGGTATAGAGTGAAAGCAGAAGGAAAATTTCAAGAAAGTTTAGATAGTATATATCCCTTTGTTGAAAAGTACGGTATTTCTAAACCAACAATACAAATTAGAACGATGAAAGCTAGATGGGGATCTTGTGCCCCAGAAAAGCAATACATCATGCTTAATAGTGAGCTAATAAAGGCACCTAAAATATGTATTGATTATGTGGTTTTGCATGAATTGATTCATTTTAGATATAGGAACCATGATGGTGATTTTTATGACTTCATGACCTCATTAATGCCAGACTGGAAACAGAGAAAAGCGATATTGGATGAAGAAGTGGTAAGGGAGTTGTAATTATTGAGTAGAGATTTTAAAGATTGGTTTGTTATTGTACTAACTGGGTTATTCTTATTTGGAATGGCTTGGAAATACCTAGGATTTGAAGTTGCAAAAAGTTTGATAGGATTTTCAAATTACCCTGCATTAATCATTACAGGCGGAATTGCAATAGCACTAGGTATTAATCGAAGTAAATGGTCAGCATTATTTGGCCTTGTCGCATTAATTTTAATTGTCACAGGATTATAAAAAGGAGATTATATGGCTGAAATAAAATATGAAATTAAAGAAACAATAGGGACACTTTCAGAGAACAGTAAAGGGTGGTCAAAGGAACTGAACTTAATTAGTTGGAATGACAGAGAACCAAAGTATGATTTGAGAGATTGGGCACCAGAACATGAGAAAATGGGTAAAGGGTTAACATTATCAATGGAAGAATTAAAAGAATTAAAAGCTATCCTTGATAAGATGGCATTATAGAAATTGGTAAGGGGGCGTTATCATGGCAGCTAATTCAAAATTGAAACTTAAGTTACTATATATTATGAAGATTCTAATAGAAAAATCAGATGAGAATCACCCACTTACTGTAAGTAATATCATCGAAGAACTTTCGCATTTTGATATATCCGCTGAAAGAAAATCAATCTATTCGGATATTGAACTATTGACTCACTTTGGATTAGATGTAATATGTGAAAAGGGTAGATCTAACAATTATTTTATAGGTAAGAGAGAGTTCGAGCTGCCTGAATTAAAGCTACTTGTAGATGCTGTTCAATCATCAAAATTTATTACTCATAAAAAAAAGCAATGAGTTAATCAAGAAAATCGAGAAACTAACAAGCACTTTTGAAGCTAAAGAATTGCATAGACAGGTAATTGTAACAGATCGTGTCAAAACAATGAATGAAAGTGTTTATTACAACATAGATGCTCTACATAAAGCAATACAATCTGAGAAGAAGGTACATTTCAAATATTTTGATTATACCGTTGATAAATGTATAAAGTTCAGAAATAACGGAGATGCCTATTGTGTTAGTCCATATGCATTAACTTGGGCAGATGAGAATTATTACTTAATCGCTTATCATGAAAAATATAGTGACATCAGCCACTTTCGAGTAGATAGAATGACTGAAATTGAAGTCTGTGATGAAGAACGAATAATGATGAAAGAATACGGCGATTTTAATGTTGTCGAGTATTCTAAAAAAGTATTCAGTATGTTCAGCGGTGAGACAGATAGGGTAGTCTTAGAATTTGATAATTCTTTAATCAATGTCGTGATTGACCGCTTTGGAAAAGATATTCATATTCATACAATAACTGAAATATCATTTAGGGTAACAGTAGAAGTAGTTACAACAGATACATTTTTTGCATGGTTGTTTATGTTTGGGAACAAAGTGAAAGTAGTAGAACCGAGAAGTGTTATAGAAAAAATGACTACATTAATAGATGAGATAAAAAGCAACATAGATACAACATATAGTGTTTTTGGATAAATAGAACACAACATATTGTACTTGTGTGTGGACTGTAGTATAATATGTATTAGAAACGTAGAACCGAAGACATGAAAAAAGCCCATTATTGCATTGGCGTGCAAAATGGACCAACAAGCTAAATTGCCTGCTTAATTGTATACTATTAGTTATAACATAAAAATGTTGATTTGTTAATAGGGTTTGGCAAAATAGATTAACTTTCAGTCTTCTTCTAAATAAATTTAAAAGGAGAAATTATTATTGGAAAAAGAAAATAAGTTAGGAATGATATTTAATGCTCTGGCAGAGGAATTAAATATCACTGCGACAATGTTAGACAAAGCTGTTACAGCTTATTCTGCTCTTGGTAACCATATTAAGTTGGCAAACGAGGAATGGGATGTGGTAGTATATCCTCAAGGTTCATTTGAGTTAGGAACGGTTGTAAAACCTCTTAATGAAGATGAGCAATATGATGTTGATTTAGTTGTTTTAGTGAATGACCCAGAATTCACACCAGAAGTTTTAAGAAACAGCATTAAAGAATTATTAGAAAGTCATGGGAGATATGAGGATAAGATACAAGATAAAAAACCTTGTATTCGTATTCAGTATGCAGATTCTGCACAATTTCATATGGATGTCGCAAGTGCAAAAAATATTCAGGGTATTACGGGAACTGATATTGAAATTGCAAGGTTTGATGGTGATTCTTTATACTATTATGACCCTAGTAATCCAAAAGGATACGTTGAGTGGTTTAAATCAGTCATGAAGTATGATGAAATACTATTAGAAAAAAGAGCATTTTCACAAAAAGTAGAAACAGAAGTCGAAAAACTTGAACTAAGTAAAATTCGCACGCCACTTCAAAAGGCAATTCAGATATTAAAAAGACATCGTGATATCTACTTTACGGATAAAGATAATAGTGATGATAGACCTTCTTCGATAATCATTACAACTTTATGTGGCTTAGCGTATAGTGACTTGAAGGATAATCAAGTGAATAAAAGTAATCTCTTCACAATCATCAGTCAATTGCTAAATAATTTACCAAAGTATATTCTGTATGATCTTGACGAAGGTTGGAAGTTATCTAATCCATCTAGAGAAGATGAGAACTTCTTGAATAAGTGGAAAAGTAATAATGAACTTAAAGATGCTTTTGATGAATGGATTCTTCAAGCTAGAATTGATATTTTAACAAACCCAGAAGAGTTCATAGATACGAATTTAGACAAGTTAAAAGAAGGCTTTTTTTTCAAATCTTTTGGTGAAAAAACAGGAAGAGATGCATTAGAAAAATATGGTATAGAATTTGGGAAGCTTAAAGATGAAGGTGAGCTCCGTTTCAATACAAGAAATTCTAGTGTGACCTTAAATTCTGAAGATGATTCATATAAAGAGCATACGTATTTTGGTGGTATTGTTAATGAATAAAAACCTAGTGAATATGTATGGGAATATAGCTCAATTAGAGAATTTACCATTTTGTAATATTATAAAAGTAGATAGAAAAGGCTTATGGGTTGAGGTGCTTATTCGTAATGGTAAGTATAAAATATTATGTGATTATCAGCTAACTGGACATATGGATGTATATTTAGTTGAGCCAGATATTAATATGGATAATCCAACTGAAATTCATACTTATGGGATGAAGTATCACAAAGCATATAAAAGAGAATTACCGAATTTGTGTTTAAGATTGCCATATAGATTTCAATGGAATTCATCAATATTATTATTAGATTCATATATACCATGGGCTGCAGAATGGACTGAATTTTATGAAATATGGGAATTGACAGGAAAATGGCACGGCGGTGGTGAACATCCAACGAGTGAGGGGAGGCACGATGATGAAGAAAACAATAATTTTTATAGGCCTTTTAATTACAGCAATAGTTATGGTAATAGGATTAGCGGCATTTGAGATTAAAGAATGGCCAGTTGGTGGAAGCTTATTAGGAATTGGTTTGGGATTTTACTTGCCAATAGTTTGGAAGAGATTTATTGATTTTTCAGACAAGACTTCGTGGCAAAAAGATTTACGAAAATTAACACGAGGTAAAATTCTTAAAAAAACAGATAATATTCGGATTTCTTTTGCATATTTATTTAGGATTAAAATCGATGGAAAGTACTTATTAGTTCTTAACGGAAGAGGAACTAATAAGTATCAGCCAGTCGGTGGTGCATATAAATTCGATATGGAAGAGGAAAGCTATTTAAAGAATGAATTTGACGTTATTAAGGATGGTAAAATAACACAAGATAAATTGACAAGCCGAGATTATCGACTACAAATTCCAGTTAAGAATCTACGAAAATTTATCAAACGTTTTAATGAAACAAATCATAGGGAAAGCATAGCTGATTTATCAAGAGAGTTTAAAGAGGAATTGATTGATACTGGTATTTTGAATTTTAATGAAATAAAGTATCGGTATTGTGGTAGACATTTTACTAATATTGAATACAGTCGATATTTTGAATGCTATGAATTACTTTTAGCGGATATTGTTGAGCTTGAGCTAGATGAAATGCAGTGTGAAGAGATGAGAAGTATGTTAGATAAAGATTCACAGAAGTATAGATTTGCGACTGCTAAAGAAATTGATACTTGCGGAATAATTGAAGGTACCAATAATCTACTTGAAGTGATTGGTGATCATTCCTATAAAATGATTGAGGAACATCAAAATGAACTTCAAAAAGGAAAATTTACAGGCGAAGTATACAGTGTAATATTGAAACGTTAGAAAAACGTATAATAGCGAGTAAGGTGTCCGCTTTACCGGACATAAAAGCTCGCTATTCTATTACTTCTTGACCGAACACCAGTTCGTATAGTATAATTTACTTAAGCTTTTTCCCAAAGCACTGAAGCACGAAAATCCAGCAGACCGAGCAGTAGCTCTTAGAAAGAGGTAACCATGAATTGAGAAAATATTAAAGAGGTTAGGTGAGTTAACTACATATGATAAATAATATGTTAAGAGAGGTAACAGCCGGATATGATTTGCATACACAGGCTGATGAACAGGTATATCATAATACTAAGGCATTACTTGAGCTTTACAGTAAAGTATTATGGCGAATAAATAATTCTATCCAAGAGATGGACCAAGAATGTAAGGCAAGCACAAATAGAAAATTAACTGATTTGATTAACACTATGGTGGATATTGATCCTAGAATTAATCAAAAGAGATTGAATTCTAGATTACAAAGTATTGAAGAAAGTAAAAGCATTTTAGATTTTATTGATCTATCAATGATTCAACTTAAGAGTTATCCGGATGATGGAGAACGATACTTTGAAATCCTTGATCGAGTATACATTAAGCGAACAATAAAATCTGTAGAAATGTTAGCCGAGTTTTACCATATATCGCGATCAACGATGTATCGAGAGAAGAATAAAGCTATTAAAATGTTTGGCGTTATCTTATGGGGATTCTTGTATGAAGAGATAAAAGATAATCTGAAGTGAGGCTAAATGAGAATGAAACCCAAATGACACTGATTTGAGACTAATATGACACAAGATTGAGACTGATATGACACTGACACGAGATTTCCTACCTGTTATAATTGCTATGATGGGAATATTAAAACAAATAAGCCTTTGACAATGAACGAATGATTTCATTGCCAAGGGCTATTTTTATACCCAAATTTACGGCAATAAAACTTCATATAGCTGCTTTTACTATATAGCAGAAATGGATATTGGTCACACGCATTTATGCGTGGGGCCTTTTTTATTGCCATTTCTGGAGGTGTCAGTGTTGACAACAATTGTAAGGGTAGTAATAAGAAGTCCATAACCCCTGATTTGAAACTAACAACTAGTGAATTCAAATCAGGAGGTTAATTATGAACAATAACAAAAAACAGAAGTGGATCATTGAGAGACAGGTTTCAGATTCCGGTTGATGGAAAATTATATGAAACATCAGAAGAAGTCTATAAAGTATATTATAAGATGGGGCGTCGAGAACGCTACTTAGAAGAACGTAGTTTGAAAAATGAACTTTCTTTTGATGCTCTTTTGAATGCAGAGTATCCAGTTGAAGAAAAGATTCGATTGAAAGCTAGAGATACTGAAGAAATAGTAATCACAAGAGTGCTGATAGAGGAAGTTATGTCATGTGTTAAAGGTTTAAGTGATGATGAGAAAAGTATAATAGAAGAGTTATATTTTAATGAAGTGAGTGAAGTGGTGCTTGCTAAAAAATATTGGTATTGCAAGAACAACTTTGCAATCAAGAAAATATAAAATTCTAGAGAAAATAAAAAAATGAACTAATGAATAGTGACAGTTAGCGGACAATGGTGGACACAAAATACGTAAAATGTCTAGACAAGTACAACCTTGTGTGCTATTATGTACATGAGGTGATAATAATGGAACAAAAATTCTTAACAATAGATTTAGCAGCAGACAAATTGGGTGTACACCCTAAAACTATAAGACGTTATATCAGTAGCGGTAGGATTTCAGCTCAAAAGGTAGCTGGTTCATGGAGAATCAATGAAGATTCTTTAGAACAATTCTTAGGGACCTGTGAAGTAAATGAAAGTAAACATCATTCAGTAAGCAAAGATGATTTTTGTATTTTTATGGATAGTGAGTATTTTGATTCTGATGATCCAATTCAGGTTTGTACAATTGTGGACTATTATGTACAGAAGGAACAAGTTAAAAATCTCCTGAAAGATGTTATGGAAGTTGTAGCTGAATACAGTCTTGAAAGTCGTAGTAGCAGGTTTAACTATGTTTATGACGATTCAGAGAATAAAATGAGATTGGTTTTTTGGGGAGCTCCATCCTATATGGGTAGAGTCATGAACGCCATGGAACCTTATGAAAAATAGTGATTTAACTGTAAGGAGGTAATTATATGGATACAAATAATAATACATTATCAATAATAGGCATGACATGTGCATCTTGTGCAAATGCAGTTGAAAGAAGTGTTAGTAAAATAGATGGTGTAAGTGGTGCTAATGTGAATTTTGCAACAGAAAAACTAGTGTTTACCTATGATCAAGATAGAACAAGTATTGAAGAGATAAAAGGGTCCGTTAAAGACGCTGGTTATGAAGCAAAAGAAGATGTGAAATCTAGTGTGGTTACAATCCCGGTTTCTGGCATGACATGTGCATCTTGTGCAGCGAATATTGACAAAGCAATAAAAAAACTAGATGGTATTGAACTTTCAAATGTTAACTTAACTACTGAGAAGGCGACCGTTACTTATGATTCTTCTCTTACAAGAATTTCAGAAATTAAACAAGCTATTATAAAAGCTGGTTATACACCTCTTGAAATCGAAGTGTCAGAAAGTTCTGATGATGAGAAATTAAGACATGAAAAAGCCATGAAAACCTTATGGAAGAAGTTTGTCATATCTGCGATATTTTCTATTCCTTTACTTATTATTGCTATGGGACATATGTTAGGTTTACAACTGCCTAGCTTGATTGATCCAATGGAAAATCCTCTAAATTTTGCAATTACTCAAATTATACTTGTGACACCTGTCATCATTGTTGGTTATAAGTTTTATACAATTGGGTTGTCAACATTGTTTAGAGGTACACCTAACATGGATTCATTAATTGCCATAGGTACTGGCGCAGCCGTTATATATGGTATTTATGCAACTATAATGATAGGAAACGGTCAAGTTGAATTCGCTGGTGATTTATATTTTGAAACAGCGGGTGTGATCATTACACTTATTTTACTAGGTAAGTATCTTGAATCAGTTACGAAAGGGAAAACATCAGAGGCAATTAAGAAATTAATGGGATTAGCACCAAAGACAGCTTTAGTTATTCAAAATGGTGAAGAAGTGGTTATGCCAATTGAAGAAGTCGAAGTTGGTGATATCATCATAGTGAAGCCAGGAGAAAAGATTCCAGTTGATGGTGAAGTTATAAAAGGCAGTACATCCGTTGATGAATCAATGTTAACAGGAGAAAGTATGCCTGTTAACAAAACAATAGGATCAAGTGTTATCGGTGCTAGTATTAACAAACATGGTCTCATACAGTTTAAAGCGACAAAAGTAGGAAAAGACACAGCTTTAGCACAGATTGTAAAACTTGTAGAAGATGCTCAAGGATCAAAAGCACCAATCGCTAGAATGGCTGATGTGATAGCTAGTTATTTTGTACCCATTGTTATAGCTATTGCGATTATTGCAGGTTTTGCTTGGTTTATATCTGGTCAATCAGTTATATTTTCATTAACAATATTTATTGCAGTTTTAGTTATTGCCTGTCCTTGTGCTCTTGGCCTTGCGACACCAACAGCAATTATGGTAGGTACAGGTAAAGGAGCAGAATATGGTGTCCTTATTAAAGGTGGGCAACCACTTGAAACAGCGCATAAGATTGATACCATCGTTTTTGATAAAACAGGTACTATCACAGAAGGGAAACCTGTTGTAACAGATATCATCGTTACCAATGACTATAATCAATTAGAAGTATTGAAGTTAGCAGCATCAGCTGAAAAAGGTTCAGAACATCCTCTTGGAGAAGCCATTGTATTAAAGGCGGAAGAAGATAAGATTGAATTTGTTGATATTAGTGAATTCAAAGCTATCCCAGGTCATGGTATTGAAGTTCAGATCGAAGGAAAAGCTATTTTACTTGGTAATAAGAAGTTGTTAGTAGATCGTAATATCTCGAATAATCTAGAAATAGAAGCTGATCAACTAGCAAATGAAGGTAAGACACCAATGTATATTGCAATTAATAATCAACTTGCTGGTATTATAGCAGTTGCTGATACAACTAAAGAAAATAGTGCAAAAGCTATTGCAGCACTTCATAAATTAGGCATAAAAGTGGCTATGATTACTGGTGATAATGCTAGAACAGCCAATGCGATAGCTAAACAAGTTGGAATTGATGTTGTACTTGCAGAAGTGTTACCTAAAGACAAGGCAAATGAAGTCAAAAAACTTCAAAAAGAAGGTAGCATAGTTGCAATGGTTGGTGATGGAATTAATGATGCACCTGCATTAGCACAAGCAGATGTTGGTATAGCAATTGGATCTGGTACAGATGTAGCCATGGAATCAGCCGATATTGTATTAATGAAGAGTGATTTACTTGATGTTGTAACCGCTATACAACTGAGTAAAAAGACAATTCGAAATATTAAACAAAATCTATTCTGGGCATTTGCATATAATACTGCTGGGATACCAATTGCAGCAGGTATACTATTTGCATTTGGTGGTCCTAGATTGAATCCAATGATTGCAGGTGGCGCTATGGCATTTAGTTCAATATCTGTATTGATGAATGCTTTGAGATTGAAAAAATTCAAACCAGTTAAGTAAGTTTAAAAAGGAGGAATTTGATGAAACAATTAATTGAAATAAAAGGTATGTCATGTGGCCATTGTGCAGCACATGTTAAAGACGCACTTATAGAGTTAAACAATGTAGAAGAGGTTAAGGTTAATTTGGAACTTAACAATGCAGTTATCAAAGTAGTTGATGAAGTTGCTGAAGAGTTAATAATTTCTGTAATAGACGACATTGGATATAAGGTAACAAATGTTAAATCCATATAGTTAAACCTTATGGGGCAATCTCTTTGAGATTGCTCCTTTCTTGTATATGAGGTAAATGACCGTGATAAATAAAGGGATTGATATTTATTATAGTCATAATTGTGCCATATTCTGAAATCATAATATAAGTAAGAACTTATTTAGAGTATAGAAATTTCAATGAGTGACGAAAGTGGTGGTGTGAATGAAACAGTATGGATTTGTTGTTTCTATAAGTAGTGATTCTGTGGTAATAGAAGTTGTAAGATCATCTGCATGTGGTGATAAATGTGGCTCATGTGGAGGTAATTGTGAAAAGAAAGTTATTAAAGCAGAAGTGAAGAATCGACTAGATGCAAAAGTTGGTGATTATATTGAAATTGAAGTAGCAGATAAGTCAATATTAAAAGCAGCGATGCTTGTCTATATAATGCCTCTAGTACTTTTGTTTGTTGGCATTTGGATAGGGTATGTAGTCGGTAACTCACTAGAAAATATCAATGAAGAATTAACAGCAATTGTCATGGGTATTATATTTATGGCGATATCAATGCTATTCTTGAAGAAAATTGATAATGTTATAAAGAAAAATGGTAAGTATCAGTTTTATATGTCTAGAGTTCTTTAGAAGGGATCTCTGGGCGTTTATATAAAAAGAAAAAGTGTAGCTTAATTGTACAATCATAGATTTAAGCATACAATAGTTATATGTAGTAACTAGATTTAAAGGAGGTAATATTATGTATCAATGCCCAATGAAGTGTGATAATGGAAAGAAATATGACAAACAAGGAAATTGCCCAATCTGTGGTATGAATTTAATTCATGTGGATCATGAGCATAAGCAAAGTGAACATCATGATCACAACCATAAACATGAAGATGTGAAAGAACATCTAAGTCATAGTCATCATGAACATAACCACTCAGATTGTATTTGTCATGATGAAAGCTGTGACGGGAGTTGTAAAACCAATTGCCAATGTACATTTTACGCGGCTGAGCTAAGTAAGCCTACCTTTGAAGCTAAGAAAACAAATAGTACAAAAGCTTATATTTGCCCTATGAGATGTGAGGGGGATAAAACTTATCCAAACCCTGGGTCTTGTCCAGTGTGTGGTATGCATATGACAGAAGTTATTAGTTTTGGAAGTGAGATTGATCTTGAAGACGATGACGGTGTAAAAGCTTATAAACAAATGCGATTCAGATTAATCTGGTCAGCAATATTATCCTTACCAATTTTTATTCTTGCAATGGGAGAATTGATTCCAGGGATTGATAAAATAATTGAAGGTTTATTTTCAAGACAGGTTAACCTATATGTACAACTAGTATTATCTCTACCAGTAATGGTTATTTTTTCAAGATTCATTTTTGTTAATTGTTTTAAAAGTATTAAGAATAAAAATCTAAATATGTTTACATTAATTGGTATTGGAACAGGTGCTGCTTGGATATTTAGCGCTTTTGCAACTTTAATACCAGATATGTTTCCTAAAGAAATTATAGGTGAACTAGGATTTCCTCCAGTTTACTTTGAAACTACAGTTATAATATTAACATTAGTTATATTAGGACAAATGTTAGAGTTATTAGCTCATTCTAAAACAAACTCTGCCATTAAAGAGTTGTTAAGTCTAGTACCAGCGACAGCAATTGTCATACGAAATGGTGAAGATATTGAAATACCATTAGATGAAGTTCTTGTAAATGATCAATTAAGAATCAAACCGGGGAATAAAGTACCAGTAGATGGTATTGTGATTTCAGGAACAGGTACGGTTGATGAATCCATGATATCAGGTGAACCAATTCCTCTTGATAAGGAAGAAGGAGATAAGGTTACAGGTGGTACAATTAACAGTAATGGTAGCTTTGTTATGGAAGCTAAAAGTGTTGGTGGTGATACAGTTCTTGCTAGAATTATTACCATGGTTAATGAAGCATCCAGATCAAAAGCACCAATACAAAAAATTGCGGATCAAGTGGCAGGTTACTTTGTTCCGGTTGTATTGATTATAGCGCTAATCACACTGTTAGTATGGGGTCTAATCATTGGTAACTGGGATCTTGGTATTGTTAATTCTATAGCTGTTTTAATTATTGCTTGTCCATGCGCCCTCGGTCTTGCAACACCTGTATCCATAATGGTTGGAACGGGTAAAGGAGCAAAATTAGGTATTCTTATCAAAAACGCAAAAGCAATTGAACAAATGCGAAAAGTTGATACAGTACTTGTTGATAAAACTGGTACATTAACGCTAGGTAAGCCTGCCTTTAAAGATAGCGAAGGTTTTGGAGGATTTAGCGATGATAACATTTTAAGTATAGCAGCAGCAATAGATAACTTTAGTGAACATCCTCTAGCACAAGCCATAGTTAGAGCTGCTAAAGAACAACAACTAACATTTGATCAAGCCACAGAATTTGAATCAATTACAGGTAAAGGTGCTACAGCTGTCATTGATGGTAAAAGATATGGCATTGGTAATAAAAAAGTTAATCGAGTATTTAGGTGTGACAAATGTTATTGATGAGGATAAAATTGTTGAGAGACAATTAAGCGGACAAACGGTGATGTATGTTGTTGAAGATCAAACATTAATAGGTGTCGTCAGTGTCAGTGATCCAATTAAAAAATCAACACCACAAGCGGTTAAGATATTACACGAACTTGGTGTAAAAATAATCATGTTAACAGGTGATAATGTTAATACAGCAAGTTCTGTTGCTAAAGAATTAGGCATTGATGATTATCAAGCTGATTGTCTACCAGAAGATAAGTTTAATAAAGTAAAAGAATTACAAGGCAAGAACCAATACGTTGCAATGGCAGGTGATGGCATTAATGATTCTCCAGCTATAGCTCAAGCAAATGTTGGAATTGCAATGGGAACAGGTACAGATGTAGCAATGGAAAGTTCTGATATCACCTTAGTTAAGGGTGATTTAATTGGTATTGCAAAGGCAAAATCATTAAGTGTGAAAGTGATGAAGAACATAAAACAGAATCTCTTCTTTGCTTTCGTGTACAACACAATTGGTATTCCTATTGCAGCTCTTGGACTTCTAAACCCAATGTTTGCAGGATTAGCGATGACTTTGAGTTCTATCTCAGTTTTGTCAAATGCACTTAGGATTAGAAAAATGGATATCTAAACAATATAATGACTAGTCTGAGAATTTATTAGAAGTAAATTGCTTAGACTAGTCATATTTCTGCCATAATCTTAGACTATTCTATAGTTATTAGTAGTTAAAAAGTAGAAAGGTCGTGGATGCAATGAATAAAAAGTGGATACAACTAGCCCTTATATTTTTGGGGATTATTATTATTGTTATAGGTTTAATGGGCGTAAATAATAGTAAAAATACAGAATCAAATCAATCATATATTGGAAATAGTGAGCAAAGTGTGTTACCCGATATAAAACAAGAATTGGCTACAAATGAAGGTATAACAAGGTTGCCTATTCCTGTCTTATTAGAGGATAATAATGCAGATGAAAACATAGCTGATTTTAACCTTATTGCTCAACAAGGTCAAACTAACTTTTATGATAATGTTCTAACCCCAACATTAGGTTATAATGGAAATTTCCTTGGTCCTGTGCTTAAAGTTAAGCGTGGGGAAACAGTGAATATGCATGTTACAAATAATTTGGCTGACTCAACATCCGTTCATTGGCATGGTCTCGAAGTTAATGGAACTGAAGATGGAGGACCACATCAAGTCATTGATAAAGGAACTCTGTGGGAACCATCTTTTGTAATTGATCAACAAGCTTCAACATTGTGGTTTCATCCACATGTCATTGGAACAACTGCAATACAGGTTTATTATGGACTAGCAGGATTGATCATTGTTGAAGATGAATTCACTGACGAGCTGAATATACCTAAGGATTATGGGGTGAATGATATTCCTTTAATTATACAGGATAGAAGTTTTAACAAAGATGGGACATTTAGTTATGTAACTAATATGATGGATGGTGCTGTTGGTGATACGATACTTGTAAACGGAGCTATAACACCAACACTTAATGTAGATCAAGTTAATATGCGATTTAGAATTGTGAATGGTGCAAATGCAAGTAGTTTTAAACTTGAGTTAAGTGATCAAGCAGATTTTTATCAAATCGCATCAGATGGTGGATTATTAGAGAAACCATATATAAATAATACACTTTTTATCTCACCAGGTGAACGAGCAGAGATTATTGTTGACTTCTCAATATATACTGAAGGTGACGTGATTAATCTTCAAAGTGGAAATGTACTAATTATGACTTTTATTGTAGGTGGAGAACGTGAAGATACTACGGAGATACCAGAGTCATTAGTTGATGTTATAAGGTTTGATGAAAGTGATGCTACATCTATGAAGACCATCGAACTTGATGGCATGGGTCATATGGTAAGTTTAAATGGCAAAAAATTCGATATGAATAGAATTGATGATAATGTTGAACTTGGTGCCATAGAAATATGGGAGATCACAACAAATAGTTCTATGATGGGTAGGATGGGACATCCATTTCATATTCATGGGACTCAATTTCAAGTGTTAAGCCGGAATGGTGTTGAACCTAGTGATAATGAGATGGGATTTAAAGATACAGTTTTTGTTGGACCCGATGAAACAGTGAGAATCATTGTTCAGTTTAATAATAAAGGTGTTTTTATGTACCATTGTCATATCTTAGAACATGAAGAAGCTGGAATGATGGGACAACTTGAAGTAGAATAAGTTTAATATAGGACTTAAAAATAAACAGATAATAATGTCTGTTTATTTTTTTTATCATATTTCTGCCTTATTTACACACCATAATTAAATTGAAAGCCCAAACTGTTATAAAAAGGAGTTAAAAAATGAATGAAATGAAAATAAAACAGTCGAATATGTTATGTCATCGTTGTTTGCTTAATATTGCTAAAAGCCTAGAGCAAATAAATGGAATTGTAGAATTTGATATTGACTTAGATGAACAATATATTCTTGTTAGATATTCGAATGATGAACTTAATGAAGTAAGAATCAAACAAATATTAGATGAAACTATTCTATCTGGGAAAGTACCTTTTGATTTGATTGGTGATTATTCAAAAGGCTCACATAAGAATGAATAGTTAAATATAGGAAGATAGATGTTACCGAGATCGGAGCTCGAAAGTATGGGGAGAGATATAACTTGAAAACCATGATGATTAACAACATTAAATTACTTGTGAAAAGAAAAAATATAATAATTGTAATTATAGCATTTATCTTACAAGGTATCTGGGAGTACGTCGTTTGTGGCACATATTATAATATTGAAGCCATTGATAATATGACATTATTAATGGTTCAGGCAACGTTTGGTGATGTTGCAATTACACTTTTTATTTTTAATCTTTTGATTTTAATCAATAAGAATCTTAAATGGAAAATGGATGTCAAGGACTTGGTAATCATTATCTTATTTGCATTTGCAGCAACTGCTTTTTTTTGAATCAAGAGCTTTAAGGGTGGATCGATGGTCATACTCTGGAGGGATGACATATTTTATCGGCAGTGGAATTGGTTTAGTTCCTGTGATTCAGTTAGTATTATTGTTACCAATAACAATCTTAATTGAAAATTTTCTAGCCTTTAAGATGATTAAACTAAGTGTTAGGTTAGGTATCATAAAGTAATGAGAAAAAATAATTACAGTCATATTTGTGCCATAATTGGAGCCCATAATGAAAGTATGAATTAAATAAAGGAGGTAAATCAGATGATGATTATATTAGTAGTAGTGGTAGGTTTAGTTTTGTATTATGGATTTAATGGAAACGGAAAACTACCAAGTTTCCAGAAAAATGATCCTAACGAGATGTTAAAAGAACGATTTGTAAACGGTGAGATTGATGAACAAACGTATCTCCAGATGAAAGAAACTTTAAAACGATAGTATATTAAAATGGATTGACCAAATAGGAGGAATAGATATGATGCATGGAAATGGTTGGTATGGAAATAGCGAATGTGGCGTTTTTGGAATCAGTGGATTTAGTGGTTGGCACTATTTAATTATGTTAGGTGTAATAATTATAATAGTTGCAATAGTTATGTTTGCTAGAAGAAAGAACAATACTGATGGGAATCAAGCACTAAGTACACTTAAAGAATTATATGTAAAAGGTGAAATAACTGAAGAAGAATATTTAAAGCGTAAAAATGTGATAGAAAGATAATAGGTGAAATGATGAAAAAGATGACAACAGCACTATTTGCATTAGGTTTTCTTGTACTATTAGCAGGTATTATTGGAACTACTTATGAAACAGATGTTAATGCTAAGGTAGCCATAAATGAAAACTTCAATTCCGCATCACAAATGAGTCGATGGAATAACGATTCTTATAATGGAATGATGGGAATCCAAGACAATAACTACGATAATGAAGACTATTCAAATCTTGAAAAGCAAGATGTTGAGGTCTTAGAAGAAAAAGTTAATGACTATATAAACAATATTGATGAAAACTTAGAAATAGCAGATATATTTATTTTTAGTGACAGTGATTATTACTATTCAATCGTTGAAAAAGATACTGGTATGGGTGCAATGGAATTATTGGTTAATCCATATACAGGAATTGTATATCCAGAGTATGGCCCTAATATGATGTGGAATTTGAAATATGGAATGATGGGAAATAATAATATGATGGGTTACGCTGGAATGATGGGAAATGGGAACACATCAGGTTATGGCGGAATGATGGGAAATGGAAACACATCAGGTTACAGCAGAATGATGGGAAATGGAAATACATCAGGCTATGGCGGAATGATGAGTAATCAAAATGTGAATGGCCAATGGTGTGATAGTTATGAAAGTAGCGACTATACAGTTGGAACAGAAGTTAAGAGTAATGAATTGTCATATGATGAAGCATTTAATAAAGCTAGTGAATTTATTAGTGGACAAGTTGAAGATAATTATGTTGGTGATTCTTATCATGAATTCTACGGATACTTCACATTCCATGTTGAAAATAACAACAATCCACGTGGAATGTTAAGTGTTAATGCCTTTACAGGTGAAGTATGGTTTCATGATTGGCATGGAGATCTTATAGAGATTTTAGGGAATCATGAAGAAAATGAATTTTAATCTAAAATAAACTAACATAGACATAAAAGTGACATATTTCTTTATGAAGGATATAATGATGGTATGAAACTTATATGACGAATATAAGATGGGGGTGATGATGTGTTTAATATTTTAGTTGTTGAAGATCAATCAGACATAAGTGATATTGTAGTGAAATACTTAGTGAACAGTGGTTATACATGTGACCTGGCAAAGAATGGTTTTGAAGCACTTGAATGCTTTTCATTGAACACTTATCATCTTATATTATTAGATGTGATGATGCCTGGAATAGATGGATTTGAAGTACTAACTAGAATCAGGGAGATCTCTGATATTCCAATTATCATGTTGACCGCAAAACAAGAAGAAGTAGATCGTCTAAAAGGTTTTGAAAAAGGTGCTGATGATTATGTTGTGAAACCCTTTAGCCCAAGAGAACTAATGGGCCGTGTCAAAGTCTTTTTAAAAAGAATATATCAGACTTCTGATGAAATTATTTTGGTGGAAGGTGATTTGAAACTTTTTACTGGAAGTATGAAGTTACAAAAAGCTAATGTGGACCTTGACATTACGACGACGGAATTTAAACTTATTCATACATTTATGAGAAACAAGGGACAAATCCTAACACGTGAACAATTAATAGAACAATCTTTTGGTCAAGGCTATGATGGATTTGATCGTAATATAGATAGTTATATTAAACGAATACGTCAGAAAATTGAAGCAGACCCCAAAAAACCTACTATATTAATAACAAAATATGGAGCAGGTTATGTTTTTGGGGGTGAACAATAATGACCATAAGAAAAATGTGGCTTTTTGTATTAATTTTAGTTTCAGTTTTATCTGTTGGAATTAATACCATAATAGTGACAACGTTAACAGATAAATATTTTACTGATTATCTTAAAGAAAGTTATGATATTCATATTGAACAAATAATAGACTACGCACAAACGACTCTAAGTGATGAAGACGTTTCATATAAACAAATGGCAGTTGAACTAGAAACTCATCTTAATGATCCTATTATACAAATCAAAGTTTATAGTGCAGAGGGTGATTTACTTATTGATGTTGAAGATGATTATCATATAACTGGAAATATGATGAGTGGTAATATGAGCAGCATGATGCAAAACATGATGAATGATTCATCAAATGAAGTGCTACAATATGAGGTTATAAATGAGGGTAAGGTCATTGCTATTCTCAATGTGACGCTACATAGTGTGGCTGAAAAATCATTTGTTGCTCTGCAATTTAAAGGTTCATTACTACTTAATAGTATTTATGCAATTCTTATTTCCATAGTATTGTCCATATTGATTGGCTTTTTTGTAAGTAAAAAAATGAGTGGCTCTTTAAGAGATACAGCAAAGATCGCATCAGCTATCCAATTAGGCCAAGTAGCAACTGTAAAGAATACATCCATTAAAGAAGTACACGCAATTAGAGAAAGTTTAGAAGAACTTGATTCTAGACTAAAATTAAAGCAGAAAAGTAGAAAGTCTCTTGTTGATCAACTTGTACATCAAACAAGGACGCCTCTTACAATACTTAAATCACATTTAGAAGCAATAGAAGATGGTTTAATAGAAGTAAATGAAGAAGAAATCAGAACCTGTCAGAATCAAATCGAAAACATTACAACAATTATAACGAATATGAGTGGCATGATTGATGCTAGTAAAGAAAATGACACAATCAATATTGAAGAATTTGAAATCAACCAGATGTTGAAGCAAATCACCATCGGTTTAAAAGCTCAATTTACTAAAAAGAATATTAGTCTTGAGTTAGTTACTAAGGATAAACTCATGGTTCACACTGATAAAGATAAACTAAGTCAGTCTATCTACAATATTTTGACAAACTCATATAAGTACACTAAAGAGAATGGTGATGTCAGAGTTTCTTTCGTTCATGTAAATGATCATTTAGTGATTAAGATTCAAGATACAGGCATTGGTATTGCCATGGATGAAATGAATAAAATATTTAATGCATATTATCGTAGTTCAAAAGCATTGCAAACTGAAGGTGATGGTATTGGGCTATACATTGTTAAAGACAATATTGAAAGAATTGGTGGTAACATAAGTGTTACTTCAAAAGTTAAAGTTGGAAGTACTTTCTCAATTGAGATTCCTATCAATTATAGTAAGGAGTGATTATATGTTTAACAAGTTCAAGAAAAAATGGAAGAAGTTTTTAGATACAATTGCAGATCAAAATAAGGCTACTTATGGTGAGGGTGGCATTAACTGCTGCGAATTAAAAGATGTTACTGATAATAAAGGAACGCAATCTAAGTGAGACAACTGTATAAAAAAAGTAACAATCTATTTTAAGAGAACATACAATACTATCATTGGTATGTTCTTTTTTTTGTATTTAAAGATATAAATACTAATTATGTAGGTAAAGTATGAATATATAAGTCTATAAATTAAAATGATGCACCTGTGACTGCATAATATAAAAACATGCAGTCAAAGATGCATCATTTTAAAGTAAATAAATAAAATTTGATATTTTTTTTTCGGCACCCCCCCTACCTTTTTCGGCTTAAGAGGTGAGGGGGGTGTTTTATTTCTCCTTTAGTACATTGAAAAATAGCCAGAAAAAACATGGTTCATACTACAATATTTTAGGTACGTTACCTTGCAGCCAGAAATGGATAGCGACATAAACAACTTCGCCATGACGATTTAATCGGAGCGATCAAAGTTGGTTTTAAATGATTCAGTGGTTATTGAATCAATCGCCAAGACCTGTAAGGGAAATCTAAATGATACTTCTGTTAAGTCCTAACCATCGTATGGATAACAGCCTGTGCAGACCGCACTGGGAGAATGTTGCCTTAGCTTGGAAGCCGATAGCTTTGTGCTCGTTCTATGAGAACAATCACCACTGTTCGCCTAATATATTAATTGAAAATAAAATGATTTGACGGTACACATCTGTATCGAAAGTTTCGATATGGATTTGTGCTGTCAAATCAATACTACTAATAGAAAGTATATTGAGGAGATAAAATAAAATGAAGAAAGCAATAAGTATAGAACCATTAGAGGAAAAATTAAAAGAACTAGGTTGGATCAAAGAAAATTCTTCCATAGTCTATATAAGAAAAGATTGTGTTATTGCAGAATCATATACCGGTAAAACATATAGTTATTCTGTAATCAATTATGTCAGCGGAGAGCAAAAATATTTATTTCATAAAAAACAAACAATCAAGGTTGATGAAATAGAACCTATTAAAAATAAAATAAGGGTATTTGAATCCTATGGCATTAATTATCCAAAATCAGAAATAGAACTTATTAGGTTTATATTTGAAGTTGTATTTTTGTCATATGGATTCACAATAAGAGAAGAACAAATTGATCTAGCGATTCAAATGTATCAAGGGATGATTGATGAAAAGATATCGTTAAGTGATGTACCAGTTGGACTGGGTAAAACCCATGCGTATCTTGTAGCTGCTATTGTTCATAGAATTTATACCGAAGAACATAGATTGCCAACTAGACCGGTTATCATAACCACATCAAGTATTGAGCTACAAAGGGCGATTGTGAAAGATTATCTGCCAGAGATATCCCAGATGCTTTTGACTTTTGGAATTATTAAGAGACCAATTACAAGTGTTATTAGAAAAGGTAAAGATAATTACTTATGTGATTCTAGATTAAAGAATTATATTCAAAATATAGATCTTAAGAAAAAGAAAATAGATGAGATAGTTACGTTACGAAAGATAGAAGAACTTGAAGAAATAGACTTAGATGAAATTAAAGGATTGAATGCTTATGATCGTAAGCGAATCAATGTTAATTACAATTCATGCCAAGTTTGTTTAAGGAAAAACATTTGTAGATACCAGCAGTTTATGAAAAAAGTGAAGAAACCTAATGTGCAAATTCAGGTATGTAACCACAATTACTATTTGGCAGATGTTATTAGAAGACGTAAAGGTCTATCTGCTTTACTTCCAGATCATAAAGTTGTTGTTATTGATGAAGCACATAAACTTATAGATGCAGCTAGACAAATGTATGGATCAAATATTAGCCAGAGAGAAATATATTCGTTAGCAAAAAAAAGTGATACCTAAGAAAATCATAACTAAAGAATCTAAGCACATGAAATGTTTAGGTGAGGAGATGATCAAGTACTCATCAATGATGTTTGATGATCTGATTAAAAATATACCTAAGCATATAGAACGAGATGAAACAGAGAAGTTTGAAACCGTCTTAACTTCTATTGGAAAAGTTTATCTTAGTCGCATCATAGCAACGATTGAAGAAATCCTTAGAATGAAGAATAAGGAAGATAGAAAGCTTCACTCGGATTTAATACGGTGTATAAAAGATTTGAAGGTATTTCAAGATTGGGGAATTATTTATTGGATTGAAAATCCATTTCTACGTGGCCAATGTATCTTTGCTTCAGTACCAATAGCACTTAGTAAAGAACTTGGTTACGACTTATGGCAAGCTGAAGATTCAAAAATACTAACTTCCGGTACACTGGCAGTTAAAAATGAATTCGGATATTTGAAAAATGAACTTGGATTACAGGCGGCATCACAAAGTAGGATACATGAATTGAGTAAAGAGTCACCCTTTGATTTTAAGGAAAATTGCTTGATACATATTCCAGAGAATCTGCCTTATCCAACTTACATTGATGATAATTACCTTAGAAAGATTGCTAATAAAGTTGAAGAATTGGTTAAAGCATCTAATGGACACGCAATGGTTTTGTTTACGTCATATAAGCCCCTAAAGATAGTATATGAGCAACTTAAACATAGACTAGAAGAATATGACATGATACTGATGTCTAGAGGCAAGAAAGATGCCATTAATGAATTTAAGAAAACTAAGAATGGTGTACTATTTGCTACGGGAAGTGCTTGGGAAGGTATTAATATACCTGGAGATTTATTATCACATTTGATCATTGTTAAACTACCATTTCCTATTCCAGATCCTATTAGTGAATATGAGCGGACCATGTATTCGTCTATGGATCAATATATTGAGGCGGTTGTTGTACCGAAGATGCTGATTAAGCTTAGACAAGGTGTTGGAAGATTAATTAGGAAAGAAACAGACACTGGAGTTATTTCGATTTTGGATGCAAGAGCAACAGTGGGTGGTAAGTATCATGATCAAGTTATTGAAGCATTACCAAATTGTGAGATAGTAAAATCTGCGAATGATATTAGAGAATTTTACATGGAAAAGAAACCTAAAGGATTTCTGTCAGATATATAGAAAGTGATCAATTTGTCAAGCTATCGTATAAGTAATTTTGAAGAAAATCAAAATGGACGAAATATGGACATTGATGCATCAGAGGACTAGTATGAATTTAAGAATAGCGTTATTCCTTTGATGGATTCGGATCCAATTCTCATTTGATTGGTTCTTGAGTTGGAGAAGGAGAATTCATATGAATGAAGTTAAAAAGATATATTATACAGCTAATGAAGTTTCAAAACTTCTCGGAGTAAGTGTTGCTACGAGTTATAGGATTATTAAGAAATTAAATAGCGAATTAGAAGAACGAGGCTATATTGTAATAGCTGGGAAATTGCCTATTAAATATTTTGAAGAAAGATACTATGGGCTTAATACGTAAGGAGTGATTTTTTGAAAGCATATAAAGATTCTAAAACAGGAAAATGGAAGATACAGTATTGTTATACTGATTGGCAAGGTAATATAAAGAAATCTACAAAGCGTGGATTTAAGACGAAGAGAGAAGCAGAAGAATGGGTAAGAACTTTTCTTGTTCAAAAGCAAGGAGATTTTCATATGAACTTTGGTGAGTTTATCCAAGTCTACTATGATGATGTTGGTAGTAGGCTTAGAGAACATACCATGATTAATAAGAAGTATTTAATTGAATTAAAGATCTTACCATATTTTAAGAATATGAAAATCGCAGATATTAAGGCAGCACATATTAGAAAATGGCAAAATGAACTTATTGTTCAAGGGTATGCTGATACCTATTTGAAGTCAATTAATAATCAACTAAGTGCAATTATGAACCATGCAGTTAGATTTTATGAGCTGAAAAGCAACCAATGTAAAAAGGCTGGAAGTATGGGGAAGAGTAATGCTGAAGAAATGTTGTTTTGGACGAAAGACGAGTTCAATATCTTTATTGAAGCTATAATGGATAAACAACGATCATACATGGCATTCATGACTCTTTATTGGACTGGAATGAGAATTGGTGAGCTACTTGCATTAACAGTAGCAGATATTGATACTTCTAAGAAGACAATATCAGTAACTAAATCATATCAACGATTGAATAAAAAAGATGTAGTCACTGAACCTAAAACACCTAAAAGCAGAAGAGTTATTAGTATTCCAGCTTTTTTTAGCAGTAGATTTTGTGGATTACTTTAAAAGCCTGTATGAATTGGAAGATGGAGATAGGGTATTCATGTTTTCAAAGCATTATCTTACACATGAAATGAAGCGTGGTGTTAAAGCTTGTGGCGTCAAGAAGATTAGACTTCATGATCTTAGACACAGTCATTGCAGCCATTTGATTGAGTTAGGATTTACACCAGTTGCAATAGCTGAAAGGTTAGGTCATGAGAAGGTAGAAACAACATTGAATACATATGTCCACTTATATCCAAATAAACAAGCGGAGATTGCTAATAAATTGGATGAAGATTATAGACAGGAGGTTTGTTGATATGGCTTGTCCTAATAAGAATAGACATAGACCTAGAACTGTTGCTTTTCGGTTGACAGATGAAGAGTTTATGAGGTTGGAGCAGAGGGTTAAGGTTACTGGTGAGGTTAAAGGTGATTATCTTAGAGAAATTGCTCTAAATGGTGAAATTAAGATTAATGTAGGGAAGTTTAAAAGTGATAAATTGGCTCTGGCAATTAAAGGATTCACAAATGAAATTCAAAAGTTTGCAAATGGAGGCTTAGAAAGTGAAATTATGGAGGTAATTGAAGAGAGTAACAAACTACTACATGAATTATACATGCTTGTACAAGGTGAAAGTTTTAGTACTGATAGTTTTTTATGAGAATATGATAATAATTGAAAAGCAGAAGTTCCTAAATGTATTATAGTGTGTTTGT
>JDSF01000286.1_pt1 | contig 25957 bp, 24 predicted proteins | sample 199441 | NCBI WGS metagenome assembly JDSF01 (sample SAMN02592751, study PRJNA231836) | bioreactor metagenome | isolation source: continuous culture bioreactor denitrification-DNRA | place: Germany: Bremen
TATAAATGAATATGAGAGTGATCTGCCTGAAACAATAACATGTAATTTAAAAACGGAGTATGATCAATTATTAAGTAATACCATCAAGAAGAATAGAAATAAACATGTAGATCGAGATAGTGACCTTAAGACAATTTTGAATAAGTACTCTTTGATTAAATGTTTACAAGTTATACCACATTTGAAACCAGAGAATATTGATGTTGATGAACTCTATGCGTTGTTGAAGAAAGTTTTTTCTGAGATACCAGCAGTTCTCGATAAAGACAATCAAGGGCTGAGAAGTGATATGAAGAGAGTTATTCGTTTGTATGATTTCTTAAAGAATAAGTAACGCATAAAAGAGCTCCAAATTTAGCTAGCAAGAACTGCTGACCGCATTGAAACCCTTTTTACAATCGGTGTACACTTCTAGGTTAGCGAGAAAGAACTTCCCACACCTTGAGAGCACTTATGTTTTACTTGTATTGATAAACTTATTATATGTCATAGTGACTTATAATGCAATTGTGAAATATTATGATTTAATATAAAAAATACATGCCTATTCTTATTGTTGCAAGTCATTCACTGGTTACTTTGTTGCATGATGTTTAATGTATCTTTTGACAGATGTCTGTAATAACTTTTGGTCAAGCTTAAGATCCAATCGTCCAAAACAGCCTATTGACACTAAAAAAGAAGTAAGAAACATTGTTGGCAAATGATATAAAGAGGGTTATAATTATAGCAAGAGCTAATTGAGGATAGGGGAGCATCGTCAATTGTAAACATATATGAAGATATACAGATGACCTCTATGGACCAAAGCAACAGTTAAGAAGACTGTTCATGCTTTTGGTCCTTTTTTATTTCTATGATTTAGTGTCCTTTATTGTGCAGGTGTTCAGGGTGGAACGCTGTGTAATCAACATTGACTAAGTTGTTTGATTTTGGTATTCCTGAAGTTATTAAAATGAGATAAACCATCAAAAGGCATTTTAATGACTGTGCCTAATAATGCCATAATCAGAAGTACACGTCCCGTTGATTACATAATCAAGAATGTAAAGAATTTACTTTCTTGATGGAGCTAACTTAAGTATACGAAAATTTGTAGCTCAGATATGATCCTTTGTTTCACGTGAATGGATTATTTCACTACAGTAATGATTTTGAACAGTTAAATTTTTGGAGGTCAATTATGACATCATTAATAGCATGGGTAGGTAGAGATAATCATGGCATCACATCTCTTTATATGGCATCTGACAGCAGATTTAGTTGGAAGAACTTTAGGAAATGGGATTATGGACAGAAGATTTTTTGCTCAAGAAACTTTTCGATTTTAATGGGATATTGTGGAGATGTATTATTTGCTAGTGCTTTTATAAATTCACTTATGAACCTGATTGATAATGAAATTATATTTAAAGTTGATGCATCCATTCAAACTAAATATGATGGAATATTGGAATATCTCAATGAGAAATTTAGAATGTTTCCAAGAAGTGATACAACTGTATTGTGTTCAATTAAGGATAGCAATAACAATTTCCATTATTTCGAATATTATAGTCGGAAAAGCAATGAAGATTTCGTTGTGAAAACTATTGATTTAACAAAGATAGAAGGCTTAATTGACTGCTATGGTTCAGGAAAGCCATATCTTATGGAACGTATTCAGTCTTATAGACGAAATGATATATATGGAAAAAGTAGATTCTACTATATGATATTTAATGAAGTATTAGAGGATAAGCTTGATAGGAATAGTGGTGGTGCACCGCAATTAAAAGGGATTTATAGGGGGAAATCAAAAGTACAAGAATTTGGTACAATATGGAATTGTAATAGATATTTTAATGGTATGAAGATTAATGCTCAATATTATATAGATGAAATGGAATGGAGAAATGAAAAATTTGAACGATATAGAAGTGATAAACCTGAGTTGGTAGTGGGAGCACAAAAACAACCATGGTCGAGAGGGATGAAAAAATCACCCTGGAAGTAATACTATAAATTAATATTACTTCCAGGGTGGATTTGCACCACCGTCGTCTTGTAAGTTATACAAACGCTCTCCTCCTGAGCTACTGGTTAGATTTAAGTATAATATGTATTTGATAGAAATGCAATGAATTCACTTCTGGACAGAATGTATTTTTGACATGTATTGAGAGTGAGAAGTGAAAGTATTAGATATGGGGTGGATTATGTAGATACTCAGTTTGTTTAACGTTATTCATACAACCCTGAACCTTACACTTGGTCAACCAAGTACATCCGAAGATGAAAAGTTCTTCCTGGTCTCTACATTAGTAGACGGTCTCGCAGATGATTTTGAAGTAGTGATATAATTGTATTATACTTAAAAAGACAATCTACATGATCGTCTTTTTTTTATGTGAAAATTAGAATTTGTAGGGCTTTCACTCATACTAACTTCTGTGTAAAAGGCCTTATTTATGTAGATGTTTCTGTGTAGAGTAAGGTTGATTAATTGGAGATTCTATTGGTGATACTGATGAATTATATAAGAATATTTGCTAAAGTATGATGCTTTTATTAAATAAATATGCATCTAATATGATTGTATGTACGGATTTGAATGGCTTTTATTATCAGGTATCTAAACATCTAGACTATTGCTAATTGATGATGACTTGAAAATTGAAGATTTCTGATTATACTAATAGACGATATACTTGTATAGTCTATTAGTCTTCTAGATATAGAGAAGAGGAAATTTCATGACAGATAAAAACAACATATTAATGATTATATGTGATCAACTGAGTGCGAAAGCCTTAAAATCTTATGGCAATACTTATGTAGATGCACCAAATATTCAGTCACTGGCTGATGGAGGCACAGTATTTGAAGAAGCTTATACACCTTGTCCATTGTGCCAACCAGCGAGAGTTTCATTATGGACATCAATGTACCCACATCAGACAGGCGTTTTAAGTAATTTGCCAGATCAAGGATTTGACCAACTATCAACCGACATTCCTACTATGGGAGAAGTTTTTGGTCAGTCAGGATATAAATGTTTACATTTTGGAAAACAACATGATTATGGGAGTTTACGTGGTTTTGATATAAGAGAAGAAATGCAAATTAAACAAGAAAGAGATAATGAAGCCATTAACTATGATTATGAAACATTTTATGATGAAAACACGACAAAACAAGTGGTGGAATTTTTACAAGATAACCCCAAAGGGCAACCATTCTTTGCTGTAGCTGACTTACAGAATCCCCATAATATTTGCTCATATATCGGAGAGAATGAGCATGGGTATAAGAACTTTGGTGACAATATTGTATTACCACTTCTTCCCGAGAACTATTATTTTGACGATATAGCCAATCGCCCATCAATGATTCAGTACCTTTGCTGTGCTCATAGACGTCAAAGCCAGGTGACTCAGTGGAAGGAAGATGACTTCCAACACTATTTGTACGCATACTATTATTATATTTCATTGGTTGACAAACAGATTGGTCGTATACTTAAAGCACTAAAAAACAATCAATTAGAAGATGATACGCTGATTGTCTTTATTGCGGATCATGGAGAAGGTATGGCAAGCCATCAATTGGTGACGAAGTACGGGACATTTTATGAAGAAACCAATCATGTACCAATGATCTTTAAGGGTCCTAAAGTGAAAAGTGATCAACGTGTTAAGGGGTTAATATCACTACTGGATGTCATGCCAACATTATTGGATTATTGTAACTTAAATGTTGGAAGTTGTGAAGGTAAAAGTCAGATCAAAGCTATCTTTGGTGAAACAGCAACAACAACTAATGACTATGTGGCAGGAGAGTGGTACGATGAATTTAGAGGTTACAGAGTACCAGGGCGCATGATGAGACAAGGAAAATATAAATACACGATTTACCTAGATAAAGATAAAGACAATAATAAGATGGTAGAAGAAGAACTCTATGATATGATAGAAGACCCTTTTGAACAAGTTAATTTGATCCTTAAGGAGGACTACCAAAAAGTGTTGAAAGGTTTAAGACGGGGATTAGAACAACATATTTTCACAACCAACGACCCATTTTGGATGTTGTCAGCAGACTACAAAGACTGTTATAGAAATCATAAACGAGGGATAAAACACCACACAGGTCCTAATGCAGTGCTAGATTATGCAGCAACATTAATAAAATAGATAATATACTTGGTGCTGGTTTATGTATATAATGAAAATTATAGAGGTGAAGTGAAATGAAGGAAGGTTTATATAAAAAACGCATATATACAACATTTATGACCGTTTTCACCTGTTTGATGATAGGCATTAGTGTTGTTTTTTTTTGGTATCATTAACGACCGTATGATTATTGAACGTGAAGCGGTATTAACGGGCAATATTAAAACAAATATGAGTAGTAGTCAATTGAAGTTTGAAATAATTGATAATGCCAAAGAGACCTTAAGTGACAGTGAAGAGGTAACTCAATGGGCTGATGGTGAATCTCTAAGCGATTATTACTATAATATTGTTCGGGTTCAAAAATTGCTCAGAGTCATTGTATCTAGGGTAACCAATGTTGAATTTGAATTGAGTGCAACGTACTTTGATATGAATTCGCTTGTGGTGACGCCATTTGCAAGTACATCAAAGGAGAGCTATTTCAAGGATGAATTACGTCTTAACCAAGATCAAATAGAAGGGATTTATAATTATTTTGATAGAAACAATGGATTTAGAGTTTTTTAAAATAGAACGTGAGGAAGGTATTCCTGAGATTTGCTATATCACAAAGACGACTTATCAGAACAGATCAGTTTTATTTTTTTTACAATATGTCGGTATGATGTATTTGTAGAACCGTCAGAAGGTTATGAGTGGTACTTGTGTAACAATGAAGGCGTGTTTGCCTATAAAGGTACAGCTGATCCTGTGGATCTGTACCTAGAATTTACTCATAACAGTTTAGAAGATAAATTTGCTTATGGAACCCAGACAGTACTGCCACAAACATTTACCAATGTGGCTTGGAGCATCTTGTACCTTTATGACAAGTCCCCAGAGGGTTATGGAACTATGGCAGCATATTTCCTAATACCTCTTGTCGGATTGATGATATTGGCAGTATTCATTGCCAAATTAATCACGACTAGGTTGTATAAGCCAATAGAAGAAGTGATGGAGGTTTACTTGGACGGTGAGCCAGCCAAAGGTTTAGATGAATTTCAGATGCTGCGAAAAAATGCAGATATGATCAAAAACCTTAATCAACAACTTAGATTAGCCTTAAATGAAAGAAATGTTTTATTGGAACAGCGGTTAAGCCGTGAATTGCTATTTGGTATTAAAATAAATCGGGAGAAATACCCTAAAGAATGGTTAAAAGAAACCACATATGCCGTAGTAGTTATTGAAATCATTCCGGATACTTTTGGTATTAACGATGAGGAGTTATTCTTATATAAAAAACGAAGTGGTCTCTTTTACCCAAAAAAGAAGCGAAATGAGATATATTAGTCTTGATTATTACTCTTATGCACTTATTATCGAAGCTTCAATGTTAGAGGAAGCTAAAGGTCTGTTAAATGATTTAATAGAAGGCATTGATATAGAAGAAAAATACGATGTACGTATAGCAATTAGTGAGTGTCAATTAGGGTTAAGTGCTATACCAAGTGGATTTGAGCAAAGTCGTCGTATACTTGAATACAAATACCTATACCACCAGAGAACGATTATGACGACAGAACAAATCGAAAGGTTGCATCAGACCACTTACTACTACCCTTTAAGGATGGAAAATCAATTGATACATGGTGTGCTCGCAGGTGATATAGTAGCATTGAAATTATTCGCAGAGTTATTTTACAGCAACGAGATTAATAACCAGCTTAAGCCGGAGACATTTAAGAACCTAGTTTTTGCAGTTATTGGAACCGTAGGACGTATTATACAAGAATTAAAGGTGTCGTCAGATGAATTTTTGCCGAAAGACAAAGATTTATCGGCATTGTCGGCACGGTGGAGCGATGAAGCAATCATTGAGGATATGTTGGCAATATTAACTGGCTTAACCCATTATGTACGTGATAAAAAGGAAAACAGCGAAAGCGAAATGGCCAAGGAAATGTTGACATACGTTCAAAACAACTATACAGATGACATCATGTTGGTGGATTTGGCTACTAAACTTAATGTTTCTGAGAAGTATTGTGGTATCCTATTCAAGAAAGTGGTCGGACAGAACTATAAATCTTACTTAAACACTTTCCGAATTGAGCAAGCCAAGGAAATTATCTACAAAGATCCAGAGGTTAAGGTATCAGATTTGGCTAAATGGGTTGGCTTTAACAGTTCCAATTCATTTATTCGAGTATTTACTAAACAAATTGGTATGACACCAAAAAGGTATTCTGAAGAATATGTAAAAAACCGTAAATTGAAGCGTTGATACTATCATCAAAAATCAATTATTGATTTGTAAACATTTGAAAAATGATGATATCATAATTTATTTAAAGGGACAAAAGCTCTATTATAAGGGGTTTTGTCCTTTTTTATTAGCAAAATGATGATAGATTGAGTATTGAAGATATCAATTCTGTAGGATTCGTCCTATACTCCAAAGTGTAGCAACCAACATAGCATGGTTGGGTGCAAGATAGGAATGAAGGAGATTTGTATATGAGTGAAATGACTAAAACACTGGCACCTGCAACAGGTAATAGCCGGCGTAATAAAAGAAGTCTTATCAGTAAAAAACTGAGTCGAGATTGGGACTTGTTACTTTTACTATTACCTGGACTATTGTGGTTCATTGTATTTGCTTACAAGCCTATGATTGGTCTGAGGATGGCATTTTATGATTACAATATTTTTAAAGGGATTAGTGGAAGTACATTTGTTGGATTTGAAAATTTCCGTTATTTTTTAACTGGGCCAGATTTTATAAGAACCGTGACCAATACATTAATGATTGCATTCTGGCAGATTACAATCGTCTTTCCAGTACCGATTATATTGGCTATTGCGGTGACCGAGATGAATAATAAGTTCATTAGTAAACTCACCCAAACAGCAACGTTCATTCCATACTTTATATCTATCGTAGTTGTATGTGGTATGACAATAAACTTTCTATCACCTAGTACGGGCGTGATTAACTTCTTTTTGGTAAAGCTTGGTTTTGAACCAATCTACTTTATGGTGAAGCCGGAGTACTTTAGAGGGATTTATACAACAATGACCCTCTGGAAGACCGCAGCTTTAACGCCATTGTATACATTGCAGCCATTATGGGTTTAGATGAACAGCTATATGAAGCGGCTAGAGTTGACGGCGCAGGTAAGTGGAAACAAATTGTGCACATAACCGTCCCGGGTATATTACCGATTGTTGTTGTTATGTTTGTCTTGAACATCGGAAAGATGGTAAAAGTTGGCTTTGAATCAATCCTTCTTTTATATAAACCAACAACTTATGCGACTGGTGATGTTATTGCCACTTATGTCTATCGAACAGGCCTAAGTAGTGGAGATTATGGTTTGGCAACTGCAGCAGGATTATTTGAGGCCATCGTTGCTCTGATCTTGGTTATACTTGCTAATAAAGTGAGTAAACGTATATCAGAATCAAGTGTTTGGTAGAAAGGGACATTATGAAAAAAGCAAACAAAAAAAAACCTGAGTCAAGAGGCGAAAGAAGTTTTAATATAGTGGTTAACCTTCTAGGTGTCATTATTTCATTAGTGGCACTATACCCCATATTTTATGTAGTAATCGCTTCATTCAGTCAACCATTTTATGTAGATAATGGTGATGTAATGTTCTGGTTTAAAGGTTTTAACTTTGAAAGCTACAAACAAGCCGTTACCAAAGATGGTATATGGATGGCTTATGCAAACACCTTGTTCTATACCTTTGGCGGTGTTGCTGTGAATATGATATTTACTGCAACAATGGCTTATGCTTTGTCGAAACAACGTTTGATTTTACGTCGAACATTTACTTTTATGGCTATGTTCACCATGTGGTTTAATGCAGGTATGATTCCTTTCTATATGACTTTTGTGGATCTGAATCTACTTGATACTAGAACAGCAGTAATTCTTGGCTTTGCTATTAATACCTATAACTTAATCATTCTAAAAAGCTTTTTTGAACAAGTACCTGCATCACTAGAAGAAGCAGCTTTTATGGATGGTGCAAGCAATATACAGATATTTAGTAAAATTTATCTACCACTATCTAAGCCGGCTTTAGCTACCGTAGGTATGTTTTATGCAGTGACAAGATGGAATGGCTATTTCTGGGCAATGAATTTGCTTAGAGATGATAATAAAGTGCCGCTTCAGGTACTGCTGAAAAAATTAATTGTAGATAGAGTAGCGAATGAAACTGAAGCAGCCATCGTTACAATGGATTCTTTATCATCACCAACAACAGTGATTTACGCCATTATCATCATCGCAATTATCCCTATGATTATGGCATATCCATTTGTACAGAAGTACTTTAAAAAAGGTGCAACAGTCGGTGCGGTAAAAGGTTAAGATGATCTTTATGACATTACACAAGTGCTGTGATGTGTTAAGATAAACTAAGGAAAAAAAGGAGAAATGAAACATGAAATTAAAGAAAATAATGGCAATGGTATTAGCAGTGCTAATGGTTACATCTTTATTAGCAGGGTGTGCTGAAGAAACATCAACAGACATAACAGAAAAAACAACCGAATCATCACAAGACGCTACAGAAAAAGAAAAAACAGAAGAATCACAAGATAGTGTTCAAGAAGAAGATGTTCTTGAAGGGAGCCTTCTAAGTGCAGAACCAAAAACTTATTCAATTTTCTTGAATTTTAACAACATGCCTTTTGATTCAGAATGGGTTATTTGGGAAAAGGTTGCGCAAGAGACCAATATTCACTTGGAAGGTGTGATTGCTAAAAGTAATGCGAGTGAAGAAGAAGCTTTTAACTTAATGTTATCTTCGGGAGAATTAGCAGATGTCATTGGTTATTCAAGTTCTGCAGATCTTGAGAAACTAGGTCGTGATGGTGGATTGTTAGCCCTTAACGACTTGATCAAAGAGCATGCTCCAAACATACAAAAAATGCTTGATACAGACCCGAAATTCAAACAAGGTGCTACATCTCTTGATGGAAATATTTACTTTATACCTAAAAACCAATCACTTATGTCAGCTGAGTTCTTCTGGATTCGTCAAGACTGGCTAGACAAGCTAGACCTTGAAGTACCAACAACAGTGGATGAGCTTTACACTGTACTTAGATTTTTTAGAAACGATGACCCTAATGGTAATGGCGAAAAAGACGAAGTACCACTTTTTGATAGAGCTGGTTGGAAGATGCCAGATGAATACCTTTACTTGTTTGATTCAAGTACAGAATTCTATCCAAGAGATGGTGAAATGACTTTTGAACCATTAACGGAGAATTTTGTTACAGGTGTTAAAGAATTAGCTAAATGGTATGCGGAAGGGTTAATTGACCCTGAGATATTTACACGTGGTGCCAAATCCAGAGATATTCTTTATTCAGCTAATCAGGGCGGATTTACTCACGACTGGCCCAGTACTGGTAACTATAACCGTAGCTTAGCTGAAGAAATTCCAGGCTTTAACAACATAGCTATCGCACCTCTTAAAAACAGCAATGGTGAGGTTATTGAAAGAACTACTCGTTACGCAGGTGTTGGATGGGGAATCTCTTCACAAGTAGAAGACCCAGTAACGTTGATTCAATTCTTTGACTATATGTTTACTGAAGAAGGATCAACATACATGAATTGGGGAATTGAAGGTGATACTTATACTGTAAACGCTGATGGTAGTAAGTCATATACGGACAAAGTTATGAACGATGCTGATAACACACCACTTGCAGTACTAAGAGGTATGGGGATTCAGTATAGAATTGGGATGTACCAAGAGGCTGAATATGAGTACGCATTTATGACACCTGAGGCTTCAGCAGCAGCAAAATTGTACAACGGTCATCCAGAGTGGTTCCGTGAATCAATGCCACCATATGCTGATGGTAAACTAAACCTTAAATACACAGCAGAAGATGAAGCAGAATACAAAAAGATTATGTCTCAAGTACGACCATACGTTGATGAAATGTTCCAAAAATGGATGTTAGGTGCAGCGAATATTGATGATGATTATGCGTCATTTGTTGCTGAGCTTAAAGCAAGAAATATCGAAAGAGCTATTGAAATCAACCAAACGGCATACAAGACATTTTTGGGCGACAACTAAAAAAGTATAGAAAACTAATGAAGATAAGCTTTGGCTTCTCTAGCTTTTAGTAGGAATGGGAGAATACCCACACTACATCAAGAAGATATGTAAAAACCAGCCAGCGAGCTGGTTTTTGCATATCAAGAACCATTAGAGCTCGAGATTTCAATTCATTTTTATCAACAATATTGTTAAAGAAACGATGGGTGATAATGGAGATAATGATGAAAGGACCAATTTTAGTAGTGTTAGCAGCAGGAATGGGCAGTCGATACGGTGGGCTTAAACAAATGGATCCGATTGGAAACAATGGCGAATTTATTATTGATTATTCTGTTTTTGATGCAATTAGATCAGGCTTTGAAAAAGTTGTATTTATCATCAATCATAGTATAGAAAAAAAGTTTTAAAGAAACGATTGGCACTAGATTAGCACCTTATATTGAAATCTGTTATGCATATCAAGAGCTTGACAACCTTCCAGAAGGTATTACAGTACCGATAGATAGAACTAAACCATACGGTACAGCCCATGCTTTGTATACAGCAAGAGAAGAGATTAATGGACCTTTTGCAGTCATCAATGCCGATGATTATTATGGATTGGATGCTTTTAATAAGATGGGAGCATTTCTGTCTGATCGTAAAACGGGAAATTATGGTATGATTGGCTATTTACTGAAAAACACAGTATCAGATTATGGTTATGTTTCTAGAGGTGTTTGCAGTATTACAGAAGATAATCTGTCGCGTGTAGAAGAGAAAGTCAGAATCGAAAAAAGGGATGATGATATTGCATATTATGAAAACGATGGGTGGTATCCACTACAAGAAGATTGCGTTGTATCAATGAATATGTGGGGATTTGATCAATCTTTTATTCATTATATCCAAGATCAGATTGTGGAAAAATTGGAAAAGGGTTTTGAAGAAAATCCAAAGAAATTTGAATATTTTCTGCCATTTGTTGTTGATGAGATGTTACAAAGTGACATGTGTTGTGTTAAATGTATGGTAACCGACGAACTGTGGTATGGCATCACTTATGAAGAGGATAAAGAACGTGTTGTTAAATCCATAGAATTACTAAAAAGTAGTGGAAGATATCCAGAAAAGTTATGGGGAGGGCATCATGCATAAGTCAAAAACAAAGGAAATATGTAAGAAATTCTGTTTTGAAGGTACTTTTGTTAGTGCAGAACCCTATGGTGATGGTCATATTAATGATACCTACAAAGTTACCTATGATAGCGATGGGGAAGAAGTGCTGTACATTCTTCAAAGAGTTAATGGCACCATATTTAGAGAACCGAAGAAACTAATGGAGAATATAACCAATGTGACTGCATACTTAAATGACATTATTGTGTATGAGGAAACATCGGATGATTATGAAGTGCTACAGATTGTTAAGACTTTAGAAGGTGAAGCTTATCATATTGATAATGATGGCGCATTGTTCCGGGCATATGTATTTGTGTTGAATGCTACAGGCCATACATTTGCAGAAGATACCCGTATGTTAGAGGCTGCTGGAAGAGCTTTTGGAGAAATGCAACGTTTACTAGAAAACTTTCCAGTGAACCTTCTTCATGAGACCATCAAAGACTTTCACAATACACTTAAGCGATATGAGACATTTAAATTTGTATGTCAAGTAAATCCAATGGGTCGAGTTGTAGACTGTGAAGATCAGATTAGTTTCATAGATGATAGACAAGAAGTGCTTGGACTTATCATTAATGCTCTTGAAGAAAGCGAAATACCCATAAGGGTAACACACAATGATACGAAGATTAATAATGTTCTTTTAGATGATGAAACTTTACAAGGGCGATGTGTCATTGATTTAGATACAGTGATGCCAGGAAGTGCCTTATATGACTATGGAGATGCCATAAGATCCTGTGGCAGTACCGAGGAGGAGGATTCTGAAGATCTAGACAATCTAGATTTAGATTTAGAAAGATTTGAAGCATATACAAAAGGTTATCTTTTAGCCGTAGGTAGCACACTTACTGACAAGGAAATTCAGTTATTGCCCTATGGTGCACTCATAATGACTCTTGAATGTGGTATGCGTTTCTTAACGGATCATCTGGATGGTGATAAATACTTTAAGGTACATAAGGAAAATCATAATTTGACTAGATGTAAGAATCAATTTGCCTATGTAGAAGCAATGGAGTCAAAAATGGATCAGATGAAAGCTATTATTGAGAAATATAAAAGTTAGAGGTGAGATAATATGGTCGTATTAGTTACAGGTGGAATGGGCTATATAGGAAGTCATACAGTGGTTGAACTTATCGAAGTTGGTCACAAGGTGGTAATTGTTGATAACCTATCGAATTCCTGTAAAGATACACTGATAAAAATCAAGTCAATTACAAACGTTCAGCCAGAATTTTATTATGGTGATATTAGAGATGAAGCAGTTCTAGAAGAGATATTCACTCAAAATGAAGTAGAAGCGGTCATACATTTTGCTGGGCTTAAGGCAGTGGGTGAATCTGTAGAAAAGCCCCTAGATTACTATGACTGCAATGTTAATGGAACCCTTGTTTTGTTGAAAGTAATGGAACGCCATGAGTGTAGAAAGTTAGTGTTCTCTTCTTCTGCGACGGTCTATGGAATGGGCAATGAAGCACCTTTTTCAGAGGACATGCCATTATCAACAATTAATCCTTATGGTGCTACGAAACTGATGATTGAGGATATACTTAGAGATTTAGCAAGAACTAAAAAAGGACATTCAATTGCAATCCTTCGATATTTTAATCCTATTGGTGCCCATCATAGTGGCATGATTGGTGAAAATCCAAAAGGAATTCCCAATAATTTATTACCATATATTGCAAAAGTTGCAACCGGAGAGTTAGACGAGCTTTGCATATTTGGTAATGACTATCCAACCTGTGATGGAACGGGTGTTAGAGATTATATTCATGTGGTTGATTTGGCCAAAGGACATTTGCATGCTCTTAATCATGTTATGAATAATGAAGGTGTTGATGCTTATAACTTAGGTACTGGGCATGGGATTAGTGTGTTGCAAATACTTAAAGCATTTGAAAAAGCCAGTGGAAGAACTGTTAAGTATCAAGTGACTAGTCGGAGAAAAGGTGATATAGCTTGCTGTTATGCAACGACAGATAAGGCCAAAGAAATCTTAGGATGGTCGGCAAAGAAAACTATAGATGATATGTGTATTGATGCATGGAGATTTGTTTCTAATAGTCTCAAAGATACTAGCTGTACTAGCCAAAAGTAGGACTATCATGAAAAGACCATTGGCTTATACCCATATAGACAATAGTGAACAATGCTTAAGAGACAATAACGTTTCATGTGCTGTTGGGCAATTGTTTGAGTTTATCTAGAAAGAGGTAAAGTATGAAAAAAAACTTATTATATATTTTTGCAGATCAATGGAAAAAAACAGCAATAGGTTTTGAAGGGCCCCAATTCCAACCCCTCATATGGATAAATTTTCCAATGAAAGTATGGTGTTTGACAATGCAATCAGTACCTATCCCTTGTGCTCACCTCATAGGGCGGCATTATTAACTGGCAAGTATCCATATAATTGTGGTATGTGGACCAACTGCAAGATTGGTCTTGATGAGGTGGTAATGTTAAAGCCGCAAGAAAAAAACCATCGGAAATGTGCTGAAAGACCATGCTATGCCACCTCATATATAGGAAAATGGCATCTTGATGCCAGTGAATTGAATTTCTTTGAGCAGCCTGAGTCAGGTGCAGACCATTGGGATGCCTACACACCAGAAGGTGAACGAAGACAGGGTTTTGATTACTGGTATTCTTATGGTGCTATGGACAATCATCTGGATCCACATTACTGGGAAAACACACCAGAAAAGGTAGTGCCAAAGTTATGGTCACCTGAGGCGGAAACGAATGTTGCATTGGATTATTTAAAGAATCACAATTATGACAAGCCATTTTGCATGTTTATCTCATGGAACCCACCACATCCTCCATACGATCAAGTACCAAAGAAGTATGTGGATAAAATTAGTTCAATTGATTTTGCGCCCAATGTACCTCAGATATTAAAAGAAGACATCAATTACAAAAAAACCGTCAAAGAATATTACGGCGCTATAGCAGGTCTTGATGAGAATTTTGGCCGACTCATGTTTTTTTTGAAAGAATCAGGTCTTGATAAGAATACCATAGTTGTGCTTTCGGCTGATCATGGAGATATGATGGGTGCGCATGGTCTAATGGGTAAAAATGTCTGGTACGAAGAATCTATTCAGATTCCATTGATGATTAGAGGGACAAGTATATTCAAAGGTAGAAGTGATGCCCTGATTTCTAGCATTGATCATATGCCGACTTTGCTTGATTTGCTGGATTGTTCTATACCTACAACGGTTCAAGGACGAAGCTTTAAAAGGGTGATAACAGAAGGTGAAATGGATGAACCTAGCAGTGTTTTTTTTATCAATGCACCCTGGAATGCCCGAACTAATTGCTCCATATCGTGAAAGAGGTCTAAACAGCAAAGCTTTTGGATGGAGAGGACTTCGCACCAAGTCAGAGACTTATGTTATTAACAATGGTACACACCCTGATGAACCGCAACTACGTTTATTGTATGATTTGGAGAATGATCCTTATCAACTAAACCCAATTGTCATAACACAGGACAACCCAATTTGTAAGAGATATGACCAGCAACTAAAGGCTTACCTTAAGCTGATTAAGGATCCATTTATGACTGAAAGGAATGACCAATGAATTTTGACAATTATTTAATAGCAACGGAAGAGGATATACAAGGCGCCCTTAATTGTGCTATTCAGCAAATAAAATATGATTTAAATGACTTTACAGATAAATTTAAAGTGAACGGTTCAGTTAACAATTTTTATGAGCCTAAAGACAACATCTCTTGGACCAGTGGTTTTTGGACCGGCCAGATTTGGATGGCTTATGAAATGACCAACGATTTAATCTATCGTAAAGCAGCTGAAAAGCAAGTGACAAGTTTTCTTCATCGGATAGAGAATCATATTGAGACCGATCACCATGATATGGGATTTCTATATAGCTTATCTTGTGTTGCTGGGTACAAATTAACTGGGAGTGAAGAAGGACGTATCGGTGGGATGTTAGCAGCTGAAAACCTTATCTCTCGCTATCAAGAAGATGGTGAGTTCATTCAAGCATGGGGCAATGTTGGCGCAGATGATAATTACCGACTCATTATTGATTGTTTACTTAATCTACCTTTACTTTACTGGGCATCTGAAACTTCTGGAGACAGTAAATACGCTGAAATCGCTAGAAAACATATTGATACTTCCTTAAAAGTAATTATGAGGGAAGACCATTCAACTTACCATACTTACTATTTTGAAAAAGGGACAGGAAAGCCTTTATATGGTGAAACAAGACAAGGTTATAGCAATGATTCAGCATGGTCAAGAGGTCAAGCATGGGGTATTTATGGTACGGCCTTAAGTTACATGTACACAGGTAATGAAAGTTATAAAGAACGATTTTTTGATATTGCTGATTATTTTATGGATCATTCACCTAAGGATCTGGTACTATTGGGACTATTATTTTGAAGATGGAACAGAGGAACCAAAAGATAGTTCAGCAGCGGCAATAGCTGTATGTGGTATCTTGGAGATGGTGAAACATTTAAGCAAAGAAGAAGGTGCTAAATATAAGTCATTTGCCCTAAAAGTGCTAAAATCATTGATTGAGAATTACGCTGTAAAAGATCCTCAAGTGTCCAATGGTTTGTTACAACATGGTGTGTATGCAAGGAAATCACCATTTAATCCATGTAACAATCGAAATGTGGATGAGTGTAATACATGGGGTGATTATTACTATATGGAAGCTCTTGTACGTTTGAGCAAAGATTGGCAGCTTTATTGGTAGTTAGAATTTTATTGTATCAATGACTTCCATGACGTAATATGACAGTAGCAAAATGCAATTTGAGGTCAAAGATCAATTATTACAAGACAGCATTGTGGGAGGACGAAATGTCAAAAAAAACAAGTCATTCTAATCATGACAGATATTAAGCTAATTGCTAATATAAAAGTAGTCGTGAAGAGGGTATAGATAATGCATTTATTAATGATAGCAGTTAAAAATACAATAAAGAAATAAAGGAGATTAACAATCATGATAATTAATAAGGTGTTTCGCGTAATCATATTACTACTGATATTTACATTGATATATAGCAATGTAGGACAAGTTAATGCAAGTGGTGACGAGTTTGATATTATGAGAGAAGAGTGGAGAGCATCACTTAATGGGGGAGGCAGCCTAGACACTGGAAATCCTATTATTGCATCAATTATTGCTACGACCAATGATGAAGCCCAATTGTATTGGGACCTTATGGATAAAACATTAACTAGGACGCTGATTTTTAGTGACATTCCATACAGTACTATTTCTTCTAGCTATATTACTGATACATATAGAAGACTAAAGACTATGACACTTGCCTACGATACATTGGGAGGTAATCTTTATCATAATCCATTATTGCTGATAGATATAATAGAAGCAATGGATTTTATAGAAGCAAACTGGTATAACGAGACAATTCCTCAATATGAAAATTGGTGGCACTGGGAAATCGGTGCTCCGTTAAGAATTGTAGATATATCAGTTATACTCTATGATGAGCTGACACCTGTCCAGTTGACGAGTTACATGAATACTATATATCATTTTGTCCCTGATAACAGCGGGAAAACAGGCGGAAATTTGACGGATTTGTCTAAAATTATTTTATTGAGTGGGATTATCAACAAGGACTCAAATAGAATCATTTATGTCAAAAATACTATAGGACTATTATTTGATTATGTTTCAATAGGTGATGGTTTCTATATGGATGGATCATTTATTCAACATACTGATATGGCATATGTAGGTACTTATGGTGCTGTACTCTTTGAAGGTATTGGTGACATACTGAACATACTATCAGGATCAACATGGGACATTACAGACCCAGATAAGGGCAATGTTTTTTAAATGGGTGTATGATTCAGTTGAGCCCTTGTTATATAAGGGTGCTGTAATGGATATGGTAAGTGGAAGAGGTATTAGTAGATATGAACAAAGTGACCACTTCAGAGGGAGTGTCTTACTGAATGGTTTAATTAAACTTTCACATTCTGCAACAGGACCTGATGCTGATCGTATAAAGTCAATTGTCAAATATCATATACAACAAGACATTTCAAATACATTCATACCAGCTATAGGAGAGGCAACGTATCTTGATTCAATAATGAATGATACATTGGTTATACCGTCTACAATAAAAGGTAGTTATGCTTTTAATATGATGGATAAATCAGTACATCAATCTGATGCTTTTGCTTTTGGTATAAGCAAAAGTTCAAAAATAACTCAAAGATGGGAAGTTACAAATGGTGAAGACCACAGAGGATGGCATCGTTCTGATGGAGCAACATTTATTTATAATGGAGATTTGAATCAATACAGCGAAAACTATTGGCCAACAGTTAACAATAAACGTTTAGCTGGTATAACTGTTGATACACGCCCAAGGTCAGATGGAACATTTCAAATAGGGGATGGTGAAGGTAATCCAACAAATGCATGGTCGGGTGGTACAATACTTGGAGATTATGGTATTTCAGGTATGGAGTTATTTGGATATGAGGAAACGCTTACTGCTAAAAAATCCTGGTTCATGTTTGATGATGAAATTATTGCGATTGGATCAGGAATAACAAGTACAGACAACAGAACGATTGAAACTATTGTTGAAAATAGAAAGCTAAACAGTAGTGGGGATAATGTTCTTATAGTGGATGGTTCAGCAAAGCCTTCAACTCTTGGTTGGTCAGAAAATATGAATACTACTAATTGGATAAACCTTGAAGGTAACGTTACAGGTTCAGATATAGGATATTATTTTCCGGATTCTTCAAATATTAAAGGGTTGCGAGAGACTAGAACTGGTGCATGGAGTGATATAAATGATAATGGTTCTTCAACAATTGAGGCAAACAATTTCATGACTTTATTGTTTGATCACGGTACAAGTCCAACTAATGCTAGCTATAGTTATGCTTTGCTACCAAACAAAACAAGCGCTCAAATGAGTGCCTATGCAGCAGCACCAGATTTCACAATTATTGAAAACTCAACAAGTGTACATGCGGTAAAAGAAAACTCACTTAATATATTAGGAATAAACACTTGGTATGATATAACTAAAACAGTTGATATTGTAACAGTTAACAAAAAAGCTAGCATTATGGTCAAAGAAAACATGGGCTCAAGTATTGAAATTTCTATTGCTGACCCAACAAAAGAAAACACTGGAACAATAAATGTAGAAATTGATAGGAGTGCGTTCTCTATATTGTCAGCAGACCCAGGTATCACAGTGACACAAATCAGCCCAACTATTAAGTTTACAGTAAATGTTAATGAGTCGCATGGGCAGGCTTTTAAAGCTAATTTTAATTTGAATCCAAATGGTACAACCTGGTATTCCAAATCAGATTATTCAGAAGTACATAGTATAGGTTCTACGAATACTGGAATTGTGACAACAGAATTTGATGTAACACCTTTAACAACGGGAATTAATGCAGTAGTCGGCTACTCTGATACATCAACAACAGTTACAGGCTATTCTAGTTTTGCAATGATTATTAGACTATATAATAATGGGTTTGATGTCAGAAATGGTGCATCTTATAGTTCGGATACAACGGTACCCTACAGCTTAAATACACAATACCATATTAGAATGGTGACTGATTTAGATTCAAAAACATACGATGTATATGTAACGCCTGATGGTGGAAGTGAAACCCAATTGGCATCTAACTATGCATTTAGGTCTGATGCACCAACCACAGATGATTTAGGACAGCTGTGTCTGCAAGATGTTGCAAGTAATCAGATTATGGTAGAGAATCATGAAATAGTTACAGCCGCAACACCATGGAATTCCAAATCAGATTATACGGAAGTACATAATTTAGGTTCAACAAACACTGGAGTTGTTACAACGGAATTTGATGTAACACCTTTGAAAACAAGTGTCAATGCCGTTGTAGGATATACTGACACATCAACGTCGATTTCATCCTATTCAAGTTTAGCAATTATAATTAGATTGTATGGCGGAAATTTTGATGTCAGAAATGGTGGAGCTTATACTTCTTTAACAACATTACCATATAGTATTAATACAAAGTATCATGTTAGATTGGTATCAGATTTAGATGCGAAGACTTATGATGTGTATATTACCCCTGAAGGTCAATCAGAAACGCAAATAGCATCTAACTATTCATTTAGGTCTGACGCCCCCTTAACAGACGACCTTGGTCAGTTGTGTCTTAAGGACATTGTCAATAATGAAATTTTGGTAGAAAATCATGAAGTAATCAATGCACAGGAAGTATTAGTAGATTTAATAGCTAATGAAGATGCATTTGTAAGGAGTGGAAATTATAGTAATATTAACTATGGGTCTTCAACAAATCTAACAGTTAAGGGTGCTCCTGATACGTCAAGTTATTGTAGAAAATCATTTTTGAAGTTTGATCTTTCATCAATAACCGACCTAATAATACAAGCAAAGGTGAGTCTTCATATGTCCTATGTATCGGCTACAGCTAGTACACAATATCTATTTGAGGTATTAGATAATAATTGGAGTGAATCAACGTTAACCTGGAATGATCAACCAACTAACTTAGGAGTTAATATTGCCACATGGGCACCTGTCCAAGATACAGAGGTAGTAATAGATATAACTTCGGCGGTTCAGAATGCTATGATTGACGATAAGATACTTTCATTAATGATTGAAAGTGAACCCGGTGGTGGTGACTTGAATTATAATTCTAAGGATAATGCAAGTGAAAAACCGATGCTTCAGTTAATTGTAGAAGTACCATAAATTTTTGGCACTAGGTTTTGGAGCGGGAACAGTTATGAATTTACTGTAAGTTTAATAGATTTGCCAACAATCTTCCTAAGTTGTACCGGTGTGGAGAAGCCTAATTATTATCAGTGAAGCCCATTAAATGACTTATTCAATCACAAATATGATGAATGGCCAGATTAAGTATTTCATCAGATCAGCGAGAGTCAATATAGAAGAGGCATTAGAATCGATCATTTCAAGTATGCCGTTTGGTGTCCTGAGAAAGATGGTAATCTTTATAGGGACAGTGATCATTATGAAGAAGCTTTCTTATACGAGCTACAAGAGGATCCCTACGAAAAAATGAACATGGTTTCAAATGAGAGCTTTAATGAAATAAGAAAATACCTTTTAAGCATCCTAATTAGACGTATGATGGAAATAGGAGAGAGTACCTAAAATAGTTGGTGCCATAAAATAATGATCGTGTTATTTTCATTTAAATATTTGGATAGTTAACTAAAGGATGCAATCATCATAAACTAAACAAAATGCAATTTGAGGTTAAAGATCAATTATTTCAAGACAGCATTGTGGGAGGACGAAATGTCAAAAAAACAAGTCATTCTAATCATGACAGACACACAGCGCAAAGATATGTTAGGGTGTTACAACTCTGAATTAGAAATGAACACACCCTATCTAGATTCATTGGCACAAGGAGGCATGAAATTCGAGAGAGCTTATACAGCTCAACCATTTTGTGGCCCTGCAAGAGCAGCTCTATTTACAGGTACTTTTCCTCACACCAATGGTATGGTAGCCAACAGTATGGCTTTGTCACAAACCAGTAAAACCATCGGTCAAAGATTAAGTCATCATGATGTTCACGCTGCCTACATTGGAAAGTGGCACCTTGATGGCGGGGACTATTTTGGTGATGGTATCTGTCCAGATGGATGGGATCAAGACTATTGGTTTGATATGCGTAATTATCTTGACTTAATGTCAGAAGAAGACCGTTATAAGTCTAGACAATTTGAAACTGTTTTTGAAGAAGACATAACGCCATCGTTTACATATGCCCATCATTGTAGTGATAGGGCGATACAATTCATAGAAGCTCATAAAAATGAAAGCTTTTTCTTGGTGGTTTCATACGATGAACCCCACCATCCTTTCTTAGCGCCAAGTCAGTATTTTGACTTGTTTAAAGGCAGGGAACACACTGAGTATGGTAATGTGAACGTTGATTTATCTGAACACCCAGAACATATCCAATTATGGGCTGCATCAGATCAAGACATTGATACAACAGCCTTTGGTCTAATGGGTTGTAACGCCTACGTAGATAAAGAAATTGGAAGGGTGCTTAAGAGTGTAGAAAAACATGTTAAGACTGCATGTCTTATGTATACGTCAGATCATGGTGCTGGAAATGGTGCTCATGGCATAAGAGATAAAGGACCCGCTATGTATGAAGAGATTACCAACATTCCATTTATCGTAAAATGGCCAGACGTCGTAAAAAGTAACGAAACAAATAGAAACCCAGCGTCTCACATAGATATGGTTCCAACAATTCTAGATATTTTTGGATTAGAAATACCTGGTGCGTTAGAAGGTACAAGCCTCATACCAACCTTCAAGAACAAAGAGCATCAAGTGTCACCATATTCTTACATGGAGTTCACCCGTTATGAAGTAGACCATGATGGATTTGGTGGATTTCAACCCATTAGAGCCATCACAGATGGTAGGTACAAGCTAAGTATAAACCTTATGACAACAGATGAATTATATGATACTCAGACTGATCAAGGTGAAATGCAAAATCTTTTATTAGAAGAAGCATATGCAGAAAAGAGAAATGAACTACATGATGCACTTCTAGAGTGGATGGACGAGACCAGAGATCCATTTAGGGGTTACTACTGGGAAAGAAGGCCCTGGCGAGGGGATGCTAAAGCAGCATCTTGGGATTATAGAGGTATGACCCGTCAACGCATAACAGAGGAAGATGAGAAGAGGCAACTAGATTATGGAACGGGCTTGCCAATAACCGAGTTTGTAAGAGTGAAGTAATAGGGTTTTTATATTACTAAGAATCAAAAAAGATGAGTATGATATATTACATGAAATATGAGTCTATCCAGGCATGTTCTGAAGTATTTAAATAAATAGTAAAGATGAACTTGCACTATATGATTTCGTTGTTATAAAACCGAAATATGACGAAAAACTATACAATAAAAGATTTTTCTGTCACATCTCTGAAACATCTTTTATTTATGCAAATATTGAAGTGTCTTAGGGATTCATTCTTAATGGAGGCTTGTGATAATTTTGCTTAGAACTGAGTCGTGCTAATTATGCTTTGACCAAGGATCTTCTGAACGATTTGCTGATTTTCACAGTACACTTAAAGGCTATTTATCAAAGACAAATGATTATTTCCGTATGACGAAGTAAACGACATCTATATATACTTATGAAAAGTAACATTAAGTGATTATAATAGATTAAATGTAAGATTAGTACACTGACAAAAGACCGACATTAAAGGAGACTGATATGCCACAAATTGATATGACGATTGAAGTACTTAAAACTTATATGGGCAGTAGCCCGAAACCAGAAGATTTTGATGCTTTTTGGGATGCTTCTATTGAGGCGGCCAAGGACTGTGATGCGAATGTCACAATAACAGATGCAGACTTCAAGATACATTTTGCCAAATGCCAAGATCTATTCTTTACTGCTTTGGATGGTGCAAGAATTCATGCTAAACTCATTATGCCTCAAAATGTGCAAAAGCCAGTGCCTACTTTGTTAAAGTTTCATGGTTATACAGGGAGTAGTGGAGATTGGACGGATCATCTTGATTATGTGGCGGCCGGTTATGCAGTGGTAGCCATTGATGTTAGAGGGCAAGGTGGTATTTCAGAGGATATTGGAGGTACGACAGGTACAACGCTGAATGGGCATATCGTTAAAGGCTTAGATGATATGCCAGAAAAGCTTTTTTATAGAAATGTTTTTCTGGATATGGCACAATTAGCATGGATTGTCATGGAAATGGAGAATATTGATGAAGCAAATGTTAGCACTTATGGAGGTTCACAAGGTGGGGCATTGTCTTTAATTTGTGCATCACTAGTTCCTGAAATTCATAAATGTGTGACGATTAATCCTTTTTTAAGTGACTACAAACGTGTTTGGGAAATGGATCGAGCAGAAGGTGCTTACGAGGGTTTAAGAAACTATTTTAGAAAATTCGATCCACGTCATGAAAGAGAAGATGGTATATTTGAAAAACTTGGTTACATAGATGTTCAGAACTTTGTTGATCGCATAAATGCAGAAGTTTATATGGCTACCGGCCTGATGGACGAAGTATGTCCACCTTCAACACAGTTTGCTAGCTACAACAAAATCACCTCAACTAAGCAAATGGCAATCTATCCGGATTTTGGTCATGAGAATTTGCCTGAGTTTAATGATATGGCTTATGAGTGGATAGTGGGTAAGAGATGAAAATAATATTAAGTGATAGATTAGGCAATAAAAAGGCAATGGTAGAAGGGCATGATAACCTTGTCTTTATTTGGGAAGAGGCGTATAGCTTTGAAGATATTTTGACCTTCGAAGTTGAAGCAAATAGCTTTGTTGGAATAACAATAGATCAACATCTAAAGTCATCAATCATTTATACACCATCGGGCATCATAATCTATCAGATTCCAGTTGGTTTTAAGACAAAGGCTTATCATCCCGATGCATTTCAGCAGAATCATCAAGAGATTAGAATTAGTACAGTATCTGGGGATGTGTTGAAATGTCGAAGAAACCTTGCTATGAATAGTCTGGATAAACGATGGGCTACTGGGTATTACCCACATGCTGAAGCCAATGTTGTGACAAGAGATGAGCCTGGTTTGAAGGCAAGAACGCCATCGATGGTCATATTGTTGTAGACGGCCATGGTGCTTGGCCTTATCAATCCTGGGGTGGTGGATTAAGAGACGATCTAGAATTTGTTTTAGAGTTTGGACGTGAGGTTTTGGTCGATGAACTTGTAATTTACTTTAGAGCAGACCTCAAGGATGACCATGACATAAACTGGGAATCTGGTTTGCTAGAATGTTCAAATGGTTTTACAATGACATTAAATATGATTATGACCGGAGAAGGACAATCCTTTCGATTCGACCCTCAGGAGGTTAAATGGATTAAGTTAAAGGAATTGAAAAGAGAAGTATCAGCTGCATTTACAGCTTTAGCTCAAATTGAAGTATATGGAACTGAAGCATAAAAATCATATGATTAAAATTGTAAATCAACATCGGCACTATAAAGCCGTTTTACTTGGTAAAAAAAATATGTTGAAACTGTTAACTTGATAAATTCGAATTTACTTAGAGCCATTGCTTATACCACTATTATATAAATGCTCAAATCATCAAACCAATCTATATCTGTAGTAGAATCATTCGCCCATTTAGACTAATGGGCTTTTTCTTTGTTGTCTCTAGCAGCTGATTTCATATAAACTTCTAGATTACTTCGTAGTTGGTTGATTTTAGATATAGTTTCTTGTTGTTTAATAAGTTTTAATTCCAAATTTTGATGTTTGGAACTTAGGGTGGCAAGTTTCTCTTTTTTCTTCTGATATAGATGAGGGTAGTAAAGGGGAAGGCTTTTTTCCTAAGGCTTCTTTAGCTGCTTCAAACAGAATGATCTTAGATTCGTGTATTCGAAAATAAGCATCTTTGTTAATTGAATTTTGATAACCTGAATAAATTGTTTTGTAGTTATTGTAAGTATTGATATTCTTGATCATTTCACTAATTGCCTGAGTTTGTGACTCGATTATTTTGATTTCATTTTGAGTTTGCCCAAGTTCATCATGGACTTGGTTTACATATTTGTAAAAAGTATCGATGTTTGTAATGCTATTATCAGTAATCTCATTCCATGATTTCGCCATGTTTTTTAAGGTTTTGCAGTTTAAGCCATCTTGCAAATCCCATAGATTCTTGAGCGAGTTGATTGGTGGATATATCGATGATTTTGCCTGAAGAGTGTAGTTGTGTTGACTTGTTGTACTGTATTGATTTTTTCGTAAGATCAATACGTATTACTATTTGATCCTCTGTATAATCATCACCAATTGTTTTAGATCTAGTAAATCTTTCCTGGCCAATGGCACGAAAAGATATATGTTTCCCTCGCTTTATTTCATATCCCGATTCTTGCAAAATTTTCAGAAAATCATCCCAATCTTTTGCTTTTCTTATAGAAACATCTATAGCATATTGAAGTTTGGCTTTGTAAGAATTTCCAATCTTTCGTTCCTGATACTCTTTATATGATTTGCCTTTTGTTTTATTAATTGACGGACTTGAAGTGGTTTCGTCGGCAATGGATAATCCATTTATTCTGCATAGTTCATCACTAGTATTTCTTATTTGATGGTAGGACTTTTTTGTTAGAGATATAAGCTTTTCCATCAATGTGGCTAACGTTATTAAAAATTATATGGTTATGAATATGACCCTTGTCAACATGAGTAGTAAGAACATATTGATAGTTGGATTTAAGATGTCTGGTACACAGCTCCTGTCCAATCAGATGTTGCCGTCTCAGGATTGACTTCACCAGGCATAAAGGATTGAATTAGATGGCGTGCTAGATTTTTACATTGACTATTTTTTATTTCCTTTGTATTTTGGAATTGAAGAGCTGCCGTTTTATAGCCACATGCATGAGAT
>JDSF01000287.1_pt1 | contig 25856 bp, 26 predicted proteins | sample 199441 | NCBI WGS metagenome assembly JDSF01 (sample SAMN02592751, study PRJNA231836) | bioreactor metagenome | isolation source: continuous culture bioreactor denitrification-DNRA | place: Germany: Bremen
AATCTGATTGATGTTACAACTATATTCTATCAACGGATAGTTGAAATTGATGTGACACAAAACTACGAAATGTGTACCTATTTCTATTACCATTATACACCTTGGTAACATATCAAGATACTACGATGGCGTTTGATTCAATAGGAAAACAGGCATATACTTTGATTAATCAATTGGTTAGATGACCTAAGTAAAGCTTGAAATAAAAAAGATGTCAGATAATAGTTTTGGCCTATATGTATGGACATGCCAGTCATAACATGGTTAGTAACATTTGTATTGTTTAGTCAAGTCATAAAAAAAATACCACTTCTAAGTAAAGTGGCATCTTAATGTGGTTTGAGTTGTACATTCAATGACATTATTTAGATTCACGAAGCCTCTCAATAATGGTGACAAGTAAAATACTATGATCTAAAAGCTGATGACATTGATCGAAGTCATTGGCTTTTATTATACCTATTATTTCAATAAAAGTGTTGATCATTCGATGTTCATAGAGGTTGTGGTTATATTTTTCTGCGATGCCATCCTTGGAAGTAACGGTGTAAGCTTCGATAAGGCTTGTTGGCGATTCAATGCTTATGGTGCCCGCGTCCCCTTGGATTTCTACAAAGGCTTTCCCGTTACTGTCTTTGGCGGCAGTACAGATACAGATAAAATTAGGGTAGTTAAGGATAACAGTTCCAGAAGTATCTATACCATTGCTTATGTTAGGGTAATGCTTAATAGCCTTTGGCATACCAAAAAGACCAACCACAAAGTGCAGGTTGTAACAGTTCAGGTCCATTAATGCACCACCGTAGAACTTAGGGTCAAATGCTGGATGGATAATTCCAGCTTTGAAATCGTCATAGCGACTAGATATTTTGGAGAAGTTACAGTGAACAACTTTGACATCACCTAGGGCTCTGGTACTCAGGGCTTTTTTGATACCTACAAAGTTCTGCAGGTGAATGGTTGAGATGGCCTCGAAGATCATACGCTTATTATGGATGGCAGCAGCCTTAAGGCTCTTTGCTTCATCAGTAGTAATGGTAAATGGCTTTTCGCATATAACATGTTTGCCACTTTTAAGGGCTCTAAGGGAGAATTCATAGTGAAGATGATTAGGTATAGCAATATAGATGATTTCTATGTCAGGGTTCCTTAACATCTCATCATAATCAATGTATAAATGTGGAATCATATAGGTGTTGCATAGCTGTTGATGCTTAGTAATGCTCTCGGGTCTGGCAAGAAGCGCCAGTATGTTAATCTCAGGGATGTTTTGACTTGAGATGAGTAATTCTTTAGCAATTAGGCCTGCGCCTACGATTCCAATATTCATAGTATCTCCTTGGTATGTAACAATATTTTGTAATGCCATTATAGCATAGAAGTAACAGTACTTCATGATAAATAGCTAAGTAGAAGTATCAGTATAGGCAGATTAAGCTGTGGTGACAATCTGTTAGTGCTATGTGAAGATGATAGGAAGTGAGATACAAACAGAAGAAAAAATGAAATACACTTCAAAAACTAGTTGAAAAAGAGTTTACAATGAAATATACTTTAAAAAGGAGGTGCCATATGATAAAAAGAGAAATGTACTTAAAAAAAACTGCGTGGATTCAGGGATAAACAATTGATTAAAGTCATTACAGGTATCAGAAGATGTGGTAAATCGACGTTACTTAATATGTTCAGGCAGGAACTCATAGACGATGGCATATCTGACGAGCAAATCTTGTATATTAACTTTGAGGATATGAACAACCGCCACCTGCTGGACCCAGTGAAACTTCACGAATACGTTCTTGGCAACCTACATACTGAGATGAATTATGTGTTCTTGGATGAGATTCAGTTGGTTACAGAATTTGAAAAAGTTATTGATAGTTTATATATTCGTAAGAACATGGATCTGTATGTAACAGGATCGAATGCCAATATGCTTTCAGGTGAGCTAGCAACAATGTTGTCAGGAAGGTATATTGAAATAGCCATGTTACCTTTAGGTCTGCAGGAATTTTCTAGAGGGATCACTGAAACCAATAATCTTAACGAGTTATACCAGAAATACCTTTTGATTAGCTCGTTTCCGTATGCCTTGGAATTGAAAGAGGACCGCAACCTGATAATGGATTATCTAGAAGGTATCTTTAACACAGTAATCTTAAAGGATGTTGTTGCAAGAAAGAAAGTTGCAGATGTGATGATGCTTGACAGTGTCATACGTTTTCTCTTTGATGCAATTGGTTCTATTGTTTCTGTGAAGAAGATTAGCGATAGCATGACCTCTTCAGGTCGAAAGATATCAAGTCATACAGTTGAATCATATATTCAAGGATTGATGGAGAGCTATATACTCTATCAAGTCAAAAGATATGACATCAAGGGAAAACAGCATTTAAAAACACAGGAAAAATATTATGTGGCAGATATTGGTTTAAGGAACCTTGTTGTTGGTCATGCAAGAACAGATCGAGGTCATATTCTGGAAAATATTGTATTCCTTGAACTCATTCGAGATGGGTATGAAGTCTATATCGGTAAGGTGGGTGCTTATGAGATAGATTTTGTGGCTAAAAAAGACTTAGAAACACTTTACATTCAAGTCGCAGTAACCATTGGATCCGAAGAAACCTATCAGCGAGAAATTCGCCCTTTAAAATCAGTTAAAGACCACTATCCCAAATATATTCTTTCGCTAGATTCTGAACCAAGGTCTCTAGATCAGGGAATTCATGTTATGAATGTGTTAGAATTCATATTCGGAGCAAGGTGATAAAGAAAGGTGTGTTTATGGCAGTAGCAGGATTCAAGAAAGGTATCAAAGACATAGTGACATTGCAGCAAGCCATGGGCATCCATGATTATCAAGCTTTCCATGACAGGATCAAGGCATTGGAGGCAGCGGGCAAGCTTAAGCCGACAAAGGGCGGCAAGGATACAAACGGCAAGTATCCGCCACTGGCTAAGAAGTATCGAATCATCGAAGAAGCAGAATGCTTTGATGACATGAAGGCAGAGATTAATCAGCGCTTTCCTATAGCATTTGATAAAACATATTATAAAGAACATCTCAGTCATTATGACAGAGATAGACGAATCCTTCTTCAATTGATAGATTATCATAACCGAAAAGACTTGCCACTTGATGAAGTGATGTCAGTTAATGAACGTCTCTTTGACATATTTTGTCATGAGAAAGAGGTCTATTATAGCAGACTACTTGGAGTCCTAAGTCACTTGAGGTTGACAGAGGACTATCTCAATATCTATTTGACACCAGAACCTTTTATCTATTATTCAAAAGAGGAAGACGAGAAACAGCGTATTCTTATTGTTGAGAACAAGGATACTTGGCATACCATGAGCAGGTTGCTAAGAGAGGGGATTGGAAATTTTGACAGCATAATTTACGGTGAGGGAAAGAAGATTCTAAGAAGTGTGGAAGAACTCGGAAATCACCAAAAGAAGTGGTTTAATAACAGAATGTCATCCATTTATTATTTTGGTGATCTGGACGACGAGGGGCTTCGAATCTATGAGACTCTCCGTGAAAAGATATCAGAATTGGGATTTGCCATAGAACTGTGGGAAGAACCTTACAGCATGATGGTAAACCTTGCAGACGAACAGGAAAGATGGCGGATTCATAAGTCGCAACGTTCTTTGGAACAAGAGAAAATACAGGCTTGTTTGGCTTTTTTAGATAAGGAACGAATAGATCATGTCATCAAGCAATTTGCTAATGATATGTATGTGCCACAGGAGATTCTGAACCGACGTGTACTAAGACAGATGTTAAGTGAGGATAGCTAATGTATCAGTTTTTGGAGAATTTTCATCAGAGGATGGCTCAAGTGGCTGTTCATAGCTTTCTTAATGAGAAAGCAAGCATCAAAGAGGGCCTTAGACAAGGTTCTATCTCAAAGAGCCAGGCGCTGAACCTGATAATGCAGCTGCTGTGCTTCATTATGGAAAAATCCTTGCTTGAACAGAACTGTACCCTTGAGGACATGGAGACATTCCTTCGTTATATCGTTGCTAGAAGCGACATTGAGGAGGTCGTCGATTATGAAGGTTTAACCAGATATCTTGTAAGAGAAGCCCTTCAGAACAGAGGGAAGCCCTTTTATTTTAATACTTATGATTTTGGTGAAGAGAAACCGCTTCAGATTCACATCAGGCTTATTGAAGACAGGATTATCCGATTGGAGGGGGCTGAGATTTTCAGCTATAACTTGACTGCTCAAGGCTATGAGTTTCTCTTTGGTACACTTGAAGTAGAGGAATCACTGCAGATGAGCTTTGAGCAGCTCAAGCTTCAGTATGCCATACAGAAGCGGAATTTTGGTTCTGCCAGAGATAGTGTCGATAACCTGTTTACACTTAATCGTAAGCAGATTCAGAGGATTAGGGAGTATGTGACAAGGATCAAGGAGGATATCGGCAGCTTTGGTACACTTGAGTATGAACAGACATACAGAGATACTTTCGAGACCCTGAATGAACAGAAGGAGAAGCATGAGAAACTCTATAAACTCATTCAAAGGACTCAAGAACAATATCTTGAACAGAACTATACGGATAACAGTACTGAGAAAATGACCGAAGATCTTATGAATATTGATTACATCAAACGCCGTTTGCAGCAGTTGCTTGGTGAGCAGATAAAACTGTTCAACGAACAGCAGACACTGGCGGATGTCTATGATGATGCCATCAGTAATGTTCTATACATCGGATTTGAGAACCGAATGGATATCGAGAAGGACATCCTCGAACCGCTAGAGAAACAGATGCTTGATATTGGCGGTATGGCATCCATATTGAGGCCCTTGTTTATGCCAAGACCAAAGAGACATTTCAACTTTGCCAAGGCATATGCATCCCAGAAAATCGAATCTGAGGTCTTAAGCGAGCTTCAAGAAGATTATTACCTGGAAAAAGGTGAAGACATCCATGGGGAGTTGATGAGAGAGCGAATTGATTATGTGCAGGGTGTTTATTCTAAGACGGTCGGAACACTTCTCAAAGCAGTGCTTAAGGATCCCAAGCACAGGATGAGTCTTGACAGAGTGTATTCAGAAGTAGAGGATGTGGAGCTGCTTAGGAATGTCTTGCTGCAGCTGCATGCTGATAGAGTTCTGAATCTTCGACAGATTGAAAAAGAAAGCCTTGAGCATATATATGAACCGGGCGAGGACTTCGATTTTGGTTATAGTTATATAAAAGTTCTGGAAGATGATTCGGCACTTAGGGCCCTGAAACAAATCAGATGTCACAGCGGGGAAGGTATCGCTGTACTTGTGAACAGTAAGGATAAGAAATATCTAAAGTGCAGCAACCTGATTATTGAAGCACTAGAAACGACCATATAGGGAGCAGGTTATGGAAGAGAATATGAGAGAAATGATTGAACAGCATACGGATGAAATGAGGCATCATTATAAGAAAGCACTGGCCATTATGTATTTTTTACTTGATAAAGGCGAGTTATCCATAGACGACAACAAAGACCTGTACAATGATTATTCCGACCGTGAAATTCAGGCGGTGGTGGACGAGATTGCAGAAAGCTTCAAGGTATGGATTCGGCGCTATAATCATGTCATCTACTTGATGCCCTATGAAGACAACGATGTGATTGGGATGAAGATGGAAGACCTTAGGAATATTTCGGGAAGCAAAAGGACCAATGTTACAGCCTATATGTCCATGTACCTTATCACACTCTTTTTGGAGCTGTTCTATAACGGTGTTGGAGAGAGTCTCAAGACGAGAGATTACGTCAGTATTGAAGAGGTGTCCTCTGTTGCAAGTAAAAGACTGCAACAGGCCTCATCAAAGGTTGACGTGCTCGATGAAGAGGAGGAAACAGGGTATAACGTCGTATCTATATATGAACATTGGAATGCACTACCGGAAGATGATGAGCAGCACAGGCTTATCAACAGCAAATATGGGTATGTGCGCAGTGTTGTTAACTTTCTTGTAAGGGAGAATCTGTTCGTTCAGTACGGTTATGATGACATCAGACCAACGAGAAAGCTGACAGATCTGATGGGACACCATTTCTTAGACCAAAAACGAAAAGTGATGATTGAGCGTTTGTTCAGCGACGCCAGCGTCCTTATGGAGGAAGACAATGCCTAAGTTAAGTAAATTCAGAGTGGTTAATCTGATCTATAACGATACACGACATATATACGATGAGGTCTTTGATTTCAATGACGGCATCCATACCATGATGCTTCTGGCTAATGGTGGCGGCAAAACTGTGTTGACCCAGATGATGATGCAGCCGGTGATACCAAAGACGGATCTAAAAACAAGGAAATTTGCCGATTACTTCAAGAACAACAGACGTCCGACACTGCTGATGAGTGAATGGCAGCTTGATGATGACGCCGGACAGCTGCTGTCCGGTCTTGTGATCAAGAATCGTGTACGAAAAAAGCGTGGTGCGGATGAGGGCGTTGAGAGCTTGATATCTATGCATTCACCATCCATTATCATTATAGTGAAACATACAAGATTGATACACTGCCGGCGACATATAAAGATGCAAGCGGACGCAGGTCGATGCTTGATTTTGATGCCATTGTCGCTGATCTGAAAAAGCATGAACAGAAGTTCCCAGGATTTGTCCACTGCTTCAACTGGTCCGATTCAAGAGAAGCTAAAGACCAGTATGGTGCCAAGCTGAGGGAATATGGTATTATCCAGCAGGAATGGCGAGACAATATCCTTAAGATCAACAAGGAAGAAGCAGGACTCAAATCATTCTTTGAGGATGCCAAGACAGGGCAGACCCTTCTGAAGAGAAAGATTCTTCCAACCATTGAGAGCAGACTGGAGGAGCAGATCAGCGACAAGGTGGATCTACAGACGCTGTTTAGAAAGCATGCGGTCCTTGAAGTCAAGAACAAGAAGATCATCGAAGATGAGAAACTCTACAGAGCCTTTCTTAGGGAAAGTGATACGTTTATCAGTGATGCCTACACACTCCATGAAACCAAGGAGGCATATACATCTGCAAACCAGCACGTAGGATCTGTCATCGAGGGTATGGCCATCGAACAGAAACGCATTGATGTGCAATATCATAATGCAGAAGAGGAAAAAAGAGAGAACCGCCGTGAAATGGACAGGATCAAGTATGAAGAGGAATGTTTTTTCATTTTATAGAAAAGAGTCCCTTCTTTTGGATAATAGTCTGGATTTAGAGAAGATGAAAGCATCCTTAAGCGGCTTGGAGATAGAACGGGATGCGGCTGATATAGATGTCCGCATTATGGAAGCCGCAATGACTTATGAGAAACTGCTTGCAGAGCAAAAGAAAATAATGGCCTATGAAGCAGAACTCAGAACGCTCAAAGAAAAGACAGATACCACAGATTCAAGATTGCTTGAAGACACTTTGACACTAAAGTACAGGGAGTCTATTGAACGTCTGAACACGGACATTGAGCTGGTGAAGGCATCGATAGAAGACCTGAAGGTGAAGAAGGAAGAACTTGAAGCGGTGCAACGATCTCTGGTGGAATCTGAGAAGAATAACAGTGCACAGATGGCAGTCACCAGACACAAGATTGAGACATTTGAGATAAGTGTTAAAGAGCAAAATGACAGCAATGACACCTTCAAGTGGACAAAGCATCCCCTTTATGACGATTACGAGGAAGCATTGCTAAGCACCTACATTGAGTCATTGTCAAATGTCATATCAGAATGTGAGAAACAGGTTGCCGACTATGAAAAGGACAAAAAGGATAGGAAGGACAGTCTTGTAAGACTGCAGTCAACCATCCATGACAACAAAATAAGTATTACCAAGAAGCAACATGAAATGCAATTGGCCAATAAGGCCTTTGAACAGTATAACGATGCCAAAACTCATATTATTGAAGGGATGCGCGGGCTTCAGATAGATGATGAAACCCTGTTTGACCAGGCATATGTGATAGGACAACTGGATGAAGTGGTTCAGGGCAAAGAGGAGCGATACAATCACCTCACGATTGAAAAGTCCATGGCGGTTCAACTGGTGGAAAGCCTGAGAGAGGGTAGGCTTATGACTCTGCCGGATGAAGTGATCACATTCCTTGGAGATCATCAGGTGGATTACCAGTATGGCTACGAGTGGCTTAGAAGCAATGTTGGCAGTGCGCTTGATGAGAGTATATACCTTGAACAGATCAGAGTATTGCCTTACGCTCTTGTAATGGATGATGGTAATTTCATTCGTTTTGGGAATTTGAAGAAGACTTATCATATGAATATTGTCCTGCCTGTCATTGCAGAAAGTTATATTCGACAGGTGATGAGAGATGGCGCCGAAGCAGCGACATCTTCTGGTATGATGATTCATACAGCCTTCGAAGAACGTCTGCTTGATGATGGCTTTGTTCAGGAACAAGTGGATGCGCTAAACGACAAACTTATGGCAATAGAAGAGAACCAGGATAAGCTCATGCAAAGCAGAAACCATTATCAGGTTCTTATAAGAGATTATCAGAAGTTCACGGATTCATATACTAAAAGCGCACATAAAAATCTGGAAAAGACAATTGAGGACATTGAAGAGCAAGTGATGACGCTGAGTAAAGCCAATGAAATGTCACTTTCACAAATGCAGGTATCTAAAAAGACCATTGAGGAACTGGAGACCTCAATTGCTGCCAAATTGGTTCAACTTGAGATGACAAAAAACATCTACAGGAAGTACATGAAGCTGCATGAAGCATTTATTTCATATCAGTCAGACTGCAATAAAGCTTATGAGTTAAAGACATCACTTCATAAGACTGAAGCGGCCATTGCTCAGAATGAAGAAAAGATGAAACAGTATTTGGATGAAACAATGCTGCAAAAAGACAGTCTGAATAAGAAAAATGCAGACAAAGAAAGGCTAGTTCAAAGAATCAGAGGACTGAATCAAACCATTGATGAAGATGAGGTCAGAACATATCGATACTACAAGGATACAGTTGATGAGCTTGAGGCTATGCATGAGGCTTTAAGACGGAAGCAAGGGAATATCCGAACGATTGAAAGTGCCCTTGAGACATCAGGGACTCTGGTGCTGAATCTGGAGCAAACCATTGAAAAACAGCGGCTGGAGCCCCAGGCGTATGCTGAACGGATGTTCGACAGTGATTTTTATTATAACAGGATGAAAGACAAAGCGTCACTGAATGAAAAAGTCACAGCTCTAAATGTTCAGATTCTCGAACAACAGGGATCGATAAAGAATCAGCAAGAAGACCTTAGGGGATATAAGTCTGAGATTATTGATAAACGTGGACTTTTAGAGGAAGATTTCCTTTCAAAAGAGAAGTTGGTTCATACAGACTATAAACTCAGACGGCGTGAGAACAAACAGGATTATAATCAGCTGATGGACAGATTGGTGGAACTTAAAGGGATTCAAGGTGCTTTGAAGGATGCGCTTGCAGATCTTAGTGAACGCTATGAAGTGATTAATGAGATGGTGACGCCGATGCTCTTTGATGAAAGGGTATCACAGGTGGAAATCAGAAACAGGAAACGTCAGGCAATTAAGGATCTTGAAGAGGCTAAGAAAGCTGTTGTACAAGCTAGGAATCATCTGATGAGCCAGTACATCCAGATTAAAGCTGCTTATTACAATAGGAATGAGCTTTTAACCAATATGTTCAGCCAGTTGCTGACGGATAAGACCATCTATGATTATGAGTTTGCTGTTCGTGTTATCAGACAGGCGTCTGAGTCTATTCACCGAACGCTAGAGAAGTATGATGCGGACATCAAAGTACTAAAAGATAAAGAATCAGCATTGTTCAATTTCGTATTGACCAAGGTGTCCAATGTATATGATGAACTGAAGGACATTGACAAGCACTCTACGATTGACCTTGGCGGCAAGCGGCAAAAGATGCTCTATATAAAGCTGCCAAAGAAAGAGGCGATTGATACATCAGGCATTATTCATTACATGAAGGATGTTATACGTCTGTCCAAGATGAAAATTGAGAATGAAGACTTTGACGAATTGGATAGATACCTAGACAACCATCTGAAGTTGGAGCATTTGTTTGACGAATATGTACCCATTGGCAGTATTGGTATACAAATATCAAAGATTGAACAGAACAAAGTGAGTAAAATGAGTTGGGAAGCTGTCGGAAAGGCCTCGGGCGGAGAACTTTTTGTCAGCGTCTTCATAATGTTTTCTTCATTGATTAGTTATACTAGAGGGTATCAGTTGAGCAAGAAAGCACAAGGTACGGTCTTGGTTATGGATAATCCCTTTGGCCCAGTTTCCTCAGAACACCTTCTTGAGCCTCTGTTTCAAATTGCTCAGACTTATGATAGCCAGATGATCTGTTTTACTCATATTAACACAAGTGCCATTACCAATCGCTTTGACCTCATCTACTCTCTAAGGGTAGTGAAGGAAGGCGGAACAGGCAGAGAACATCTTGAAGTTGACTTGGCCAAAGACTTGAATAATCAGATAGAGTACATCGACAAAGGATTGTTTGAGATTGGTGATGGAGACCAAATCGGTTTTTTTGTAGCTATTTACATTGCAAATACATTTTAAATGCATTTAGATTTCGCATACTATAGAAATACAATTGCACTCATAGTAATAAACAACCATTCAATATAGAAATATATAGCTTTGATTCTGACATATGTGATATAGAAAGTTTTGACAATACGTTAGCCTTTATCAAGTCGGATATAATGACTAAGAATAAGAATAGAGTCAAATGGATTAATGTTACAGGAATTAATCATACAGAGGAGATTAAAAAAGTTTGAGAATCTTTTTAACATACCCAACAACATTTTAGAACAAGTTATCGAAATATCCAAACATGCTACATTTAAGGTTACAGAGAAGTTTTTATATAGTGATGTACAAATGATTTATTATGCAGATGGAGAGTTTATTAACGAGAATATAGCTCTTTTATTGATTGATAATCTTATATTCACGTTTCAAGAAAAACAAGGTGATGTTTTTAACCCGATAAGAGAAAGAATTACCAATAAGCAAGGGTTGATTAGTCAGAAGGATATAGGGTATTCTTATTATTGTTTACTTGATTCATTAGTAGATAACTACCATAATTCACTGGGGTGGGTTGAACGACAAATTGAGATAATGGAAGAGCAAGTTGTGGAGCTTGAACCTATAGAAATCAACACAATCCATGAAGTAAGAAAACAATTAATGGTATTGAAGTTTTCAATTAACCCTTTGGATAAGTTTGTGCAAACATGTATTAGTGACGCTGAATTAGGCCCAGTTAATAATAGCTACTTAGAATCCTTGAGTAATCATATCAAAGAAGTCCAAAATAGATTGGTAATCCAAAAGGATTTCTTTATTTCATTGGAGGTTGCCTGATTTCGGCTGTTTTTATGTTCGGTTTTTTTTAAACGTAAAGATTGGTTTTAATAGGCTTAAATTCACTTTAGGAGATTGTTAAATTTCGCTTGACATTTGTTTAATTAAGAGTATAATTAAGCCGAAATTAGTAATATATATTAATAAAGAAGGAGTTGATTTTATCGAAAAACGAGAAAAATATCATAAAACGATCTAGAGCATTACCACTATTTAGCTAATTATTTAGCGCTTGAATATATTGATGATACAACGTGTTGTTGAGTTTAAGTTCACCATAGGGGTGATGCTTTTTGTATGCATAAATATGGGTGTTTGGAGAAGTTGCTGTATTGTTAAATAAATAATTTGAAATCAAAGGAGACATAAAGTGAGCAAAGTGTTAATCATTGGGGCAGGTGGTGTTGCAAGTGTTGTTGTGGACAAATGCTGTCAGAATCCAGAAGTTTTTCAGGAAATCTGTATAGCCAGTAGAACCAAATCAAAATGTGACGACATTATGAAAAGGTTTGGTAGAGGAAAGACGAATATTGTTACTGCAAAGCTAAATGCTGATAATGTTAGGGATATAGTAGAGCTTATTGATGCCTATAAACCAGACATGGTCATAAATGTTGCTTTACCATATCAAGATTTGACGATTATGGATGCCTGCCTTGAAACCGGTGTCCATTATCTTGACACGGCTAATTATGAACCACCAGAAACGCCTAAGTTTGAATATAAATGGCAATGGGCATATAAGGAGAAATTCGAAAAAGCCGGCCTGACAGCCATTCTTGGATGTGGATTTGATCCGGGTGTAACCGGTGTTTTTAGTTCTTATGCTTTGAAACAGAACCTCTTGAGATTAAACGTGTGTTTGACTTTGACCAGATTGGTGAGAAAGACGCCTATTTGTTGTACCATGAAGAGTTAGAATCTTTAGCTAAAAATATTACAGGTTTAAAGCGGATTAGATTTTTTATGACCTTTTCAAAGGCTTATATTAATCATCTGACAGTACTACAAAATGTTGGGATGACAAGCATAGAACCAATAGAAATAGAAGGCAAGATGATTCAACCTTTACAATTTCTAAAAGAAGTATTACCAGACCCTGCATCACTAGGAGCGAGAACTAAAGGGAAGACTAACATTGGATGCATATTCCAAGGTCTTAAGAGCGGTAAGTCCGTTTCTTATTATCTATATAATGTATGTGACCACCAATCATGTTATGAAGAGGTTGGATCGCAGGCGATTTCATACACAACAGGTGTTCCTGCAATGATTGGTGCCAAAATGTTGTTGGAAGGAAAATGGAAAAAACCCGGTGTTTACAATGTCGAGGAATTTGATCCAGATCCATTTATGGATGAATTAAGCAAACAAGGATTGCCTTGGATTGAAGACTTTAAGCCAGTATTGCTTGATTAGTGATTTATGTATTTGAGAAAAGGAAGGCAGAATTGGGGAAAAAATGAAAAAAGATATATTGAATAAATGGGATATTAGAAAATCAGAAGAGTTATATGGCATTAATAATTGGGGGCAAGGCTATTTTTATACAAACCTAAAGGGGAACTCTCGATAACACATAATAAAGATACCTCAATGGGAACAAGTATACTTGACATTGTAAAAGGTATAGAGGACAGAGGCCTAAACATGCCAGTCCTTTTGAGATTTGAGAATATTCTAGATAATCAAATTACTATACTTAATGAAGCTTTTGCAACAGCAATTAAAAGCCTTGATTATAAAGGGAGTTACAGAGGTGCTTACCCAGTAAAAGTCAATCAACAGCAACAAGTTATTCATGAAATTGCCAAGTATGGTAAAAAGTATCACCATGGATTCGAAGTTGGCAGTAAGCCGGAGTTAATAGCGGCTTTATCTGAAATGGTTGATTACGAAGCTAGTATTATTTGCAATGGGTACAAGGATTCTGAATTTATTGATTTGGGACTATTAGCCACTAAATTAGGATACAAGGTATTTTTTGTTATTGAAATGTTGGGTGAAGCTGAAACCATTGTTGAAAGAGCAAAAAACTGGAAATTGAACCTAATATTGGCATCCGAATCAAATTATCGAGTAAAGCAGGTGGACATTGGACGGATTCTGGTGGTGACAGAAGTATTTTTGGTTTGAACATATCACAGGTGATTGAAACCATTGATTACCTTAAAAGCCAAGGAATGCTTAAACATTTGAAGCTGATGCATTATCATTTAGGTTCTCAAATACCTAATATCAGAGATATAAGGCTGGCCGTTACGGAAGCTGCAAGAGTATATGCAGAGCTTGTCACAGAAGGTGCTACCATGGGGTATTTGGATTTAGGCGGAGGATTAGCTGTTGACTATGATGGTTCAAACACTAACTTTAATAGCAGCAGGAATTATTCGACAGAAGAATACTGTATGGACATTGTAGAAGCTGTAATGTCTGTAATGGATGCTAATGATATTGCACATCCTATCATAATAACTGAATCAGGTAGAGCCTTGGTAGCATATTATTCTATGTTGGTTTTTAATGTCTTAGATGTTACTAAATTTGAAAATGGTGATACACCTCCTATGGCACCTGATGAACACAGTGAACATGTGAAGAATTTACTGGAAGTGTATAGTGGTCTAACAACGAAGAACTTACAAGAAAGCTATAATGATGCCCTTTATTATAGAGAAATTATAAAAGATGCATTCAATCATGGTCATATCGGTATAAGGGAGCGAGGTTTAGGTGAAAAAACTTTACTGGTCTACGGTTAACAAAATTGCCAACTTATCGACTAAGCTAAAGAATGTCCCACCTGAACTAGAAGAGCTTTCAACCGCACTGGCAGACATATATTATTGTAATTTTTCTGTGTTTCAATCAATACCTGATAGCTGGGCAATTGGACAATTGTTTCCAATCATTCCAATACACAAATTAGAGGAAGAACCCACAAGACAGGCTGTATTAGCGGATATTACTTGTGACTGTGATGGTGAGATTAACCAGTTTATTGATATGCATGACATCAAAAAGACACTGCCACTTCATGAATTAGAAATAGATAAGACATATTACATTGGCGTTTTTTTGGTAGGTGCATATCAAGAAACCCTTGGGGATCTACACAATCTTTTTGGTGATACCAACGTGGTGAGTGTGAGGTTTGATGAAAAAGGGTATTACGAGTTTGTTAATGAAATACAGGGTGATACAGTTGAAGACGTTCTTTCTTATGTTGAATATGACACAAAGTATATTAGGAATAGTTTGAGAAAGAAAGCAGAAACAGCAGTGCATAAGGGAAGAATAAGTGCCAATGAACGGAAATCTATCTTAGAAGTATTTGAGAATGGCTTAAGAGGGTATACGTATTATGAATCATAGTGAAAGATAAGAGGTGCATAATGGTTTTAGAATATATCCAGAATTCAATTGCAGAAAGAATTGGCGTAGAGAAAGCAAAAGAGATTACTTTGGAGTTTTCTTTTAGTGACGATAAGAGAATGAGTGAAGAAGATTTTTTTAGTATGTTAGAAGATTTAGAAGAGGAAATGCAAGTTGAGTTGCTTGACTATGCATGGAAGTTTGAAACAGTCAAACATTTAGTTGATTTTATTAATAGGCACGCCAAAAAAAACACTTATTATTGAGATTAATTAGGAGATTTCAAAATGTAAAAAAAAATTAGTTATAATCCTTATGATGAGGATGATTACTATGATGATTATGAAGGATATTGAGTGAAATTATGAAAGGTATTTTATTGTATAAAGTTAAAGAAAGTGAATTAAACAGCACACATTATGAAACCAAAAGGTTTATTGAAGAAGCAGCTAATCTTTGTATAGACTTAGACGTAATGAGTCCAGATCAGTTTGAATTGTTTGTGAATAAGGAAGACGAGTGTAGTATATACATCGATGGAGAGCCTTTAGATATTCCTGATTTTGTGATTCCGAGAATGGGCTCTGGTACAACATACTTTGCATTAGCCCTTATCAGACAGTTTGAGCGATTGAATATTCCATGTATTAATTCAAGTGTTGGTATTGAGACAGTTAAAGATAAGTTGTTTTCTCAACAAATTTTAGCACAAAAAAAAATTAGCTGTTCCAAAAAACGATGTTAATGAAATTTCCAGTAGATGTTGACTTTATAACAAAGCAATTTGACTATCCCCTTGTGATTAAAACCTTATCGGGTTCACTTGGCAAAGGCGTTTTCTTGATGGATAATCGAAAACAACTAGAAGATCTTTCACGTATGATTGAATTGGCAAATCCCAATATGAACATCATTGTTCAAGAAATGATTAGAGATAGTAGAGGAAAAGATTTAAGAGTCTTTGTGGTTGGTGGACGCGTCGTTGGATGTATGATGAGAAAAGCTAAGGAGGATGATTTTAGGGCAAATTACTCAGCAGGAGGGACGGTTGAAAGTTTCCCTATATCACCAATGATTGAGTGGATTGCACTAGAAGCTGCAAAGATTCTTGGACTAGATATAGCTGGAGTGGATTTGCTCTTTGACGGCGATAGTTTCAAAATCTGTGAAGTGAATTCATCACCAATGTTTAAGGGATTAGAATCATGTACAGAGGTTAACATTCCCAAAGAAATTTTTGAGTATATGCATACATTGAGCATATAAGACAGAAGGAGAATTATGGTCATTGAATATGGGCAACCAGCAATTAAAATTATAGATACCACATTTGTAAGTGAAAAACACTTCTATAATAAAGTCTTACATGCACAAATGCACCAGTTAGTTAGATTTTTTTTCAATATGGGAAAAGATAGGATTGTAGAAAGGTTTTGTCACTTGAATCCTAATGTAAATAAGGAAAAATTGTACGAATGGTTAAGTTATAAACCAAGGCATATGCAGTGGTCAGGTACGGATCTGTTCAATGTCACCACTGAAAAAGGTGTTAAACGAATGGTGGTACTTGAGACCAATTCATCACCTTCTGGTCAAAAGTCAATGCCATTACTTAATGACAATGAAGAAATGGGCGCGTATAAGAAGTTGATTAGTGAATCATTTCTGCCATTCATAAAATCCAAAAGAACAATAGAAGGCTCATATGCTGTTGTTTATGACAAAAATGAAATGGAAGCATCAGGTTATGCTGTGGCACTTGCAAGTTTGGTTAGTGATGATGTCTATCTAGTGCCTTTTTTTTATATGAAGGACCCGGATCCAAGCGTTAGGTTCCAAGATGAAATCATGCAGGTGAAAGATGAGGCTGGTGAATGGCACAATATTAAGGCTGCATATAGATACGTAACCCAAAAACCTTGGGATAGGATTCCAATCAAAACGAAAACAATTATTTATAACCCAATCATTGCTTGTTTGGCAGGTGGGCGAAACAAAAGAATGGCATCCAAGGCCTATGAACTATTTAATGCAGAATTGAAAGAATCTAACTTGAAAATACGCAGACCAATAACAATAAATGATGTGAAGTTTAATGAGGTTCCTATATGGGTTGATAGATTTAGTGGACACGCTGTTGTAAAAAACCCGTATTCTAATGCTGGACAAGGTGTTTATACGATTACATCAAAATTAGAGCTGGAACATTTCATGAATCAAGAACATGAGTATGATGATTTTATTGTGCAAAGTCTAATAGGCAATTACCAGTGGTCTACAGAACAAGCAGAAGGAAAGTACTATCATGTAGGTATGGTGCCAAACAAAAAGAATAATATTTATGTTGCAGATTTAAGGTTTATGATTGCTTCAACTCAAAGTGGCTTTGAGCCAATGGCTATGTATGCAAGAAGAGCAGAAAAACCTTTAACTGGAAGCCTTGAAAATGGATCGGATTCATGGGAAATGTTAGGTACCAACCTATCAATAAAAACAAGTGAAGGATGGGACAGTGAAACCATAAGATTAAAATTAATGGATACAAAAGATTTTAATCAACTTGGCTTTTCGCTGGATAATCTAATTGAAGGATACATTCAATCGGTATTAGCAACTATTGCCATTGATAAAATGGCAAATCAATTAATTGGAAGTAAGAAATATTTGAAAAGGAAACTGTTTGGAGCAATGAATGGAGATCCGATACTTCTAAATGAACTTATGAAATAGTAATGGGTATCCCAACAGAGAGGATTATTTTTTATGACTTGTAGTATGTTATTATAGTCATATAGAAAGGTTGGATAAGATGGTATATATTGAAAATAGCATTAATTTTTTGATGGAAAATCCAATAAGGGTCAAGTTTTTTTTGGTCAGTTGTGACAATCATTATTACAATGATTGTTTCAAAGATTCTCAAAAGTATTGCCTATAAAAGGGTTAGTGATAATAAAAAGTATTACCCCATTAAGCAGAGGATAAATTTTTTGTCAGGCTTGTTTATGATTGTAATAATTATCTTAATATGGATGGATTCAGTTGGCAATCTAACAACTTACGTTGGTTTGCTTTCAGCTGGTATTGCTATTGCCTTAAAGGAAATATTCACTAATCTGGCGGGCTGGTTATTTATTGAAACACGAAAACCATTTGAGGTAGGTCATAGAATACTGGTTGGTGATCAAAAAGGAGATGTTATTGATAAAAGCCTTTTCCAGTTTAGTTTAATGGAAGTTAGTTCCTATAGTGATGGTGAGCAAAGTACAGGTAGGATTATTGATATTCCTAATGGTTTTGTATTTACTTACCCAACGGTTAATTATACAAAGGGTTTTGAGTATATATGGAATGAAGTGAAATTGTTAATCACATTTGAAAGTGATTGGAAAAAGGCTAAAACCTTGCTTCTAGACATTGCAAATAAAGAAACAAATATTACAACAGAACGTGCGAGTAAACAAATACGTGATGCGTCCAAAAAATATATGATACATTACAATAAACTTACACCCATTATATATACAGATGTGCTGGAAAGTGGTATTCGTCTAACCGTGAGATATTTATGCGAACCCAAAAGAAGAAGAACAACGACTAATAAGATTTGGGAAGATATTCTAGAGCTGATTCATGAAAATGATGATATTGAATTGGCTTACCCAACTAGAAGGGTCATAAATAAATGAAACGAATAGAATACGGGTGAACAATGAAATAAAAGCAATTGCCACTTTTTAGGCATATTTCTGGGGAAGGGTCTGCTGATTAGGTTTTAACTATATTTTGCGGCTATCATAAGCCCAATGAAGTAGGGCTTGTCTTTGTTTTTTACGACAATCTAGGTCATAAGGTTTACAGTTTTTCTTAATGGCTCCAGCATGTCGTTTTATAGCTTTCCAACGTTTAATCTGGCGTAAATCTTCGTCAGGTATGCGACGTCCATAATAGTAACGGCAGTACCATTGAAACCAGCCACGAGGGTCAGAAGGGTGAATCCACCCTTTTTGTTGCCATTCACGAAGCGGCAAGGAAGCATCTACTTGAAAGTAGTTTAAAGAGATGTCTTTGACCTTAGTTGATAGCTTTGCGTTCTCAAACCAGTCTGTAGGGAATTCCTTTCTACAATCAGTTAGGTATTTACCACCGAAGACACCAAGTGCAAGCATTTCTTTTGGTGTTAGTTCGGGCTTGAATTCTGGGTGAAAATTTTGACCAATGGGTTCAGTCAAGTAATAGTATCCCTTTTGCATGGTGTCGCTGATTATTACCTTTTTCATATTCAACATCTTTCTATAACTCGTTAATAGTAAGTGGTATAATTATAACATATTGATACATTTTACGAAAAAGAGCAAAGAAAGCTGGTGTGATATATGGATTTCAGGGAAAATTTACGGCCTAAAGTCATTATAAGTAGGTGTATTGAACATGGGCATTGCAGGTATGATGGCAGTCAAGCAACAGTCCTTTTGTTAAGGGGCTAGATCAATACTTAGATGTTATAACAGTATGTCCAGAGGTTGAGATTGGTTTATCTATTCCAAGAGAAGCCATAAGGATTATCAAAGAGGATGATCAGTACAAGTTGGTTTCTTCCAGGAGTGGCATAGACATATCTGATAAAATGACTGCTTATGTCAATAGTTTTTGTAAAATGTATGAAGATGTTAGTATACATGGTTTTATATTAAAGGGTAGATCGCCGTCTTGTGGTATTAAAGATGTGAAGGTATACAAAACTATAGGTAAGGCACCATCTTTGGGAGAAAAAGCATCAGGATTTTTTGGTGGAAGCATCCTTGATTTGTTTGACGGGGTCGCAATAGAAGATGAAGGCAGGTTAACAAACTATAATATCAGAGAGCATTTTTTAACTAGAATCTATACAATGGCAGAGTATGACATAGTGATTAAACAACAATCAATGAAAGGGTTAATCGAATTCCATAGCAACAATAAGTACTTACTTATGGCCTACCATCAAAAATATCAGAAAGAACTTGGTAAAATTGTGGCAAATCATGAGAAGAAGCCAATAGAGGGTCTTATCAATGAGTATTTAGTGATGCTAAAAAAAGCTTTAGCGAAACCACTACGTAGAGGTACAAACATCAATATGTTGATGCATTTATTTGGCTATTTTAAAAAAGTGTTGTCAAAGGAAGAGAAAGCCTATTTTTTAGATGTTCTTGAACAATATAGTGATAAGAAAGTACCCTTTAGCGTACCCATATCACTTGTTTATGCTTGGGTTATAAGATTTGACGAGCCCTATTTAAAGAATCAAAGAATTTTTCGTCCGTTTCCTATAGAGATATTAGATGTCACTGATTCAGGTAAAGGAATAGACTAAAAACGGTCCTTATAGTTGTTCTTTATTTCTAAATACCTTATAATACGTGGACGGTTGTATCTTTGCGCAAGGATACAGGGGAGATTAACAATGAGGGCATAGATAAACATAAAGCCAATGATTTCAACAGGAGCAAATAGTCCAAAAACCCAAAATGGCAAAATAGCCAGTATATGAGCTAATTCTCCCCGGCAGCTTTCTTCTATGAATACTTGCAAGTTTTCTTCAGAGAAATCCCTTAGATTTTTCTTTCTATAACCATTTTTTGTCACAGCAGCGCCATCAGGTAGGTACTTCTTCCAGCTTTTGATTTTGAAAAATTCGGTGTAAATCATCCCCTTTTTTTCCCATTTTCGTTCTTTGAAAAGAAAAGAGTCAGTATTAAGCCACTTTTTGGGTAATTTACGACTAATTAAGGTGAAAAATAATTGAAAGAAAAGCCATAAAACCATGGATAAAAGTATAATCCCAATATCAGAGATATAAAAAATTTGCATAAGAAGTCTCCTCAAAATCAAATCTAATTTTATTCTTCTACCTTTCCATATAACATCCATTCTGAAAGTTTTTCTAAATAGGGATATAAAAAATATTAGGAGAAAAAACACTAAATATATGGGGTATATAAGAGGGCTTGTTATTTTGAAATCACCTATTTTATGAGATAACCTATAGAATTCATAAACCCAACAAAGGTATAAACATGCCGCCACCAAGATACCTATAGAATAGTCATTATTGAGAGCTATAGCTATGATAAAAACACTGGTAATACAGGAGGCAATCCATAGTGATATCAAAACCAATAGTGGTATCGGTGTCTTTACTGCGCCAGAGGCATAATTCTTAATCCAACCTTGAATAAGGGATTCAAAAGTGTTGTACATTCTAAATGAAATATCTTTGCCACCCATAAACAGTTTAAAAGGGTGACCTGTTTGCATAAGCTTTTCACCAAGGGCTACATCGTCAATGATACTTTCTTTGGCTGCCATATGACCATCAATAGAATTATATGTTAATTGATCAATTAGAATAACGGGTCCATAGAGACCTATGCTTTGGGTTTTGAGTGCCATGGTTGTTCCGTTGGCCGCAAGTTGTATCAAATTAAAGAAGAAAGAGCATTGCTCATAATATTTTTCTGTCTGATGATAGGGTTGAACCGATATAACACAGTCATTTTCTTCATAGGCATGAATAAGATTTTCGATGGCGGAGGAACTTAATCTAACATCAGCGTCTAGAAATAAAAGAATATTCCCTGTAGCCTCATCAGCACCTTTCTGACACGCCCAGGACTTACCAGTCCAATCATAGGGCTTATCTTTGATTGAAATGATTCTCACACCATAGGAGGCAGCTATGTCATAAGTGGCATCAGCTGAATTATCATCCACACATATGATTTCGTGAATAGGCATCGTTTGATGCATTAGATCTTCTAAAATAAGAGACAAGTTATGTTCTTCATTTCTTGCCGGAATAATTATGGATATCTGATGTGCTAGTTTATCCCCTATACCTTTTGTTAATATTGGAAATCTATAGAACAAAAGGATGCTAGATAAAAGACCTAGTGCAATAATCACATAATGGTATATCATATTAGTCCTCTTTATCTTTTCTTTGATTTTTTCATAATTTCTTGGCTTGCATGCCAACCGGTTAACATTGCTATAGGAACACCAGCTGGAGCATAGGCCCATTGGCCGGCTTGATAGACATTAGGTATTGGCGTTAAGGCGCATTTTGGCATATCAGCAAGTTCGTTGAAAACAGGTGCCTTTGTTTCGAAGGACCAACCTACAATAGCGCCACCTGAACTTCCAATCATCTTATGAATGGTCAGAGGGCTTGTTGAGAAGCTGAATAAGACATCTTTTTCCAAATCTTTATAGAAGGATTTAGAAAATAGTTTGATAATATGTTGTTCCATTTCCTTTTTGAATTCGTCAACCCAACCTGCGTCATTGATTCTCTCAATAACTTCATAATCAAACAAACAACTGATCATAATTCCAGTCTGACCTTGGGGAGCAAGACTGGCGTCACGAAGACCAGGGATAGAAACTTCGTAAGTATTATAGTGACAAAAATCTTCTAACCATGCCAATACATCTTCTTTGGTCTTTTCCTCAAAATTATCCAATAGTTCTTTTTTGTGTGGTCCCGTTAATTATACCAAGTCCTTGTTTGGATGGGGTATAAAATCCATGAGCCCCACTAATCTTCTCAAAATAGGAAAGGGGACGATTGACACCAAGACACATAATGAAACTTGACTCAGCTGGCTTAGAAGCGAAAACAGCTTCACTTTGCTTCTTAATCTTATCTACAACTTTATCATCTAATTGGCATGTGTTCAGTTGCTTGTATAAGGTTTTTAAGTCTGCGGCCCATACAAGATGATCATAGTCATAATGATTTCCTTGTGAGTCGATGACTTTTGATTTTGAAGGAATAATTTCTTTGACTTGAGCCTTGAATTTGAATTTGCCCTTAGCAGCCAAAACTTTGTCATGTATCAACTTAGGTAGAGTACCAGTACCACCTTTTGGGTAGAAGTAATCAAGCCAAACATAAAAATAACCCAGTGCAAAATATGTCGGTGTTTTTCTGAAGAAAAATTGGGTTAATATATTGATTAAGGACTTGTTAGTTGTTTGCTTATGAAGATAGTCTTCCATTGGCATACCAAACTGCTTGAATTTTCTTAAGGCAAAAAAGTAACTTAATTGTCCAAGGCAATAATTTGCTTACAACAAATTTCTTATCACTCATATAATCCACAAAATAGGGATTGTCAAAGGCATATAGAGTTTTGGTGTTTTTTGAGAGCTTATAAATACGAGACATTATTTTCTCTATATCTTTAGCGCTTTCAGGGTATAGATTGATCAATATATGTTTGTAGTCATTAAGGGCATCCATGGACTTGATATGAAGTTTTTTGATTTTCTATAGTGATTGAGATCTCATTCTCCAAGGTTTCCCAGTCAATGTCCAAATCTTTCATTATTGGCTTTACCATACCAGAATTCACAAAAGCCCTAGGACCGCTGTCGAAGAAGAAGCCATTACGTTCATAGGTATGAACCAGGCCACCACTTCTGTCATTTTTTTTCTAATAGGACAACATCATAGTTATTTCGTGTCAGATATGCTGCGGCAGTTAGCCCGGCCATACCAGCACCTACAATGACAACTTTTTCCTTCATTTCCTTCATTGTAACCCCCCCTAATTTAAGGCTTATAAGCCATAATTTTTCCGCTTCTTCTTTATCAAGTGCAGGTGGAGCTGGTTCTTCAAGTTTTGTAAGATTAAAGAATTTGCCAGATATATGAGCAACTTTTTTAGAAACGCCTAAAAAATATAGTGATTCAGATGAGTTTTCTATTGATCTTGCGTTTTTATCAATAAAGGTCTTTTTATAGAATTTGTACAATTTGCCATTGTTTTTACCACTATTTGTTTTGACATTACCCGGATGCATGGCATTGATTGTTACCTTTGTGCCTTTGAAGTATTCATTGAACTTTATCATGGTTAGCAGTTGAGCTGTTTTTGCTACACCATAGCTTTTCAAGCCTGAATAAGAGTGTTTATCCCATGTAAGGTCATCTAAATGTATACCCCAAACTGCAAATCTATGGGCCTCGGAGTTGACAAAAATAATTCGCCCCATATTTTGTCTGATAAATTTATCTTTGATATAGTGGTTTAATATGAAAGTACTTAAGTAATTGGTCTGAAAAACTTTTTCCAAACCATCATCAGTAATCGTCTTCTTAGTTATATAAAGGCCTGCATTGTGAATAAAGACATCAATAGGGACATCTAATTCGGCCAATGCTTTTCCCACTGCATGAACATCCTCTAACTTACTAAAATCAGCAAGTAAATAAGAACAATTAATCTTGTATTTAGTTCTAAGGGTTTCACACAGTTTATCAGATTTGTCTTTATTTCTATTAATACTTAAAATGTCAGCACCATGTGAAGCATATTTCATTGCCGCATCATAGCCTATGCCAGAAGTTGCTCCGGTAATAACAACTAAGCGATTCTCAAAATCATCACTACATATTTCAGGGTCTAATTTCTGATTAGCCAGCATAGCAAAAATATTAGACCACTTATACTGCTTATAATATTTATTCATACTACCTCCCGAATTACAATGAAAATACTTCTTTTTATTATATAAAATTCTAAAATAATTGTATCACATAGATTATTTTAATTCAATTTAGCCTAGTGGGCCTTATGAAACTTCTTTCTACAAAACGATTGAAGGGTGGTCCTGTAAATGTTAAAATAATAAGTAACAGTCTAAAATATTGGTGGATAGTGCAGGGAGCAGTGATGAAGTTAAAAAAAGACATTGGCTTTAATAGAGATTTATTCATTTTGAAGTTGAACAATGACAATGTGAAACGATTACTGGCAATTGTTTTGGTTATGGTTGTGATTACATCGATTCAAATTGTGCTATACGCTGTATCTAGTGTTGAGGGATACGACTTTGATTTGATTTTAACTAAAGTATGGTTGCTCCTAGGTGGTATTGTCATCATTGCAATGCTTAAACTAATTAAGATGAGTTCTAAGGTTTTTATCAAATATTCTCAGATGATCATCAGTTTTATATCATTTCTAATCATCATGTTAGCAATCAATAATTCGTTTGAAGCACAAAGAATAACCTCCGATATTAGTACCTATATAATCGGTCTATTCATAGTGGTTGCGGCTGTGCGCATGAAACCAATCAATATGTTGATTGTTCAAATTCTCACTTATAGTCTATTCGTTGTTGGCATCCCTCAGTTCCAGCCAAATCCAGAATTTGCATTCTCTCATATCGCCAATAGCTTAATCGTAAATATTGTGGCTCATGTCATTAATCGCTTAATGTACAATTATAGTAAGAATGATTACAAAGACAAATTGCTCATCAGTGAAAAGAACAAGGAACTTGAGCATTTATCTCAAAGAGATGGTTTGACAGGCCTTTATAACCAAAGAACCATTATGGAATATATTGATGTATCTATAAGCAACGCCAAAGAATCTAAAGAGGCATTATTTGTGGCACTATTAGATTTAGATGGTTTTAAGGCAATTAATGATAAATACGGCCACATATATGGAGATGACATTCTAAGGAATGTGGGTAAAACCATTACAGACCATATGCGATCAAAGGATATATCAGGGCGTTGTGGAGGCGATGAATTTATACTCATTTTTATAGGCTTAGACGAGGTGGCTGTTAAAGGTCAAATGCAAGCCTTATTAGAAGCATTTTCTGATATTGAACATAAGGAAAGTGCTTTGTCATTTAGTTGCGGTGTAGCTAAGTGGCAAGGTGAAACAATGGTTGATTTATTAGATAGAGCTGATCAACTAATGTATCAAGTAAAAAGAACAGGGAAGAGTAACATCATTGTAGAACATAAGGAGGTAACACAAGATGGATAAAGTACCATTTAAAGATTTGCAAGCAGATATGAAAACAGGGGATCTCATGCTTTTTAACGGCCAGTACGAAGGTAGTAAGTTCATTGAATTGCTTGAAGGTAGTGAATGGTCTCATGTGGGAATGATTGTTAAACTTGACGATATGGATGAACCTTTGATTTGGGAGGCGACATCACTAACCAATCTTCCAGACGTTATTTTTCATGACAAGAAGAAAGGTGTCAAACTTGTTAAAATAA
>JDSF01000288.1_pt1 | contig 25485 bp, 28 predicted proteins | sample 199441 | NCBI WGS metagenome assembly JDSF01 (sample SAMN02592751, study PRJNA231836) | bioreactor metagenome | isolation source: continuous culture bioreactor denitrification-DNRA | place: Germany: Bremen
CTATGGATCACCGATGATGACGACAAAAATCCACGCGGCATTTGAATCGGGTCGGCTCCTCTCAGGCGGCTGCATGGTCAGAAAAAGTGCCCCCGCATGGCACTGTCACCAGTGTGGGGTCGATTATGGTCGGTTAGGACCAAGATAGATAGACAAGGGCACCTCAATGGGCTATTGATAGCGACAAAAACAATCAACTAAAGGAGAAATCAATCATGGCAAAAGCAAAAGCACGTCACATCCTGGTTCCAACAGAAGAAGCCTGTAACAAGCTTAAAGCAGAGATCGAAGCAGGTACCGACTTCGCAGAAGCTGCCAAGCAACATTCCAAATGCCCTTCTGGTGGCCAAGGTGGCGACCTGGGTGAATTTTCACCGGGCCAGATGGTTAAAGAGTTTGATGAAGTCGTTTTCAGTAGTGAAGTCGGTAAAGTTCTGGGACCAGTTCAAACTCAGTTCGGCTACCATCTGATTGAAGTCACCAGCCGCAGCTAACTGTCTCATTTAGGTTTCCACCTTAAAGCGGCCCAGCCACCTATCAGTGATGCCAGGATAGCCTTAAGAAGGGGACACCCACAAAAAAACCCACGGTCTTCTGCCCGTGGGTTTTAGTTCATACAAATGCTTTGAATTCAGTTTCATTCAACCAATTTATTCAGTTCTTCCAAAATTTCTCTCTGTTCGTAAATTTTTCGTGATAATAGTTCCAGACGTGATAACTCTGCAGACCCAATATCGTCAAACCAACAACAAAGATCGCCCAGAAGTTTTCTCTCAACCCTTCAGAAAAGTGATAAAAGATAAAAAAAGCACCAAGATAACCAAAATGAGCCAATGCTCCCCGTGGTTTCTTATCACTGGCCATATTCGTCAGCACCAGAATTATGGCTGAAAAACCATAAACAACCAACGCCCAGTTAATATATTTAACCGGAGGACCTTCGCCCAGCAGGGTACGAATCCCTTCACTCAGTGGTGGGAGGAAATCAAAGTTTCGATATGCTCCCATGCTAAGTGCGGTGAACAGCGCCAGAATCCACAATCCGGTGCTTGACAGAAGTTCAAACTTTTTGATCTTCGCCTGAACCTGCTTCACCAGAGGATTGATGTCCGGCAGTGGTGCTTCTTCCGGTTCTTGATTCATCGGTTCCGTCATGAACTTTAGTATCCCGGGCCTCGTCAGATTTTAAATCCTGCCAGGCCTGATCGCGCTGTTTAACCAGCAGGCGGAAGTCTTTATTTAATTTACCCAGTTTATGATCAGATTTTGGCAAGTCAGACTCAGGCGTGCCCTGAGCTGCTTTTTCTGCATTATATGTCAGTCTGAGAATTGGCATAAAAAGGTTCATTCGCAACAGAGCAGTCACACCGCCGACCGTCAGGAATAACACCATAATGCTGAAAGCTATCATCCGACTTCGAAGCAAGGCAAGTGTATTTTCCAGGTTCTGGCTCGACACACCGATACTTAAAAATCCAAGCACCTTCTTGTCCTCAGCATGAAAATGACAGGCCGCGGTTGAACATTTCGGCTCATTTAAAATCGGGAAAGACACCGCGATATGGCCATTACCATGATCGACATTTTGCCTTGCGGCCAATTCTTCAGCCGTTTCTGCTTTTAAAAACCCAGAGACATGAGAGTCGATAATTCCGCTTAAACTCTCAGGTTCTTCACGTCCGGTGTAACGAACATTCCCATCTTCATCATATATTTTTAACAGCTCAATATCTGAACGAGAACCGATATTGGTAACGATATCCTGAATTGCCTGACGATTATCCTCCATCATCGCAGCGACCGTTGCATACCCAACAGTGCGCGCACAGCCATTAAGGTGGCGAGTTGCCTCTGCGGTCATATCAGCTTTGATAAAGGAATAGAGAAGTAAACACCCGAAGATAACAAACCCGGTGACAGCAATTGTAACGGGAACTATGGCTCTGGCAATCAGGTTATCAAACATATATCCTCGCTCTACAGGCCTGCGAAAAGACAAGAAAATGTAGCGGGTGGCTTTAAACCACCCGCCGAAAATCCATTCATATCAGTTTTTTAAACATATTTCAAAGTCCGCTTGATGGCAGACAGAGGATCAGTCAGCGAAGACTAGTCCTTGTATTTGTAAAGAATCGGTAAACGATTAAGTATAAAACGATAGGTTGCGATATAGATCGCAAAGATCGTAATACTGATGATGATCTCCCACATGTGTGGGATTTCTTGGTAAAGCTTCCAGTTAAAGGTGATCAATGCCGTATTCAACCGGTTCAAAAGAATGCCGAATACGGTCATGAAGCTCCGATACGGCAAACCAGAACAAGCTTGTGATGAATTCCGTAGGCCAGTAAAAGCAGAGGGAGACAAACTCCAGCAAGCATTTCGAATAGCCACCATGCACCCCAACCGGTTGCAATATAGGCCCATTCATTATCATGTGCAACAGCAATCAACTTGATGAACAAATAGGTAATCAGACCCATCGCCGCACCCTTGGCCAAGGAAATGGTAATCCGATCCAGATTGTCGATAAAGCGATCATCACAGCGCCATTTCATCGTCATAATAACAATCGTACTGACACAGATGACCATACACAAGCCGGCTGGAATTGAAGACACAAAGAAATGAATCCACTGAAATGCCGATGAATACCAGAGCGGATGCACTTTCCCCGGCGCATACAGGAACAAAGCTCCCAAAGCACCTTGATGCAAAGTTGACAGGATGATCCCTGAAACGGTCAGACCTACGGTCCCTTTACGGATAAAATCGTAACCGCGCTGAAAACCGATCCACTCAAAAAAGGCCGTTGAAACTTCAGCAACCTGCACTGACAGATATGTAGCAACGTGCCAACCAACTAGAAACAACACAGCAGCAGGACCCCAGGAATAAATCATAGGGTAGGTCAGGCGCCATGGCTGCCCAAGGTCAACCAGCAGATAGACAACGGCAAAGAAATAGCCGAGCAGTCCATTTAACAGGGCCAGTCGTTCGATCGGCTCGAAATCATGCCGCCCAAATATTTCAACCGTGGTTCCCAGCATAAATCCAGATGCTGACAAGGGAACCATACAGAAGAGTCCAAAGCCGAGAAACAGTCCCCAAGGATAGTCATAGGAGGCATGAGTGACTGAGCCCAGACTGAAAAAGAAGCGGTAAATAATGACCGGGACACCAATGGCAAAGATAATTGCAAGCAACCAGTTAAACTTGTTGCGAATAACCTGACCTATATACTGGTCCAGGGTCAAACCGAGCAGCAACTTCTCCATCAGAGAATATTGCTGTCCATCTTCCTTGAGCGACGCATCATGCGGCTTAATTCCGTAGGTAGCTAATTTTTTCATAATCAGTGACCCTCCTGCCCGTCGTTACTGTGATCATCTCCGTGTCCATGAGATTTTCCCTTGGTTGAAAGCAGGTGGAACCCTGTAAACAATGCTGGCCAGATCGCCAGAACCATCGGCACGATCGCAAGAAAATCCTTCACATTGTTGATGATCGGCTCTTTTGGCAGATCGGTATCAAATCCAGCCTCTTCAAATGGTTCACTCGAAATATAAAACCAACCAGTACCACCAACTTCTTTCTCACCATAAACATGATCAACGTATTGGCCTGGATTCTTACGGATCCGCTCGTGAGCAATCTTCATCAATTCCTTACGCTTACCGAAAGTCATAACCTGCTGAGGACAACTCTCAACACATGCTGGCGGACGACCTTCCTTTAAACGGGTGTCATAGCAGAAGATACATTTCTTGATGACCGGATTAAGAACTGAATTATAGGTATAACCAGGGATATGGAATGGGCAGGCGATCATACAATTCCGACATCCAACACAGACTTTCGAATTGTAGATAACTGCGCCTTCTGGTGTTTTTGTGTAGGCATTGACAAAACATGAGGTCAAACAAGCCGGCTCATTACAGTGGTTACACTGAATTTTACGGTACAGAGGCTCATCCGAACCTTTCGGCTCGTAGCGATTCACAACAGTATAGGCTTTGTCGGTAGGACGCCTCTTCTGTCCATGCTTAATCTCATCAAACACCGAAGTATCATCAAACGGCTTGGCTGGAGCAGGTAAATTCTGCTCGACATTACAAGCGGCTTCACAGGTACGACAGCCAACACAGCGGCTCAGGTCAACCAGAACCCCCATTCCCTCCGGAAACCCTTCAAAACTCCCAGCTGCGAGAGCTTTTTGGGCCGGGCTCAACATGACGGCGGCTCCACCTGCCATACTGCCGGCTAAAAATTTTCTACGTGATATTTTACTCATGACGAAATCTCCTTGTTATATTCCTCAATACTCAACTGCAAAATCAGTGTCCTGAGCTGTGTTGAGCATCTTCTTTCGGGGCAAACTCACCAGAACGATAGAACTTCTCACCCGCTTCGGTCTTAGCGTGACAGTCTTCACAACCAGTCGGACCGTCAACTTCCTTGTGGCAACCGATACAGTTCAAATGATAGGCGGCCTTCAGGTTAGGTTGATCGTCATGGTATTTAAATTTCGTTTGGGTTTTGTGCAGGTTTTCAGGAGAAACGGGGTCAGCGGAGTGACAATCCTGGCAGGCAACTGAATCCATCTCTTCTTCGCCGGTGTGACATTTAGCACAGTATTCGTTTGAATTTCCCGTTCCGGTCGTGTGGTGATGGCACTCAGAACAGTTATCGGTAGCATCCACATGCATCGCATGGTCAAACACAACCCCTTCATACAGATTTGCCAGAGCATCGATCTCAACTTCCTCTGGAAAATCATCCATTGCGTAACAACCCACTACAAAGACAGCAGAAAGCAGAATCATTCCGATGCCTGTCATAAGTTGTTTAGCGGCATATAACATAGCCATTACTCCTTAGCTTAATGTCTGCCTGTGACCTCCTTGATCCCAGACAAAGCAATTAAAATAGATACTCTGATACCCTGTGCCTAGTCTTCGTCACCACCGTGGATATAGCGGTAAAAAATTGGGAAAGTAGTAAACAGAAGCAGACAGATCAGATACTCAAGGCCTTTAATATAGGTGTAATAATCTACAACCGTATAAATCTGCTTGACGTAACCGACGTTCATCAAAAAATCGATCATAACAATTACCTCTCAGGGAAAATGAATCAGCGCTTCCTGACAGAAGCGGCAAGTTTTGAACCTGAAGTCGTCTTGGCAGCTTCCTTGGTCATTCCGAACAAAGCCAGCACAGCAGGAACAAGTTGAGCAACAATGATCAGGGCACAAAAGCCAACAAACAGTAAAATCAGAATTCCACTGTTGTAGGTTTTGCTGGTATCAACCGCCAGGGCTGGGGAGACAGCCATAAGCAGAAGGGTAAGGGTTGTCAGTAATGTTTTCATTCCTTGCATTGAAACCTCCTTGAATTTTATGCGCCTATTTCGTGACAGGGAAATAAGACGAATACTTGGTCATCAATCTCAATGTCGTCTGACATTGAATATGTCGCACAGCCTTCGATTTACCTGTCGATAGCGGAACGACTTTCCTGGATCTCCTTCTGTCCGACAAGCCCCTTTACAATCCCAACAAACATCAAACACGCCGGAACCAACTGAAAAACCACGATAAGGGCAAAAAAGCCAAGAAATAGCAGGAACAAAAGGGAATTGCCCGTCTCTGTATTCTCATTTAGAGCAAACACCGGGGAAACCAGTGCCACAAAACAGACCAAAGCTAAGTATATTTTTTTAAAAGTATTTTTCATTTCACGAATCTCCTTAGTCACATCACACTCCGACTGATTAATTTGCAGAGTGCATGCCATTCAGGGATTATTCGAAAACAAATCTGTAAGTAACTGTTTTAGCTATTAGTTTTATTCAGATGTATATATATGGTGGATTCTACGTAGCAATATTGATGTATAAAAAAAATATACATTCAATCACATGAATTTACCTATTTTCCATGGATAGAGACCAAGCGAGCCCCAGAAAATGGGCTGTGGTGACTGCCTTAAAATTGTATACAGTATACGCTGAAAAAATATATTTTTTACATACAGGCCAGGAACTCCCTTATTATTCAATAAGTTTACTCTTTATGAATAATATCAGGACATAATTCAGCAACAAAAAAAATGCCCATTTGGAACGATTCAACCTGCCCGTAACCTTTTTATCAGAAAAAACAAAAAGCCCGCTATGCGGGCGATATCAAGGGTTCATCATAATAAAAGTCACAAACAATCGAATCCAACCACTCTTCAAAAGGCTGATTCATGGACTCCTCCCTATAATATGAGCAGTCCTTTCGATCCGATTAAACCACCGCAGCAAACGCAAGTCAGCTGAATAGAAACAGCAGGACGCAAAGCCAGAAAAGATATCCATCATCAGATTTCCCCCAAAATAAATTTGCACATATCTGACATAAAAACGTGGAAAAACATAACGAATCAAAGAGATAGAGAAGCTAAAACTGCTTTCGCTCCTGTGGTAATAAGTTTTTTATACACCCCTCTGAAACCTTCCTTCTGCTGATCTTTGTAGTTTTCAAAAGCACAGTGAACTACCTGACGAATCTCTTCCCAACCTTCTTTTTCTGCCGGTTTGAGGGCATGATAGAAGATACCCTCCTTACGGATCAGCCTCAGTAAATCAAGTGGCATATCATCTGACACCAGAATAATCGATAGGTTACGGTTACATTTCTTCAGTAATGGAATAAATTTAGAGACATATTTTTCATCATAAGTACCACTGAGCAAAACAACCTGAATTGATTTGTCTAAGATTCCTTCCAGTGCATCGACCACAGAATCTGCTGTTGTGACCCGATAATCAGCCACATTAAAAAGAGCGGCCATCTCAGCTCTTATATGCAGATCTTTATTGGCTATCAGTAAACCGTTCATAACCATCCTTTTATTGTGTCTGACAGATTAAACCTCGATTCTTCTCGCCGGTGACGTATTCTCTCTTTCACAGTACCCTTCAGAAGTCATGCCAAACCTCAACGACAAAATTAAAACTCCTAAAAGCTAAACGACATACTGATTCATCAGCATCATTTTTTATAGCTATTCCAAAGGGCATAGATTAGTGTATATTTTTCCCATACATTAGCCATTGTGCCATAACCCCAAATAAGGCAGTAACATACCGTAATTATTCAAATAGGCAAAAATTAGCAGTGATTCAATAATCTTTTCCTATTCATCTCTGAATATTGTTTTTATTCATCTTCGTTTTATTATCGGTGACAATATCCTTCTCAATCGACCTCACCCCACTCTTTCAGCAGAAGAGGCTGTGAATGACTTATCTCTTGACTGTCTATTTATCCCTCTTTAGTATGATTTCGGCTTGAAAATTGCTAATACTTTCTTTTGACAACAATTTTCAAGGACTGCAATTGACTGATCGGCACCCACTATGAATGAAAATTCTGAACATCACATTCTGGTTATTGATGACGAAGCGATTATCCGAGAAGGACTTCGCCAAACGTTGGCCCTGGAGGGCTACCAGGTCGAACTGGCCGCTAACGGCAGAGTCGGAATTGAAAAGCTACAGAAAGGGAACTTCAGCGTTGTTATTAGTGACCTGAAGATGCCGATCATGAGCGGCATTGAGGTTCTCAAAACAATTCAAGTATTGCAGCCAAATGTTCCGGTCATCATCATTACTGGCTTTGCGACCGTCGACTCCGCTGTTGATGCCATGAAAAATGGTGCATTCGAGTACCTGACCAAACCGTTTCTTCCAGATCAGATTCTTGAAAAAGTCAAATCAGCGGTTCAGAAGCGTGTGATCAACCTGGAGTCAGAGGTTATCACCGATACCACACCGCATGAAACCGTTGCTGAATCCTTTATTGGCAAGAGTTCAGCAATGCAAAAGGTTTTCCAACGCATTCTTCAGGTGGCCCCAACCAGCAGTACCGTTCTGATTACTGGTGAAAGTGGGACAGGGAAAGAATTGGTTGCCAGGGCAATCCATAGCAACAGCACACGCAAAGATGAAGCCTTCGTCGCTATCGACTGTAATTCTCTTCCGGAAAACTTATTGGAAAGCGAGCTATTTGGTCATGTCAAAGGCTCTTTTACCGGGGCAACACAATCAAAGCCAGGACTCTTTACCGTAGCCAGCGGAGGAACTCTTTTTCTCGACGAAATTGCCAACCTCAGTATGGCAACCCAAGCCAAGCTACTCCGTGTTCTGCAGCAACGTGAAGTCACTGCCATCGGTGGCACAAAAGCCGTTCCTATCGATATTCGTCTAGTAGCCGCAACAAACCGTGGACTTAATAAAATGGTCGAAGATGGGCGTTTCCGCGATGACCTCTACTTTCGCCTTAATATTATCCCGATAGACCTCCCTCCCTTACGTCAACGCACCGGTGATGTCCCACTATTGATTGGTCATTTCCTGAAAAAGTTTGCGGAAGATGTCGGGAAACAGATCAAAGGGTTGGCAGCTGATGCTCATATGGCACTACACGACTACCCGTTTCCCGGCAATGTCCGTGAATTAGAAAACATCATAGAAAGGGCCGTGGTTCTCACCCAGGGGAATTTGATTCAACGGGATAGCTTGGAACTCCCCAACCAACACGACCTTGATGGAGCCGAGGGTTCGCTGACAGCCCCCAAGAACACCGAAGAGCTGAAAGAGATCAAACGTAAGGTCCGTGAGCAGGCGGTAGAACCGGTAGAAAAAGCTTTTGTCTATGCTGCACTTGAGCGTAACAATTGGAACGTCACTAAAGCTGCTGAAGAAACCGGCATGTTAAGACCTAACTTTCAGGCTCTCTTAAAAAAGCTGGGTATTTCGGTTAAAGATCATACCCAACAGTAATCCAGCGATTCCCACCGATCTTTTAAGACATTGGTGGGAATCGTTAAGAATCTCCCTCAGAAGCAAGCAGATGACTTGTCTCAAGCGGCAGATAAATTGTAAAGCAGGTCCCTTTTCCTTCTTCACTGTCTACGTCCACCGCCCACCATGGTTTCTAATGATGCCATATGAAACAGAGAGTCCCAAACCAAAACCTTTTTGAGCCTTGGTCGAAAAGAACGGATCAAAAATCCGCTCCAGGTTATCCTGGCAGATCCCGCTTCCCGTATCACAGACTGTCACCCGAACCTCATGACCTTCCTTGATCAGGGTTGTTTCAATGGTTAGCGCTCCACCATTTGGCATAGCCTGTCCTGCATTGATAAACATATTGAAGAAAACCTGTTGGATCTGATCCGCATCAATTTCAAGATCAGGAAGGTTTTCATCACAGTTACAGGAGATCTCAATATCTTGAAAAATGGCCTGTTGAGACACCAATTCAAGGGTCTGTTCAATAACTCGGTTGATTGAATCTGGCTTCTTTTCCGGAATTGATTCACGCGCAAATTCCAGCAGACCACGAACAATCTTTGCACAACGACCTGTTTCAGAAACAATCAGCTCAAGGTTGTCCTTAACCTGCTGTGGCAAGTCATCATTTCGTGCTGAAAGGGATGCAAACATAAGAATTCCGGTCAATGGATTGTTGATTTCATGGGCAATCCCGGCAACTAACTCTCCCATAGAGGCAAGCTTGGCTGAACGTAGAAGTTGGTCCTGCATCTCTTTCATCTCAGCGGAACGTTCTTCAACTTTATGTTCCAGGGTATTGCCCCAATCTTTCAGTTCCAACTGTGCCTGGGCCAGATTTTCTGCCATCGTATTAAAAGATTGCCCCAGCTCCCCCAGTTCATCGTTGGAAATATTTTTAACCCGCGCGGTTAGATCTCCGTCAGACAAAGCTTGAGTTTGCGCCAGAAGAATTTCGATGGGATCACAGATATATTTCTGGGTCAGCAGATAGTGTCCCAAACATAGAACCAACAGTATGATTGACGTTGAAATGAGAACATCGATATGGTGCGCATGAGCCAGTTCGGCCATCCGCTCTAATGAGACAACGATATCCAGCACGCCAATCTTACTTTCCAGGGCCGAGTGGGCGTGACATTGGGCTGTATAACAATTTGGCTCATTATAAATCCCCCGGGTAATACCAATCCACTGCACACCATCTTCATTATAGATTCGGCTACGCTTTTCAACGGGTGCATTAATCAGTGCCTCAGAGCCATCAAGATGACAGAAAGAACAGCTGTCATCCTCGCGGGTTAATCGTGTCCCAATTTCATACTGATAGTTAGAAAATTTAATGATGCCTTCTTTGCCAAGAATCCGAATCCTCTGAACCCGCGGTGCCTTGGCCACACCCTCAATCATCTGTTGGAGCAGATTACGATCGTCTCTGAGCATTAAGTGATAATTATCAAGCAGGATCATCTCTGCCAGAGCATCACTTTCCAGCACAGCATTTTCAACAAAGTTCTTCTGCACCTTGTTAATATGGAGAAAGGCCGATATTGCCATGACAATCAGTAAAATAAGACTAGAGATAGCGGTATAACGGACAACGAGCTTGATACGCATGTGTGGCTTCCCCTTAATTCGCGGCAGAACAATATAATTTAACGTCCACCTGTGCCTTTATAATCTATTGCAATATCACTGCCAAGGGGTTACTGAAATATCACAAATATAAATATGACTATTATTATCAAGTATTTCCATTGCCTTTTCATAAACGCTGACGTATAAAACACTGGAAACACTTGATCAAACAGGAGTTGATTTAAATGGGATACAGAACCCTCAGGCAGGCCGTTACCGACCTTGAACAGAGCGGGCAACTGATTCGGATTAACCAACCGGTTGATCCAAACCTCTTAGCAGGAGCGATTCAACGCCGCGTTTATCAGCATCAAGGACCGGCACTGCTATTTACCAACCTGACAGGTTGCAAATTCCCGGCTTTGGCCAACCTCTACGGAACTCTGGAACGGACACGTTATCTATTTCGCGACACCCTGCGTCGCGTAGAAACTCTCGTTCAATTAAAGCGTGATCCAAAGTATCTCCTCAAAGATCCGGCATCTTTCTTTCAAGCACCGCGTGGCGCTTTCCACCTATTACCTAAAAGGGTCAAGTCTGCCCCGATCCTTCAAAATCAGATTCAAATTGCTGATCTACCCCAAATCAAAAGTTGGCCTGATGATGGTGGTGCATTTATTACGTTACCTCAGGTTTACAGTGAAAGCAGCCAAGCGCCAGGAATCCGTTCGTCCAATCTGGGGATGTACCGGGTCCAACTATCAGGCAATGACTACCAAGCCAACAAAGAAATAGGCATGCACTATCAGATTCACCGTGGCATTGGGGTTCACCATCAAGAAGCGCTGAATTCAGGCCGCCCATTCCGGGTCAATATTTTTGTGGGTGGGCCACCGAGTCTGGGAGTCGCTGCAGTCATGCCTCTTCCGGAAGGAATGCCAGAACTTGCCTTCGCCGGACTGTTGGCAGGACACCGCTTGCCGATGGTTCAGCCGGCAGGACTACTGCCGATGCCAGCCGAAGCAGACTTTGTTATCTGCGGCACTATCGATCCTCAACAGTTGAAGCCGGAAGGACCTTTCGGTGATCACCTTGCTACTACAGCCTTGCACACGATTTTCCACTGGTCCGAGTGGACCGTGTTTATCACCGTCCTGATGCCATCTGGCCCTTTACCACAGTCGGCAGGCCACCACAGGAAGACACCAGCTTTGGCACGTTTATCCATGAATTAACTGGCGCTTTGATTCCTGAGGTTTTACCAGGAATCAAAGCGGTCCACGCAGTTGACGCTGCTGGTGTTCATCCTTTGCTACTCGCTATTGGCAGTGAACGCTATACTCCCTACAACAGCCTCGACCGCCCGCAGGAGCTCCTCACCCAAGCCAATGCTGTTCTTGGTCAGGGACAACTCTCGCTCGCTAAATATTTGTTGATTGCAGCAGATAATGACAATCCGCAGCTCGATATACATAATATCCCACTATTTTTTCAGCATCTGCTCGAACGGATTGACTGGCGTCGAGACCTGCACTTTCAAACAGCGACGACCATCGATACGCTCGACTACAGCGGACACGGCCTCAACCAAGGGTCAAAAGTTGTTATGGCTGCAGTCGGGGATAAAAAACGCGACCTGGCGGATCAGATCCCGGAGAATTTGCTCCTTCCGCGTGGATTCAAAAAGCCCAAAATCATCCTACCCGGGATCATTGCTGTGGAAGGACCACAGTGCAATGAGTATCGCCCTGGACAAGACCTCAATCTGCTGCGTTTTTGCAGAAAGTACAGTTCCACTGATCCAATCAATCAATTCCCACTGATCTTGATTGTTGATGACAGCGAATTCTGTGCTGCTGAATTGAATAACTGGCTCTGGGTGACTTTCACTCGCTCAAATCCAGCAGCAGATATTTACGGTATTTGTGACTCAACCCAGGCAAAGCATTGGGGCTGCGATGGATCACTTGTCATTGACGCGCGGAGTAAATCTCATCATGCACCTGCCTTAATAGAAGATCCCGCGATCGAAAAGCAGGTGGACGCATTGGGCTGCAATGGCGGACCACTCGATGGCATCATCTGATATTTTTTATTTAACAAGTTCAATACGGAGAGAATAGATGACTGATTTGCCCCAATTACTTGAGAAGAAAGCAATCAGACTCCTCGATGAGTTCTGTATTAAAACGGCAAACGACAAATACCAGCCCAGGCATCTGCGCTATAAAATGGAAGGCAAGCAGGTTTATATCTATGAAATTAGACGCCTGGCCCAAGAGCCTGACAAACACAGAGAGCTTCCGATGGCAAAAATCCGCTACACACCAGAATTGAATCAATGGACGCTTCATCACCAAAAAGGTGAGTATTGGCAACTCTATCTGAATATTTCACCAACGTTAGAATTTGGCCGACTCCTCACAGCAATAAAAGAGGATCCGATGGGCTATTTCTGGCAGGAGTAGGGCCAGGATCAGCGCTTACACACTAAGAAGACGCCAACAAGAAGCAGAGAGACACCTAAAACGCGCTTAGCGTCTAGTGGAATGCCACGCATCCCAAAGAGTCCATAATGATCCAGAACAAGACCGGCAACCAACTGAGAGACAATCGTTAATGCCAATACGGCGGTAGTCCCAATGCGCGGAACAGCAACGATCGTCATAGTGACAAAAAATGCCCCGAGAAAGCCCCCGGTCAGCTGCCACCAGTCAGCCTCCCCGATCCGTCGAAAACTCCCCTGACTCGAAAGCGTCGAGAGAATCAACAAGACACAAGTTCCCACCGCAAATGAAATCGTCGACGCCTGAAGGAACCCTGTCTTCTCTGCGAGGCGGGCATTGATGGATGGCTGAACGGCCACGGTCACGCCACCGGCAAGCATTGCCAATATCAAAAGAGCATGAGACATTAACGATTTCCCTCCATTTTTGCCTGACACTCCAGGCAAAAGGGTGATTCTGGGCGAGCCCTCAAACGCGGATAACCGATCGGTTCCTCACAACGACGACAATCACCATAACGTTCGCGTCGAAACGCCTGCAAAGCTGATTCAATCAACTGCAGACGTTTTTTCAACCCATCACTGCTGGCCTTTGCCATCGCCTGTTGCTGTAAGGCATCCATACGTGACAATCGGCCAATCGGCTGATCAAGATCAACAGGCTGACAACTTACCGATGAGGACTTTATCAGCTCATCCGTCTCAGCTTTTAAATCCAGCAAAAGTTGATAAAGCTCTGCTTCCTGAGTAGCCGTCAGATCACCCATCAAGGTGTCCGTTGACGTACCAATTTTGAAATCACCTTAAAACCATCTGTTCCTGCAACCTTAACCAGCTGGAACAGCGCCATTTCTGTTGTCGTAATCACAGCGCCCGCTTGCTCAGCCGTACTGATTGCATTGTCATAGTCACTTTTAAAACGTGAACAAACCGCATCACGCACCAGATGAACAGTGTAGCCTTGATCAAGGAGATCAATAACAGTCTGAAAGACACACACATGCGTCTCCATACCAACAATGATCACCTGCTTGGCACCGGTTTTCTCAAGCGCGGCAACAAAGTTATCCTCTCCACAACAGCTGAAAGCAACCTTTTCAACACAGGGATCATCAGCGAGACCATTTAGCTCTGCGACGGTGTGCCCCAATCCCTTAGGGTACTGCTCCGTTGCGATGACTGGTAAATTCAGTGCCTTGAAACCCTCTATCAATAAATTCGTGTGTAGAACAAGTTGCTGATAAAGCTCCTGATCCATAGCTGGAGCCAGCTTCTCCTGTACATCAATGATAATCAGTGCAGCTTGACCTTGATCAAGCCAGAACTTATTTTTAATGTCTGCCATTTTTCAACCTTTCTAAAATTTCGAATATTCGCATCTTATTCACTTCAATTGCGCCTGTCGATAAACGACATATCCTCAATATAGCTCCAATAGAAAAGGAGATGCTAGAACATTATAGCGTCTCCTTTTCTATTTAATAACGATGTCCGAACTTTTTTATCTGTAGATGCCAGCACCTGTAAACATTGTTGTGCCAGGCACTCGATGGATATAGGTCTCTTTCACTGTCGGAGCCGTTGAAATTCCATCTGGCTTGGGCCACATATACTCAACCCAACCCTCTCCATCAGTTCCTGCCATAACAACAAATTCAACAAAAAGCATTTTTGGTTTCTCTGGATTTTTATCGGGAACAGTCAATAAGCTATCCATCTTCATCAACCCTGGCATCATTGGGTGTGCAAGCATCTTCCCTTTCAGATCCATGACGAAAACATAAGAATCTTTCCAGACAAACTTACCATCCTTCTTAGAAATTTCTGCTAAAGCTGCATCCTTGTTCTCCAGAATCATCTCAGCAGCCAGACGACTCATTTCAATACATTCAGCAACAGTCGCCTTGTGATCATCTGCAAATGAAACCGTACCGACCATAGACAGCATTAACACACCGACCATCAACATAAGAATCTTTTTCATAAATCTCTCCCTTCCAATAAATAGAAATCAATCAGCTTAACCACCAAGCAATGTTCTCAATATTTCAGGGTCTTCTTCCTCTTCAGCAAGAATCGTATGGCAAGCTTCACAGTCCATCGAAATAACTTCACCATTCGCTGATTCGTGCTCTTCATTGTGGCAGCGGAAGCAGCCCATTTCATCTGTATGGCCAAGATTAGTGTGATAGGTATCCCACTGGATTCCCATTTCAGGAAACACATTTTCTGCATATGCAGCCTGCACACCGGCAATAGCCTGCTCGACCATAGACCGCTTGCCAGCATAGATATCAGCATAATTATTTTTGTAATAATTTGTCAGGCCTGACGCAATTGCTGTTTTCGCCTCATCCTGTGTTTTATACTCTACCGACACAACCTTCATCGCCTGCTGTTTGATATAGGGAAGATCTGTCGATATTGCATTGGTAAGAATCTTGTTATCGATGGCCTGACCTGCGGGGAGATAAACATGACTAGGTCGGTTATGACAATCGATACAATCCATTGTTCTTTCCTGAGCATGCTCAGCATCAGCCATCTGCTCTTCTGCATTTGGTGATCGATAAATTATTTTATTCCCATTCGCTGTCTTCTGTGCAACTTCGGGGATGATGTTACGCTGCCAGTCAGCAGCCTTATAGGTAATTTCATTCTCTGGAGCAACATGCCAGTGTATCCCGTGAGAATCGGCTGTCTGATCACCAGCGCTTCCAATTTTTAACAACAGAACTGTCTGAACATGAGTATTGGCCTCATCTTCAAGATACTTGTCCTTTATCACAAGCTTGTCACCATGAAATTTTTCTGGCCGGTGACACTGCTCACAGGTATCACGCGCTGGGCGTAAACCATGTACTGGTGTCTCAATCGGCCTGGCAAAGGTATTAGCGACAACAGCATAGAGTTGTCGAGCCCCTGAGATCTTTGACTTAACAAACCAGGAGGCACCCGAACCGATATGGCAATCAACACAAGCAACACGGGAATGTGCTGAATTCTGGTAGGCTGTATATTCTGGCGTCATCGGCACATGACAGACCTCTCCACAAAACGCATTGGACTCCATGTAGTGATAGCCACTGTAAGCCAGGACACCGACAACAAAAAGATTGATGCAGGTTAAAAACACTCCGACAAATACCAATTTACGAATCCGGTTATAACCGGACTCATCTGATAGTTTGTCACGTAAATAACCAAGCGTGAAAAGACGGACCTCTTCTTTTCCCCTAGCGAAAAAGAGGCCAATAAAAATGAGTACAAGCCCACCAATAAATGCTGGGCCCAGGATCATGTAAATAAAACCACTGAAATAGGGGTTTGCTATATGAAGAAAGGTATCATAGAGAACACATCCGAGAAGAAAAGGGAAAGTGACCGTGACAATCATCGCACCAACCATGGATATCCAGCTGTGTGTAATTCCTTTTACAAATGCCTTGGGGATATCGGTCAATCTCGCCATTTGAATGCTCTCCTCTTAAAAGAAATAGGATCAAAACATTTGTGAAATAAGTGCGTTGCACACCCACTTCTCAGGCCATTATAACGACGTATCACATTGCAATCATAGGTCTTAAGTTCTATATTTCGTCGTAAACTCTAGCATTTAACTAGGAAACAGTCAACAAACATACTTCTAACGAAAAACCCATAAACCGCTATCACTAAAAAGATGTTATCAATTAGCATCAAATGCTCTATCTTCTAACTGCGATTCCTTAAAATCCTCATTATTAACACACCGATTATCGTCATAATAAGGCCAATACACACAATCAGATACCCCAGAGTATGCCCCTCACCTAACCCCCAGAGGTCTTTTCCCTTCATCAACAGAATCAGCCCAGCACCACAAAAAGTGCCAATTCCACCAATAATATAAACAGCAATTGCAAAAATCGACAGCACAACTTCCCTATCTAGCATTGATTCAACTCCAATAAAAAAGGGGGACACCGAAAGGCGTCCCCCTGGCAACAAATGCACTGCTAGGACCTAATGTCCACCACCGGTCATAAAAGCATAAATCATGAGGAACAATAGAGCCAATCCAATCAATACTGCGGTAAAACCGAAGCCCTTAAGAACAAAATCATAGATGATTCCGCTCGGCTTCTCCTTGATGTATTGATCAAGGATACCCTCTTCTTCATAACGTTTCCACTGATCAGCCCGCTCTTCCATGAATTCTTCTTTTGGCAACTCACCGTTGAAGATAACAAAATCCATTGGGAACTTCTCTGGTCGACCATGCGTATTAAAGAAGTGGACTGTAAAGATAAATCCAGTTGCCAGCAACGCCTCATCAGAATGGATAATTGTTGCAACATTAAACACCCAACCAGGAAGGAATGCGCCAAAGAACTCAGGGAACCAGAGCATCAGACCTGAACCACCAATGGCAAACATACCCCAGAAAACCGCGATGAAGTCAAACTTCTCCCAGTAAGTCCAACGCTCAAAGCTTGGCTTGGGTCCCAGAAAGAGGAACCAACGAACCATGGCTGTGACATCCTGGATATCTCTTAAGTTTGGACAGAGCGACTCTGGACCAAACAGGCGATGGAAAAACTCTGCCGGGTACTGCAACTTGTAGAACAGGAACTTTGCACTCATAAACAGCGCAGAAGCAAAGTAGATGAATGTTATTCCCGCTCCGACACGGTGCAACAGGGCTGCATTAGCCGCACCACCATAGAAATCCATCATCACTCTTGACCAGTCTTGTCCGGCAAACTTGAGCGGGATTCCCGTCAATGACAACAGCAAGAAACTGGTAATAACCAAAATATGCAGAATAATATGAACCTTGGTAAAGCGACGGTAAATCTTGTGACCATCTGGAATAACATGGTGCTTCCCAGCAATCATCGCTAGCTTCTTCTCACGGTTTTCTACAAATCCGCGGAACATCCAAAGCAAGGTGTGAATCCAGAAGACTGCGAAGGTACCGACCAAAAGGGTCGTCATACTAATATAAGTATAGAACAAAATCGGGTAGTTTTCCCGGTCTGTCATCTTTCCATGAGAATAAAATTTAACAAATTGAGCTGACGAATTATCATGACACTCTGCACAGGTCGCAATCAAATTCTCTGGATTCAGGCTTGAGTTAGGATCATCATGCGGCAGAACATAGTGAGCTGTATGGCAGTCAGTACATCCCGCAACCTTCTCAGGGTAGCCAAGTCTGTAGTTCTTTCCGTGATAACTCTCGAGATAGGTATCTACTGCAATCGGATAGACATCATTCTTTTCCATTAGCTCATGATCAGCATGACACTTTTGGCAGACATCGGTATGAAATGCCGCCGCATCGTGACCACCCTCTGCCCCGATTGCATTGATTGCATGCAGACCATGACAATCAAGACAGGCGGCTGAATCCATATTCCCATCTCGAAGAGCCGTGCCATGCACAGAATCATGAAATGCTTCATGGGACTCGTCGTGACATTCAGCGCATTTTTGTGTTGCAATGACCTTGTCGCCCTTCCAGGCAGTCTGAGAGTGGATCTCTGAATGACACATCGCGCAGCTAATCTCATTAAGCTTATGAACACTGGAGTAATGCTCCTTAGTCTCATTCTTATGGCAGCGCACGCACTTGACTGGTTCAGGCATTAACTCGCCTTCCATATGCGCATCCAGATCAACCAACTCTATGTGACAGGCAACACAACCAATAGCCCCATGAACCGAATCGGCAAACTCTTCTGCTGGAACAACGTCCTCGTGACATTCAAGACATGTCTCGGGAGACGCAATCAAACCAGCCATTGCTGACTGAGAAACCATGAACAGCGACAGAATCACAATTAAATAAAACAGGGCTTTACGCATTAAAACTCTCCTTGTCTAAAGCTTTTCATCCCAATTTAGCGACAATCAAATCCTACTGTTTGGATATCAATGGAGCGGATTGTGGCAGTCCCGTCCCATTTCCATGCAGTCAAACAGCATACATTCAATTGTATGTATATTTTTATCATACAGGGCGTGACACTACCTTCATCACTGATTTATTGCAACAAAAAATCCCCTATCTTTAGCGTGATAAGAGCTAACATCCCGAAACCATAGAAGTATTATATAAAGCCGTTATACATACTTTGTATACAATATACAAAATACATAAAAAAAAAAGCGACCTCTTAAGAGATCGCTTTTAATTTTTACGTATAAAACTGAGTGATTATTTGGTTAGAAGTGCAACAACCTGCTCAGTGAATGGGTTAGCATAAAGAATAATCATGGCAACAACAAAAACATAGATACCAAGAGACTCGATCATAGCCAGACCAATCATCATGGTGGTCATGATTTTACCAGAAGCACCCGGGTTGCGTGCAGTACCTTCACAAGCAGCCTTAATCGCGAGACCCTGACCAATACCAGTACCAACAGTACCAAGGCCCATACCAATACCAGCAGCGAGCATACACCAAGCAAAAAATTCCATGTTCGTTCTCCTTTTTCTAAAGTTCAATTGTTCCTATATTTTATAGGACTTAACCTCTCACCCCTGTGAAAGGTCTGAATAATTTTAGTGAGCTTCTTCCAGCGCACCAGCGATATAAATCATCGCCAGCAGGATAAAAACGAAAGTCTGAATAAAAGCAACCAGAACTCCCATCAACATCATCGGAATCGGTAGAAACAACGGCACTAAAGCCAAAAACACCATCAGGACGATCTCATGTCCGTACATATTACCGAAAAGACGTAGTGTCAAGGACAGTGGACGCGCCAGATGACCAATAATCTCGATAATAAGCATCAATGGAGCTAACCAGATAATCGGTCCAATAAAGTGCTTGAAATATGCACCACCATGTTTTTTGAAGCCAACAATATGGGTCATAAAAAAGACAATGAGGGCCAATGCCACGTTGGTGTTCAAATTCGCTGTCGGGGGATAAAATCCGGGAATCAACGCGATCAAGTTACTGACCAGGATAAATAGAGCAAAGGTCGCAATGAGAGGAAAATAGGCCTTTCCTTCTTTTCCCATCGTCTCTTCGATCAAACCTTCAACGCCACTGACGATAACCTCCATCAGGTTCTGAACACCGGACGGGACCAATGTGATTGCCTTGGATGCAGCGAACGCCACCAGTATCAGAATCAGCATGACCAACCAAGTGTAAGTTACATGCTCACCAACGTGCGTATGCAACTGTTGTTCGAGCCACTGCAGAATCAAAAAGGGATGAGTCATGTAAAGCTCCTATCTATTCAACTTAATAAAGGCGTCTAACAGTTATCACCATGATATTTATAACAACAACCGAAAGCCCGGCAGTAAATGCCAAAGGATGGACACCACCACGAACAAGAAATACGTACATGGCACAGGCTATAAATAAAAGGCGAAATAAATAATTGCGCTTAAAACCTTTTTCAGCTCCTCGATGAGGGTCACTAAGAACCTTGGCCAGAGAACGACCCAGCCAACGGTAATTAATTATAACCAACATTCCACCGGCCAGAACACCCATGGTCACCGGGAGCGATTGCCAGAATAAACTCAGAAGCACAAGAACTGTCAGGATAATCCAGTTCTGCCGTGCCATTGTCTCCAGCAACCGATCATCATTCACTGGCATTGTCATCATCAAATTGTTTTTTGTCTTCTATTTCCTGTCGACGCAGTTCACGCGTCGTCAATATATAGATATTTCGAAATCCCGAAATAATGCCGATCAACAACATGATCAGAGTGAAAACAGGACGTGTTTCCAACCACTGATCGAGGTAATACCCCATGGCGAGCCCGATCAAAATCGAAGCGACCAGAGATATCCCCGCACTTGACAAAAAACCAATACTTTTAAATAGTTGACGTCTATCTTCGGCCATTGAGAGGTGTCACAAATCAATAAAAAGGCGCTGTAAAAGCGCACTTTAAGTACCATAGCACCCACCCTAAGTCAACCGCTTTGTCCTTAGATCTGAGTACCTTTAGAATGCTGTTAGTTTCCTAAACCACCAACCAACCAGGTCAATAATTTGTATACAGTATACAGCTACTTAGGTTTTTATTCAATCCTAAGTAGCTTCTTTTATCTCTTTAATCGCTGTCGGAAAATCAAATAGCTGCTAAGGATTTTTCAACAGCGCTAATTGTTTTATCCAACTCTTCCTGCCCATGGGCGATACTCATAAACCCAGATTCAAACTGGATGGTGCCAGATTAATCCCTTGATCAAGCATGCTACGGAAGAATCGGCCAAAGGCTTCTGTGTCACTCCTCAGCGCATCATCAAAAGAATTCACAGGACCATCCTGAAAATAAGTGCAGAACATTCCACCGACCCGTTGAAAGCAGGTCGCAACAGAGCTACTACCTGCAACCTGTTGTAAGCCCTTTTCAAAGTACGCACTTTTCTCTTCTATCTGCTGATAGAAACCTTCTTCCTTGATCAGCTTAAGTGTCGCAATTCCGGCGCTCATTGCCAGTGGGTTTCCTGACAAAGTTCCCGCCTGATAAACACCACCATCGGGGGAGAGGCATTCCATAATTTCACTCTTTCCTCCAAAGGCTCCAACAGGTAAACCACCACCAATAATTTTACCCAAAGTGACCAAGTCCCCACGAACACCGAATCGCTCTTGAGCACCACCGTAAGCAACACGAAATCCAGTCATGACTTCATCAACAATCATCACGATGCCTTCAGCGGTACAAAGCTCACGCAATCCTTCCAGAAAACCAGGAGCAGGTGGAACGCAGCCCATATTGCCCGCAATCGGCTCCAGAATAATACATGCAATTTCCTTGTCGTTGGCAGCGACCATTTGCTTAACATCTTCGAGATCATTATAATTTGCTGTCAAAGTATACTTGGCAAAGTCAGCAGGAACACCAGGCGATGTCGGGACACCAAAGGTCGCTAAACCACTGCCAGCCTTAACAAGCAAAGAATCGGCATGACCATGGTAACAACCATCAAATTTAAGGATTTTATCTCGACCAGTATAACCACGGGCGAGACGAATAGCGCTCATTGTTGCTTCTGTCCCTGAAGACACCATGCGGATCTTTTCAATATTCGGATAAGCTCCGCAAACCAACTCAGCCAACTCTGTTTCACGAGCAGTCGGAGCCCCAAAGGAAGCGCCACTTGCTGCTGTCTGTTGGATCGCCTCAACAACTTTGGGGTGACAATGTCCCAGGATCATCGGCCCCCAGGAACCGATATAATCAATATATTCATTCCCATCAGCATCGTAAATTTTGCATCCGGCAGCTTTTTCAATGAAAATCGGATCACATCCAACCGATTTGAACGCCCGCACCGGGCTGTTGACGCCTCCAGGAATAACTGCTTTTGCCCGGTCGAACAGTTCTTTAGATTTGCTATAGCTCATGACGACTCAACTCCCTTGGGAAAAATTGGATTCAATGTGGATAGGATCTTTAGCTGGAGCATTATATTAAGTGCAGTCTGGATAGCCAAGCAAAAAGCCTCGGAGGACCTATGAAAAGAGAATTTTCGCCTGACAATTCTAAATTCCTCAACGTGGTTGGAGGAGACTCACTCGAAAATCAATCCAGTCATTAATCATCGTAAAAAAGCCGGCAATACAGGCATTTCCTCCCGACAAAACACCTTTTTAATCTTGCGGTCAATCGCGGTCAAGGCTAGTATTGTCAAAATTTACACTGGAAGGTTAGTAACTTCCTTTTTTTAATGAATAGGGTGAATCATTCATTCTTTGGTTTCGCACCTGACGTTTGACTCGTTTAACCCATAAAATTTGAAAATTGCCCCAAGGAGGACACATGAAGAGCAGTCTGACAACCAGAATTTCCATACCAGGCATCCTCGCCCTGATATTGGTCACCACTTTATCCCTTCCAGCATTCGCGTTCCAATTCAATCTAGGAGACCTTCAAGGCAGTTTTGACAGCACCCTCTCCTACGGTGCGGCCTGGAGAATGTCTGATCGTGATACCGATCTGATTGGTATTGCCAACCGCCAATATAATGATGGTAAAGGCACAGCCTACTCTCTTAACTTTGACGACGGCAACCTGAATTACGATAAAGGAGACCTGATCAACAATACCGCTAAAATCACAAGTGAACTAGCCCTGCAATATAACAATTTTGGACTATTCGTGCGTGGCACCGCTTTTTACGACTTTGAGAATAATGATGGTGATCGTGCAAGAACAGATTTAAGCGATGATGCTCTTGACATGGTTGGCAAGGACGCCGAACTCCTCGACGCCTACATTACCTGGGATTTTGATTTAGCCGAAATGCCAGGACAAATCCGGGTTGGTGACCAGGTTTTAAGTTGGGGCGAAAGTACCTTTATTCAGAACGGCATCAATGTCATCAATCCCTTCGACGTCAGCAAGCTACGTGTTGCCGGTGCAGAGCTGAAAGAAGGGCTCGTCCCCGTCGGCATGGTCAGTGCGTCGATCAGTCCGACTGAGAATATCACTTTTGAAGGCTTCTACCAGTACGATTGGCAAGAGGTCAAAATTGACCCACCAGGTTCATATTGGAGTACCAACGATTTTGCCGGTGAAGGTGGCGACAAGGTCATGCTCGGTTTTGGTGATGCTGCTGACAATGGCACAGCAGCTCCTGAAGATACCCTGCTGGGAGTCCCACGCGCACCGGATGTTTATGCTGACGATTCCGGTCAATATGGTGTCGCCATGCGTGTCTTTGCCCCTGGTCTGAACGATACCGAGTTCGGTTTCTACTTCATGAATTATCACAGCCGCTTGCCTGTCCTCAGCTCCAACACTGGTAATGCTGAAGGCTTCTCTGCTGCTGGCACAATTTCGGCTGTTGCTCCCAACATTATTGGTGATCCATTCACACCAGGCACAGTATTAGGTGATGGAGGAGACCCAACAGCTGCAATAGCTGCAGCAACGCCAATAATCGGTGCAAAAGCAGCAACGGCCATCGCCGGTGCAACAGCCCAAGCTTTTGCAGCAAGTAGTGGAGATTTTGCTATTGCCGGAGCAGCTGGTGCTGATGTAGCCAATGCATTTGCAACAGATGCCTATTCAAAAACAGCACGCTATCAAGTTGAATACCCTGAAGACATTAAACTCTACGGCGTCAGTTTCAACACCTTACTTCAAAAATCGGGAGTCGCTCTACAGGGCGAAGTATCCTTCCGCCAAGATGTACCATTACAGCTTGATGACCTCGAGCTGCTCCTTGCAACCCTTGAACCCTTAGGTATATTTGCTCGGAATGCCGCCCTTGGTGGAGGAGCAGCAGGAATGCTTGCCAATGCACCTCTTGATCCGACATATTCACAGTTCGACACTGTCACACCCTTTGATATCAATGTTCTTAATGGGGGTGAATCGGTTTATATTCAGGGGTATGAGCGCCTGGATGTCTCCCAGGCTCAGATGACAGCAACAAAGCTGTTCGGCCCATCCTTCGGTGCCAGCCAGTTCACCCTGGTCGGAGAAGTCGGCATGACACACATTCACAACATGCCAGACAAAGATGATATGCGCCTTGATGCCCCTGGCACCCCTGTCACAGGCAATGAAAACCATGCAAACCCAGCTTATCCTCTTGCTGCACATGCAAACAAAGAAGCCGAGCCATCTTCAGCCTTTGCCGACGCAACATCCTGGGGCTATCGTGTCGTTGCCAAGCTAGATTTCAACAATGCCATCGGTGCGGTCACACTATCACCACGCCTGGCATGGTCTCACGATGTCAATGGTACAACCCCTGGTCCGGGCGGAAACTTTGTTGACGGACGCAAGGCGGTCACTTTAGGATTGGGCGCAAATTATCAGAACCAATGGACTGCTGATCTGAGCTACACTGAATATTTTGGTGCTGGCCGCTACAATTTGATCAATGATCGCGACTTCCTGGCTCTGAACGTCAAATATTCATTCTAATTTTTGGAGTATCAACTATGCTGAAAACTACATTGACATGGATATGTGCCCTGACCCTGCTTACAGGGCTGTCCACTCAATCCTTCGCTGCAATATCAGAGGCCGATGTGGCTCGTCTCGGCCAGGATCTGACCCCCCTCGGGGCAGAAAAAGCTGGCAATACTGATGGGAGCATCCCGGCTTGGGAAGGCGGCATCACAACACCACCTTCAAGCTACAAGAAGGGCATGCACCACCCAGACCCTTATGGGGACGATAAGGTTCTGTTCACAATCACAAAAGACAACCTGGAACAGTACAAAGAAAAGTTGACAGCCGGCCATCAAGCCATGCTGAAAACTTATGATAATTTCAAGATGAATATCTATCCGACCCATCGCAGCGCATCATCTCCCCAGCGGATATACGATGCAACAAAGAAGGTCGCGCAAACAGCGGAACTGATCAACAACGGTGATGGCGTCAAAGGCACCGTTAACGGCATCCCATTTCCAATTCCCAAAAGTGGTATCGAAGTCCTCTGGAACCATATGCTGCGCTATCGCGGTGATCGCGCTTCACGTGAAATTGCCCAGGCACCGATGACACGCGGTGGTGATTACAATCTGGTCAAATTTGATGATGAATTCAGCCTTAT
>JDSF01000289.1_pt1 | contig 25369 bp, 27 predicted proteins | sample 199441 | NCBI WGS metagenome assembly JDSF01 (sample SAMN02592751, study PRJNA231836) | bioreactor metagenome | isolation source: continuous culture bioreactor denitrification-DNRA | place: Germany: Bremen
AACTCTATTTACTCTTGAAGTCCAAGTTGACCGGATGATGGATGCGTATCTGTTTTTAGGTGTTATCCATAACTTGTTTCCGCCAATTCCAGGAAAACTGCGGGATCATCTTAATCTGACATCACAGCATGGGTACCAAGCGCTTAAAACCTCTGTGCAAGCGGGTGAACAGCGAATGCGTGTAGAAATTACAACGCGTAAACTGGCACGCTTCAATGAGTCTGGTGTCCTCGCACCGGGATTTAAATTCAGGCATGACAGCTTCCGTGAATTGATGAAGTCCTTAATGGAAGGTGAGAGCGCATTTGATACTGAATCTCTGAAATTGGCATCTGCAACGATTCAGGTTTATACCCCTCATGGTGAGATGAGAACACTTCCTGAGGGAAGTAGTGTTCTTGATTTTGCCTTTGATATCCACGATTCACTTGGCCTGCATGCCCGTCGTGGCGTCATTAATGGTCGTACCCGTCAACTCAAAACTCGCTTACTCGATGGTGACCAGATTAGTGTTGAGACATCAGAGCACCCTGAAGTTTTACCTAAATGGTTGGAGTGGGCTGTCACTCCTAAGGCTCGCAACAGCATTCGTCGTTATCTTCGTAATAAAGTTAGATCTTCTTAGTTTCCATAAAGGACCATGATATGTTCAAAAGGCTGTTATTTTGCCTTGTTCTCCTCTGTTTAGTCTTTGCCGATTTTGCTGTAGCAGGGCAAGTTAATACATTTATTTACCATCGTTTTGATGAGCAACGTTACCCATCCACAAACATTTCATCTGATATTTTTAAGCAACAGCTCGATTATTTAAAAGAAAATCAAATAAATGTAATTTCTTTAGGTGATATTGCCCAGACGCTTGCTTCAGGTGATTCTTTGCCAGAGCATGCCGTTGCGCTTTGTGCTGATGATTCCTATCGTTCATTTTATGATGTTGCAATGCCTCTACTGCGTCAATATGGTTACCCTGTGACATTATTTGTTAATACGGATGCAGTTGGTAAGAAGGGCTATTTGGGTTGGGATGAGTTAAAACAACTCCAAAAAGAAGGCGTTGAGATAGAAAATCATACAGCGTCGCATGCTTATCTGGTTGAGGCTGAAGCTGATGAGAGTTTTCCCGCATGGAGAGAGCGGATAAAGCAGGATATTATTAAAGCTCAGAACGCGTTTGAGCTTAATATGGGAACCAGACCAACATTGTTTGCCTATACTTTTGGAGAATATTCAGATGAAGTTGTTGAACTGACAAAGGAGATCGGCTTTCTCGCTGCTTATGCTCAGCAATCGGGAGTGATTCATGATCAGCATTCACGATACAATCTGCCACGTTTTCCTATGGGCGGACCGTTTGCGACATTTGATGGTTTTGTCAGTAAGTTGAAAATGAAACCTCTTATTGTCCTTGAACAAGCTCCAACGAGCTCTGTTGTCAGAGAGAATCCACCGACTTTATCCTTGAAACTGGAAGATACACAGCTGAATGTGAAACGCATCAACTGCTTTGTCCAAGGGGAAAATCGCTGTTGGGTCGAAAAGGATGATGACAAGGGGGAGGGCTGGTATAAGGTCCTGGCTGAAAACTCCCTGACAGGGCGACGTAACAAATATACCCTGACGGTTCAAGGGAAGGATGGTCGCTGGTCCTGGTTCAGCCACCCTTGGATTAACGCTGACAACCCAGCGGTTTTTGCTCCTCAGTAACGATTAATCAACTCTTTGAGCGTAACTTTGCTGCGGAAAAACGACCCATCCTGTTTTTCTTGATCATCGCTTGAAGTTCTTTGACGTAATCTTCACCGCGAATAGAGTAGCGCAATAATCCTTCGGCAAGGATAAGTCCATCAGGGTTTAATCCTTGCTGGCGACTGTCTGCCCTCAGTTTTCTTAAGCTTTTGTAGGCTGAATGTGTATTGAGATTATTGAGATATGAGCGTACGGAATCGTAGACTGTAGAAAACTTTTGCACTTCATAGGTCTCGCCTTCAGGACGTCCTTCGGGGACGATTCCTTGACCTTTAATAAAGGTCCACTCTCCAAACAAGTTATTGGCAACGCGTGAGAAGCGCGACGTGCCCCAGGCTGATTCGTTGGCCGCCTGAGCAAGGGCAAGATCCGCTGGAATAATGTCGACCCTCTGGAGGAGTGGACTTATCATCTGATCCGGCTGATCAAGCTTCAGTTTGACTTTATAATTTTCTGCCAAAGCAGTTAGAATCTCTTGTTGTACGGTTGTTAGATTATGCTCCGTTTCCCAGAGCTCTTTGATTTTAATTAATTGTTCACGCTCATAGCGAATTTCATCATTGGCCAGTAAGACCATCGGTAGCAGCGCTTTAAAGAAAAATGTTTTCTTCTGTGAGCTCGAACGGATCGTGGAAATATCTCCCGGCAGAGCTTTCAGTATGATCGGCGGAACACCTTCATCCAGAGCATCTAGCTGGTAACGATAGCGCTCAAACTCATACTCAAGATCTTTATAAAATTTCTGACCTATAATCTTGATATCTGGTCCATGATAAATTGGAGCTACACTGTCTGTACAGCTGGCCAAGAGTAGGCAGAGCATGAGAATTTGCGGTAAAATTAATTTTTGTATATTGGCAGTCATCATAACTATTCGATCTATTGTCCTTTTTGTTTGATAAGCAGGCTGTTTTATATAGAAATGTATTGTTTGTGTCAACCTCTTGGCTGACTACTTTACTCATATTTAAAGAGCAAATTCTAATTGATTGGAGGATAATCGTTGAAATCATTCAGAAAAGAACTTTATTTTGAAATTCCGGAACGTCGTGGTTTTCTAAATATAACAGGTGAACTTAATGACTGCCTTAAATCCAGCAAAATAAAAGAAGGGTTCCTTCTTTGTAATGCCATGCATATCACAGCATCTGTCTTTATCAATGATGATGAATCAGGGTTGCACCATGATTTCGAACGCTGGCTTGAAAGTCTTGCACCACATGAACCATTGTCTTTATATCGCCATAATAATACCGGAGAAGATAATGGTGACGCCCATCTGAAGAGGACAGTCATGGGGCGAGAAGTTGTTATTGCAGTATCTGACGGTAAACTTGACTTCGGTCCATGGGAGCAAGTCTTTTATGGTGAGTTTGATGGACGGAGAAGAAAACGTGTTTTAGTAAAAATTATCGGTGAGTGACTTAATTATATTATTTGTGCTATATACTTGATATTCATTAAGAACGAGTCAATTTTATGGAAACAGTTAAGACAGCAAGCTTCGAGTATTTGATGAGTCTGGCCAAAGAAAATCCAGAAGGTGGATACACTTTTATACTGGATGGGGCAAACTATCAAATTACGGATGTACTGGAAATCTCGAAAATAGCTGAAAAGCATGGTTATATAGTTATATATTAACTTGAATGAGAGAGGAGCAGGAACATGAACAACGTGGATCCAGAAGTACGGAAAGATGTTTGTTACACTTTTGAAGTTGCCTTGGAAAAAGCGATTATCATGGAGGAACGGGGATTTCGTAACTATCTACATGCCATAAATGTCGTTGAAGATCGGCAGGCAAAAGCAATTCTTCGTGATGCCGCAAGAGAAGAGTTAGAGCACAAACAGCGGATTGAACTCGCTCTCCTTGAAGGTCATTCTAAAAATATTGCGGAATTGAGAAAAGAACTGCCTACTCTAAATCTCAATTATGTTTATGAGCAAAAAGAAATAACAGCAGATGCAGATGCACGGACTTCACTCGCATACGCAATTCATTTGGAAAAATGTGCTGTTGATTTTTATCGTGCGCTTATTCACGGCTGTGAAGGGGCACCGATGGCTGATTTGTTTAAAGGTTTGTTGGCTGATGAAACGCGTCACTTGAAGAGTCTGGAAGATTTTTATGAGCGTTATTTTTTGACGGAAAATTGATTTAGTCTTTTTCTGTCGTCTTGAATTTATGAAAGGGCACTTATATGTTGTGCCCTTTTTTATTTGAAACATTTATTCAGTAACTTGAAACACTGGAGGACTTCTGATATACGTTAGTAGAACATCGTTTGCTTGGAGGTTCTATGAGTCCAGACTTAGCAAAAGCATGGTTCGCTATATATATTGTCGGCATTTCTCTGATTCGTCTACTCGATGATACTGAGCATTTTCGTTTAACCTCCATGAAAAAATATGGGGACGCAGTCGCGGTCTTTTATTTCATTTTCTTACGAATGTCGTTTTTCCAATTCTTTTTGCTTTGATATATTTCTGCCGTGGGATTTTGTCATTATCGGTCGTATAGACTATGCAATAAATTCGATTTTGTATAGTTGGGTAGATTGTAGTTTGATGTGTCGAAAACCTTTACATGCTTTTTTTACTATTATATATGAGTGGATAAGAGTAGTTATATTAGCGAGTTGTGATGCTGGTATATTTATTGCTCTAATTAAACTTATTAAGTTAAGTATAGGTATTGAGAGCATTTCAAATGGAGCTAATACATAAAAGGAGTATATATATGAAATCTATCTTTCTCTTTATGTTTTTTCTTTTTTTTAGTATTACGCAAGCTAATGCTTTAGTTATTGATGGAACGTCTATTGATGTCGGTGACCCAGATTTTTTAAACAGTTTCACGACTTTGGCGAATAGTGGCAATGCTGAAACGGATTGGCTCTCCCAGCAGTTGGGATCTGATTTTGAAGTGTCAGAATATTTTCAGACAGAATTTGATGATAGAACTGTATCAGATCCATGGTTAGCTACCGATCAGGCTAATACTTATGCTTTTGATTTTGGTGACGTTGGTCCCTATTCTTCTTATTTTTTAATCAAGTTAGGCGATGGCAACTCAGATGGCTTAGGTCTGATTGGATCTCATTTTTTGTATGATAATGGTGATAACGATCGGTTTGCAGTAGTCTCCCTTTGGGATTTTATAAGCGCATCTGTTCTTGATGAAGTTCCCGTTATGTCGATTGATGTATTCAGGATCAGTCACCTCGGTTCAGCAACTCCAGCGCCAGTCCCAGAACCTTCAACTCTATTACTGTTAGGTAGCGGCCTAGTTGGTTTTGCTGTCTACCGACGTAAAAGAAAATAGAAGAAATAGGGATATCTTGAAATAGACGCCTCGACATAAAGTCGAGGCGTTTTGTTGTATAAGTTCAACCATCTGACCTCTTGACAAAATCTCTCCTCTTTCCTATCTTTCAAGCCGTTCGAGTATCATCTTAATTAATATAAAAGGAGACACAGATATGTCCGATCAGGTGAAACGGGAAGAAGGTAGTATTTCCATCCATACGGAAAATATCTTTCCCATTATCAAAAAATGGCTTTACAGCGACAAAGATATTTTCTTGCGTGAGCTGGTATCAAATGCCGTTGACGCAATTCATAAATTGCAGAACGTAAATTTGGTCGAAGGCCTTCAATTGGCAGATGAATATGTTGTTGATATTCATCTTGACAAAGAGGCGGGAACACTGACTGTCAGCGATAATGGCATCGGTATGACAGCTGATGAAGTCCGTAAATACATTAACCAGGTGGCGTTCTCTTCAGCAGAAGATTTTATCGAAAAATTTAAGGATCTGGAGGATACGAATCAAATTATCGGTCATTTCGGTCTTGGTTTTTATTCCAGCTTTATGGTTGCGGAAAAGGTAGAAATCAAAACCCTTTCTTACCAGAAAGATGCCGAAGCTGTTCACTGGCAATGTGAAGGAACAACCAGTTACAGCCTGGATGTCTGCGATAAAGAGCAGCGTGGTACTGAAATAACTCTTCATTTGAATGATGATGAAACAGAGTTCCTTGAAGAATCACGTGCGCGTGACGTCATCAAGAAGTTCTGTAATTTCCTGCCAGTGTCAATTAGGTTGGAAGGTGAGGAGATAAACGACAAAAACCCCCTCTGGACCAAAAGTGCAAATGAGATTGACGATGAGGAGTACAAGGAATTCTACCGAAAGTTGTATCCTATGTCGGGAGATCCTCTGTTCTGGATTCACTTAAATATCGATTATCCTTTTAACCTTAAAGGGATTCTTTACTTTCCAAGGCTAACCAATGAATTTGATGTGACTAAAAGTCATATCAATCTTTTCTGCAATCAGGTTTTTGTCTCCGACAATACGCCAGAGCTTATTCCTGAATTTTTGACCCCGCTACAGGGTTGTCTTGATGCACCTGACCTGCCGTTAAATGTTTCTCGTAGCTATCTTCAGAATGAGCCACAAGTTCGTAAGATCCGTGAAGTTATCAGCGGGCGGGTTGCATCTAAGATTGTTGACTTAGCAAAGAAAGACCGCGAAACCTTTGAGCCAATCTGGGAAGATATTCATTCCTTTGTTAAATATGGAATGATGCGCGAGGATAAGTCTACGAAAAAGTTAAGGATCAGGTCATTTACCGTACAACTGGTGATGATAATTATACAACACTGCCTGATTATCTAGAGCGTTCTAAAGATAAGCATGAGAACAAGGTTTATTATGCTAATGATGAAGGAACTCAAGCAACTTACTTGAAACTGTTTAAATCACAAGGAATGGAAGCGCTGATCCTTGATGCTATGATTGACAATCACTTCATCCAGTTCCTTGAATCAAAAAATAACGATATTAAATTCGAGCGTGTCGATTCTGATATTACTGAAAATCTATTAGAAAGTGATCCTGCTAAGGAAATTGTTGAAGGTGAAGACAATAAAACCAAGGGAGATCGGATTGAGCAGGTATTCAAAGATGGCTTGGCTGATATAAAAGGTTTGACGATTCGTATTGAAACACTTAAAGACGGCAGTGTTCCTGGTATGATTCTGCTGAATGAGCAGTCGCGGCGCTTTAAGGAGATGACCAGTATGATGGGGCAGGGGGAGATGCCTGACCTTTTTGCGGATCATACTTTGATGGTTAATGCCTCAAGTCCTGCTGTTGAAAAAGTTTTAAGTCTGCAGGATAGCGATAGTGAAACTGCTGGTTTGTTGATTGAGCAAATCTATGACCTGGCGATGCTTTCGCATCAGGCCATCAGCAAAGAGCGGATGGCAGGTTTCCTGGACCGCAGTGGTAAGTTACTGGGGATGATCTAAGGAAAAACGTCAAGAGGCCGAAACATTCATGTTTCGGCCTCTTGAAAATAGCGGTAAATTGAATATCAAAAACAGGCTTATTGATCTAATTGACCTGTCTGTCTTAAACCCTCATAAAGCAGTATTGCCGCAGAGTTCGCAAGGTTGAGACTCCGCACAGCTGGAGAGAATATCGGGATCCTGATGCTGTGGTTTTTCTCCGATTCAAGCAGTTCTTCAGGTAGGCCCAATGTCTCTTTACCAAAAACGATAAAGTCACCAGCGCTGAACTCGACCTCTGTGTAAGAGATTGATACTTTTTTGGATGTGTACCAGAACGTTCCTTCCGGGTGCGCTTGCTGAAGTTCTTCAAGCGATTCCCATCTAAACAGTTTGACTTCTGGCCAATAATCAAGCCCAGCTCTTCTGAGGTGCTTGTTATCAAGGGAAAATCCGAGCTTTCCAACGAGGTGCAGGTGCGTTCCGGTCGCAGCACAAAGACGACCGATGTTTCCTGTGTTTGGTGGAATTTCGGGTTCGATAAGGACAATATTAAAAGGCGCATTAGTATTCATGGCGCGAGAGGTTATCACATGCCCTGAAAACAGGAAAGCATAAGTCTAATAAATTAAAATATTTCAGTAAGCTCAGGTAGAATCGCAGGATCGAGATGTCTCCGCTCTGGACCACTATAATACTTTCTCTTTTTATCGCGAATCTTATCCGATTTGATGTCAATCCATCCCTCTTTACGCTTGAACTGGATGATTTCATCTTGTTCGATTAATCTTGTTAGTAAAAAATCTTTGACCATGTCATGTCTTCCATTCGGATAGATGACGGGGATAAGCATCGTTTGATCCTTTTCTTGTGTTTGTGGGTTTTGAGAGTCTAGAATGCTAATATTTATATATGCAATATCCCTGCCTCGATCTAACCGTCTTAAATTACACGCTAAATTGATATGGATGTTAATTTGTCGGTTTGTTTTACAGAGTCAAGCTCAGGATTGAGTAATTGCCAAAAATTGGGGGCAATTTGATGATGGTTAGTGCGAAGGAGGGTGGGGCGTTAAATAAAAAAACTGAATATACTCAGATGGACCGTTATTTTCATCTTCACCTATTGTATTGGAAATGACTTCTAATTGAATGTGAGTAAGACGATGAGCGGAATCTGCCCATCGCCTTGCTCAACAGATAAATCAGGATTTTTGGCTTGCGGTAAGTGCCTGATTGACATCATCAAGAATATCATCGATATGCTCAATCCCAACAGAAACGCGAATCAAATCTGGAGAGACTCCTGAATCAATTTGCTGTTGTTCCGATAATTGTCGGTGTGTCGTACTCGCTGGGTGGAGAACACATGAGCGCGCATCGCCAACATGAACAACCATGGCAATCACTTTGCACGCTTCCATGAATTTCATTCCAGCCGTCATTCCACCTTTTATGCCGAAAGTCAACACGCCGCTGGAGCCGTAGCTCAGATATTTTTGAGCAAGATCATGGCTTTTATGGCTTTTAAGGCCAGGATAGTTTACCCATGATACCAATGGGTGGTTCTCAAGGTGCTGAGCCAATGTTAATGCGTTATCACTGTGGCGTTCCATACGTAAGTGGAGCGTTGTCAGGCCGTGATTGAACAGAAATGAATTTTGCGGGGCAGGGGTTGTTCCCAGATCGCGCATCAGTTGAGCACGAGCTTTGACGATATAGCTAAGTCGCCAAATTTTTCTGAGTAGATCAAGCCGTGATAAGAACTGTCCGGGGTGCACAATTCCGGATATTTGTCAGCGGACCATTTGAATTTCCCACTATCGACAATAACTCCACCAACGCTTGTGCCGTGACCATCAATATATTTTGTTGCAGAGTGAACGACAATGTCAGCGCCATGTTCGAATGGTCGGCATAAATATGGTGATGCGAGAGTGTTGTCGACGATCAGTGGGACGTCCATCTCTTTGCTGACCGAACTGAATTTATCAAAATCCAAAATATTAAGACCTGGGTTGCCAATTGTTTCAGCAAACAAGCAACGAGTCTCTGGGCGGAAAGCTTTTTTGATCTCCTCAATGGACGCTTCTGGGTCAACAAAGGTGACTTCAATACCTAGTTTTGGGAAAGTATTTGAAAAAAGAGAAAACGTTCCCCCATAAAGTGTTCCTGCTGAGACGACATGCTGTCCTGCTTGACAGATGTTCAGTATGGATAGGGTAGACGCTGCCTGGCCCGATGACGTTGCCAATGCGGCAATACCACCTTCCATCATAGCTATTTTCTCTTCAAAAACAGTTGTTGTTGGATTTCCAAGGCGGGTATACATTGGATCAGCACAGTCAAGATCAAAAAGTTGTGCCATATGTGCTGCACTGTCGTACTTAAATGTTGTACTCTGATGAATTGGTGCAGTGCGAGGTTCTGCAGCTTTTGGTTGATAGTTTCCCTGAACTGCTTGAGTTTCTATTCGTTTGTTGAACGGCATGGTTTCTTCTCCTCGATAAGCGAAATAGCTATGAATATTAACATATTGACTCATAAAGCGATAGAAAAAGGTTAATAATATCTGATATGCATTACGAATTAATCGTCAGCGTCGTTGAAGAGCTCTCAGAGCATATTTGTGGAGCCAAAGTCAGCAAAGTATATCAGCCGGCTGAACATCTGATTATTGTCAAATTCTGGGATGGCAGGGCCACACATCGATTATTGCTTTGTGCTGATTCTCGTAAATCTCGAATTCACTTAACCGATGAGGAATTCCTGAATCCGTCGACCCCTCCACGTTTTTGTCAATTGCTCCGCTCGCGTTTATCAAAAATAATATCAATTAAGGTTTTAAACGATGATCGCATTGTTCAAATTGCTGGCACTGGTAAGCATGGTGATTGTGAGCTTATGGTAGAGCTGACAGGGAAAAGCAGCAATATGGTTTTAAATAATTCTGATGGGATAATCATCGATTGTTTAAAACGTTCAGCAGGTGACAGGGAGGGGAGGGAATGTCAGCCAGGAGAGGCGTTTGTTCTCCCTGGAAAACGACATCTCAATGCTGAATCAGGCACAAAGACTCAGCTTGTCCGTGAGGAGTCCCAATCATGGAGCCAGTGCGTCGAAAAGTATTACAAAGATAGATCTGTTGCTAGTGACAATCACGATTTGAAACGGCAGCTGGTTCAGACTGTTAACAAACAGGTGAAAAAGCTTAATAAGAGACTGGGAAATATTACAGAGGAGTTAGGCAAGCAGCAAAACTCCGAGCAGATTAAGCAATATGGAGAGCTTGTCCTGGCTAATTTGCATCAAATAAAACGCGGAATGGCATCGATTCAGTTGGATAATTATTATTATAGCCCACCCGAGTCGTTTACCATTACTCTAGATCCACTTCTTTCTCCACAGGCGAACGCAGAAAAGTACTTTCAAAAATACAAAAAACTTAAAAAGGGATTAGAGCACAGCCGGAGGCGATTAGCAGAAACAGAGGCTGAGCTTGAATGGATGCTGCAAGTAGACTTTCAGCTTAACGACATTGTAAAGAAATCCGACATAGAGGAAATTGCTCAGGAACTTCGAGACGCAAAGCTTTTAAAAGAGAAGAATCGACTTCATCAGCGCCGAACTCAGCAAGAGTCAAGCCCGTTTGAATCACTGAGTCCTTCTGGATTCAAGGTTTTGTGGGGACGGAACAATCGACAGAACGATTACCTTTCGACAAAGGTCCTGAAAGCAGATGATTTATGGTTCCATGTCTATCAAGCACCAGGAACGCACGTTATCTTAAAATCAGCGGGAAGCAATACCCCTTTCACTGATGATGATAAAATATATGCAGCATCAATTGCAGCTGGATATTCAAAATTAAAAAATGACACGAAAGTTGAAGTGATACAAGCGACGGCTGATTCAGTAAAAAAGCCGAAAAATTCAAGGCCTGGATTAGTCTCAATCTCAAAGCATGCCACTCTTTTAGCCAGTCCACTAAGGATTGAAAACTAAAAGATGAAAAATACAGATATTTTTTGTTGCAAAGGGGAAATCCTTTTGCTATAAAAACTCTCGCTTCGCGCCGAAGTGGCGGAATTGGTAGACGCGCACGGTTCAGGTCCGTGTGGGGGCAACCCTGTGGGAGTTCGAGTCTCCCCTTCGGCACCAAACAAAAAATAGAAACCCGATCAGGAGACTGATCGGGTTTTTTTGTATATACTCTCAATGTCTTTTGTCAGTATGTCTTTATTCGATCTGGAGAACGTCGTGAGTGAAAATCTTAATCAAATAAGATGGAAGCAACGGTTTCAAAACTTTGAAAAAGCTTATCTTCAGCTAAAAAAAGCAGTTGATCTTTATCCCGCTCTGTCTGACCTGGAAAAAGAAGGCTTAATTCAACGTTTCGAGTATACCTTTGAGTTGGCATGGAAAACATTGAAAGATTACCTTGAGAATCAACAGGTCCCAGTTAAATTCCCGCGAGATACAATCAAGCAGGCTTTTCATTATGAATTGATCGCAGATGGCGATGTTTGGATGGACATGCTGGAAAAGCGAAATTTAATTGCTCACACCTATGATGAAAAGAATTTTCAACAGGCTGTCACCATTATTACGAATCAGTACTTTAGCGCTCTCACGCAGCTTTTTGCTTATCTTCAAGGGCATTTGTAGTGTTTGGTTTGTCTGAATCCAGCTATGGATTATTTCTACAAGCATTGAACCGTTTTCCGGAAATTGAACAGGTAAAAATTTTCGGTTCAAGGGCTATGGGCAATTATAAGCCTGGGTCTGATGTTGATGTGGTGCTATATGGTGATCAAGTTGATGGTAACTTGGCGTCTGAACTGTCAATTGTCTTAAACGAACAAATGCCTATTCCGTACCATTTCGATGTTCTTTTCTTTTCTGATATCACTAGTCCTGAGTTGATTGACCATATTAATGAATATGGGAAAGTTGTTAAGGTTTAAGCTTTCAGTTATCTGACTGGTTGATTCCAATTTTGACTGCCACCCAGTCGCGTAATAAAATATCTCCACAACAATTACGATGATACATTATGGTGATAGATCGGGTGCGTGACCGAGTGTTCCTGTTGTGGGTACTCGGTCACGCCAGAAACTGGCTTTGATTCTCTTTTCCAGACATCCACATTCAGGACATGATGTTTCTCTTTTGTAGAGAGCTTCCAGTCGTTCTGGCTTTAAACTGATGACCATTTTGATTGAAAAATTGACGAGGCCAGTTAATAATCTTTCCATAGATTGATCTCCTTTCTTTGAGGTAGAGCCTAATTCTTTGGTATGCCTTTTTTATGGAAAAATTATTATATCCCTTCTTTGAGGTAGAGTCGTCACTTCACAATTTTTTGAGTGGAGCCGTTGACTGTCGATAAATTTTACAGTCAAAAGACTTTTTCAGTAAAATGGTTATAAAATAATGGTTTATGGAGTTGGCATTAAAATAGCAATAGCGCTGTATGTCGAACTTAATTATCTCTACGGAGGGAAGGTCTTTAATATGAATAATCTTAAAATTAGTTTTGGAATCTTAGCTACTACTTTGATGATCTTAGTTTCAACATCGGCATTTGCTGTATACTTAGATCCCGAATACGAACTTATTACGGGAGATGTTTATGGTCAGCCTGTAAATTATAAGAATAATACTGGTTTTTATATTTGGACTACTGATGAGACAGCTCAGCGTGATTGGAGTGTTCGTTGGTCTGCTCCCGAATCTCCGACCAGTCCAGTGGTCTTCAGCGGTGTGATTTCATTATCTTCAAATGAATTCGGTGTGTTTGAAGAGTTTAAAATCGAAAACAATGACATGCTTTTTCCGTTAAATGGAAATAATGATAGCTATCAGGTTGTCGCAGTCACAAATAATAAAGGTGGTGTGGATGGTTATGATTTTTCAATCATAGGTGACGATCTTCCGTCCTTCCTGGCTTTTGATCTTTTTGTAAATGGTAGTTCTGACGTTAGGGATATGATTTATATCGGTGCAAATGGATTCAATCCAGACTCTCATGACTTTAAGGTTGCAGCACCTGTTCCTGAGCCTGCAACATTATTTCTTCTTGGATCTGGTCTGGTTGGATTGGCATTTATGAAGCGTCGCAAAAAGTAGAATTGGATAGCATTTTCTTAAGTTGCAAAGGGGTAGGACCAATGGTTCTGCCCCTTTTGCATTTTGATTAAAATACCTGCCTGTTACTTGCATTTCTCCTGTTATCTGTTAGATTCAATCATTGTTGTTTTATATTCATGCGAATTCTTACTGATTTAGTTTGAAAGCGTAATTTTTCATTAAAAACAAATATTTTCGTGATTGGTAGGGGTTATGAAGAATATCGTTGTTCTATTCATATTGATTTTGCTTGTTGGCTGCGGTGGACAATCTAAAGAAGAGCTTACACAAGAAGGTCTTCGTCATCAGGGGGAGGGGAATCACCGTGGTGCAATTGTTCTCTTTAAAAATGCTTTAGAAAAAGATTCTAACTTTTTGGATGCTCGAATTGGTCTCGCAAGCGCTTATCTTGAAAGTGGAAAATATGAGCGTGCTGAAAAAGAATATAAGAAAATTCTTTTACAAAATCCTACATTGACTGATTTGCGGCTTAAAGTTGCAACAATTCAAATTCAACTAAAATCTCCAGAATTAGCCTTGCTTGAGTTGGATAAGTTCCATTCAGAAAATGATGAGACTGTTGAATCCTTAGTTCTCTATGGCAGGGCTCACGGACTTTCTCGCGATCTTGAATCTGCTGAAAATCTATTCAATAAAGCACTCTCTTTGGATGCTCTGGCGATTGAGCCAAGGATGAATTTAGCTAAAGTCTATATTCAAAAAATGGATTTTGATAAAGCCGTAGCTTACCTTGAAAAAGTAATTTCAATTCAGAATGATCACATTCCTGCATATTATCTCTTGGCAAGCGTAAAAATGAGACAAGATGATAGAGCCTCTGCTCTGGCCACTTATCAGGATTTGCTCGTCGCTGATTCAAATCAAGCTCAAGCTCTTTATATGTCGGGCATCCTACAGATGGACTTGGACGATTTCTCTGCTGCTGAAAAAACAGTTGATAAGTTGATTTCCTCCCATTCTGATTCTGCTCAAGGGGCTCGATTGAAAGGTATATTGTTATATCGTCAGGGGGCTTTTGATGATGCGAAAGTTTCTTTGGAAAATTCCTTGAAGGAACAACCTCACTTACTTGGATATTTTTTCTTGGGTTTATCTCATTACGGTCTTAATCAGTATGAATTTGCATTAAATCAATTTCAAAAGGCGTTGGATATAAATTCAGATTTTGATAAGGCAAGAGTGCTTGTCTCGATGACTTTGTTAAAGCAGCAAAGACTGGATGATGCAATTGTTGAAATCCAAAAGGTTTTAAAAAAATCACCTGATAATGCCTATGCCCATAATATTCTTGGCAGTGCTTTGCTTGCTCTTGGGGACTATGACAGAGGTATGGCAGAATTAAACCATGCGACTGAATTGGACCCGGGGTTGGCTGATGCACATTTAAAAAAGGGTATTTTTCATATTTCAAAAGGTGATGGCGTTATGGGGGAAGCAGATTTAATAAAGGCGATCAATGCCGCCCCCGAGGTTATGAATAGTAGGTTGATGTTAGTGACTCACTATCTACGTCAAAAAGATTTTACCGCGGCAATTGAATTACTTAACGAAGGGATGGATGGTTCAGAGTCTGATGCGCTGTTAAAAAATTACCTTGCTGCTGCTTATTTTTCACAAAAGAAAATGGATCAGGCTATTGAGCTCTAAAAGATGCCAAGAAGCTGAATCCCACTTATTTAACCCCTTATTTTAATATTGCCAGTTACTATGCTTCTCAATCCCAGTATGAATCAGCAATATCCGAGTATCAGCAAATTTTAGAGCATAATCCGAAAAATTTGCGTGCATTGCTCGGTTTGGCTGCGATCCATAATGTTCTTGGTGATCAAGATGCCGTTGACAGTGTTTTTGTGCAAATTGCTGACCTTGGTTCAGAGCAAGGATTTATCTCTGCTGCTCAATATCATTTAAGGAGTGGTGATTCTGATTCTGCAATGAATTTAATCTTGCGTGGCTTAGAAGAGCATAAGTCTTCTTCTAAATTGCTGGAGCTGAAAGGATTGATTGCTCTTAGAAATAAAGAATATAAAGATGCCGAATCGGCATTTACATTGTTGTCAGGGGTCTTGCCTGAAAAAGGTAATTCAATGCTTGTCCGGCTTTACATGGTAGGAGGTCAAAAGGATAAGGCAAAAGAACTGGTGGAAGGTTTGCTGACTTCTGATAGCGATAAAGAATATCCGTATCTTCTTGCCGCAAGCCTTTTCGATAGCCAGAAGAATTATAAAGAATCGCAGTCTATTCTGGAGAAGGGGATAACCTCTCTAAAACAAGCATTAAGATTGAAGATGCAGTTAGCCCGATTGTTTGAGAAAACAGATCAGCAACGGAAAGCAGAGCAGTTATATCGTCGCGTTATTCAGGACTCACCTAAATATGCCCCGGCATATACCTCTTTGGGTTTTCTCAAAGAGCGCAATGGTGATAAAGGCGTTGCGCGGGATTTTTACAAAAAGGCTATTAATTACGATCCTCAAAATGTTCCTGCATTGAACAATTTGGCATATCTTCTTGCTGATAATTTTGGTGAGGAGAGTGCTGCTCTTGATTATGCTATGAGTGCCTATCGACTTCTACCAAGCGACCCTCGTATTATGGATACTCTTGGATATATTCTTGTTAAGAACGATCGTGCCAAAGAAGCTGTGAATCTACTAGAAAAAGCTCATGATACGTTGCCAGATTCAATGGCTGTTGCTCTTCATTTGTCTCAGGCCAAGATTCAGCTTGGAGATAACGTTGGGGCCAGGTTACTGCTTGAGAAAATTGTCAATGGGACCGATGCTGAAGAGTCTGTTCAGGCCTCAAAACTGCTAAAGTCTTTATAGAGAGCATATAAGATGATCAGACCCAAATTTTATATCATTGCAACTGATCTTTGTTTGGCGATTATTGCTCTTTACTGTGGTTATCTTTTGCGATTTTTATCTTTTGAAAGTGCGCAGTCTTTCGTTCAAAGTGGTTATGTAAGATTGTTTTTTTATCTCTCATCGACACTCTTTTCAAGCTACTTTTTTGAGCTGTATGAGAAACGAAACTTTTATAATAAGCGTTTTCTGGTTTACCGGATTCCTGCTGTATTTGTTCTGTCATTTTTGGTTTTATCGGTAATTTTTTACATTGCTCCTTCCCACCTGTTTGGTCGTGGTGTTCTGTTTATAAGTTTACTCTGTTTCAGTTTTTTTCAGTTTGGTTTCAGATTGCTAATTCTTAAATTTTCGAACAGAGCACAGTTTGCAACTAAAATTTTAGTCGTAGGTGCCGGTGAATTAGCCCAGCAGGTGGCAGATATGGTTCCAGAAGACGATAATCCGCATAGTTATGTGCGTTTTATTGCCTGTACAAACAAAGAGGCTTTTGTTGACAAGAGCCTTGTGGTTGGTCGTATTGATGAAATTGACGATATTGTAAAGGATTATAAGCCTCAGAAAATTGTCATAGCTCTGACGGAGCGACGAGGAAATCTTCCTTTAAAGGAGTTTATGCAGAGTAAACTGCGAGGGATAGAAATTCTTGACGCAGTAACCTTCTTTGAACAAGAAAAACAGTGTTTGATGGTAGAGGGGATGCAGCCAAGCGCATTTATCTACACTCAAGGATTTAGAATGACGCCCTTTATGCGGACTTATAAACGCATTTATGATGTTATTTTTTCTACTGTTGGCCTCGCTATGTCTGCCCCAATTTTCCCTGTTTTAGCTGTGATGATTAAATTAGATTCGCCTGGTCCAGTTTTTTTTTAAACAGTTAAGAGTTGGTGAAGGAGAGGTTGAATTCTTTGTGTATAAGTTCAGAACAATGGCACAGGACGCCGAAAAGGGTACTGGCGCTGTTTGGGCACAAAAAAATGATCCGAGAGTAACGCGTATCGGGCAGTTTATGCGTAAAACTCGGTTAGACGAAATCCCTCAGTTGATAAATGTTCTCAAGGGGGAAATGAGTTTTATTGGACCTCGACCGGAAAGAATGCCCTTTGTTGATCGCCTAAAAGAGTCGATACCGTTCTACTCCACCCGTCATCTGGTTAAGCCAGGTGTTACTGGATGGGCACAGGTTTGTTATCCCTACGGTGCATCAGACGAAGATGCTCTTGAAAAATTACGCTACGACCTTTATTACATCAAGAATTATTCAATCTTTTTGGATTTCAGAATTATTGTAGATACAATTCGAGTAGTTACCTCTGGCTTTGGAGGCCGATAACTATGAATAAGAAAACACTGATTTTGTTTTTGCCAATTATTATGCTCTTGCTTTGTCCTGAGGTTCGCTGTGAAGATTATAAAATAGGCAAAGGAGACAGCCTGGAAGTTGCCGTCTGGGGCGTTCCAGAAATGAGTCGTACCGTTTCTGTGCGACCTGACGGAAAGATAACCTTGCCAGCTGTTGGTGATATCGTTGCTGACAGAGTTACTCCAACGGACTTAAGCAAGATCGTTGCTGAAAAGATGAAAGAGTATATAAAACAACCGATTGTCACTGTATCAGTTCAGCAAATTCAGAATAATCGGGTTTATATCACGGGTAGTGGGGTGTCACGTGTCTATGACATGGTGAAGGAAACAACACTACTTAGGCTGCTTAGTGAAATGGGTGATTTATCAACTGTTGATTTACGTCGTGCTTATTTGTCGCGTAATGGTAACAGGATTCCAACGGATGTATATGCGTTGTACTATGACGGTGATATGTCACAGGATGTATTACTCAATGCTGAAGACATCTTATTTATTCCCAGCAATCGGTTGAATCTTGTTTATGTGCTTGGCGCTGTTGTAAATCCTCAGAATCTTCAATTTTACGAAGGTATGAAAGTCATGGATGCAATTTTGACAGCAGGTGGTTTTACCGAGTTTGCCAAGGAAAATACAGTTGTAGTGATCCATAAGGACAAAACTCGTCAGCGTATCGACTTGAAGAAAGTAACTAAAGGAAAAGATATCTCAGCCAATATTACCCTGTTGCCAGGAGATTATGTTGTTGTTGAAGAAAGTCTATTTTAGGATATTAGATGCAGAATTTTAAAGAAATCATCCGCTACCTCCGAGCTCTTTACCGACACCGTTTTTTAGCTGGCTTTGTTGCCCTCGCTGTTATGACAGCAATCGGCGGCTATAGCTTTACTTTACCCAAAAAATATAGCGCAGATACGACTGTTTTTATTGAGCGGAATGTTATTGATAATTTAGTTCGTGGTATCGCTGTTTCCCCAGATATCAATGATCGTATCAGGGTTTTACGTTATGCGATTCTTAGCCGTGACCTTGTCACTAAAGCTCTTGAAAAAATTAACTCAGATATTTTTACAAAAACTGAGGCAGAGCAGCAGGAATATATAACCGATTTGATTGATCGGCGGATTAATCTCCGAATAAGAGGTCAGGAACTGTTCATTCTATCTATTGTTGATAAAGATCCGACCTTTGCTCAACAATTTGTAAATACCCTTGTTGGAATTTATGTTGAAGAGAACATTTCTTCAAAGCGTGATGAAACCTATGGTGCAAATAGATTTCTTCATGAACAGATAGAAACATTTAAGCTTAAGCTTGAAGCGTCAGAAGATAAAATTATAGATTTCAGAAAAAAGAATGGGGTTTACTTCTCGGTTGATGAAGGGGCTACTCTGGCAAATATTCGTCAGATTGAAACCCAAATCGAAGAGATTATTCTCAATCAAGAGACAATGACGGCGCGCAAAAAACAGATTAAAGAACAGCTGTCTGGTGTTTCTGAAACTATTGATATGGTTAGTGAATCTTCTGCAGAAGGAGGTCGCCTGGCAGAAATGGAATCACAGTTAGCGAACCTGTTACTTCGCTATACTGACAACTATCCAGAGGTCATTAGACTTAAATCAGAAATTGCAAGTCTCAATGAACAACTGTCTGCTCCTCAGGAGAAGAATAACGACAGTGGCAGGACGCGCTTAACATCAATGAACCCGCTCTATCAAGAATTGCAGGGTCAAGTTTATGAAATCGATGCTGAACTATCTTCACTAGCAGCACGTAAGCTAAATTTCCAACGAACTATAGCTAAGCGTGAAAAAGAGCTTCAGGATGTTCCGACTGCTCGCAAAGAACTGGGGATACTAGTTCAGGAGCGTGATTCAGTCCGCAATATTTATAATGATCTGCTCGGAAGGATGAGCCAGTCTGAAGTGTCTAAGCAGATGGAAATTGGTAATAAAACAGCGACATTCCGCATTGTTGATGCAGCGGTATTACCAAAGGTTCCCGTTTCGCCCAATATGCTGAAAATGTTCTTACTCGCTATTGTCGGGGGACTTGGTTGTTCCATTGGGTTGGTTTACCTTCTTGAAAACATGGATGGTAGAATTCGAGATATTTCAGTATTAGAAGATTTATCCATCGACGTATTGGCTGTCATTCCAAATATTAAAGAACCTCAGCTCGTAAGGAGTGCACGACGTAAGGACTTGTTGTTCATAATGGCATGCAGCGTCTACTTTCTTTGTTTTTCAGCCGTATTTGGCTATGAAATTTATATTCGTTAAGGTTCTGTTCATATGAGTCGTATTGAAGAAGCACTAAAAAAGGTGTCTGGGAAGAAAAAAGCACCACAAGAAAATTACACTTCTGTCCCTGTGAAAAAAAACAGTGAGATCAAGCATAAAAACCCCTTGAACCTGCTACTTGATGTTGTTCCAATTCAAATTACAAATTTGTTGTTGGCGACAGCACGTGAAGAGAAAACAAATGTTGTTGAAGAATTCAATAAACTCCGCTCCTCAATTATCGCCTTAACCAAGGGTGAGCGTTTTTTGAATACCCTTTTGGTGACAAGCACCGCCAGTGAAGAGGGGAAGTCGATGACTGCTCTGAATCTGGCAATTTCATTAGCTAAAGAACAAGATCATACTGTCTTACTTGTTGATACAGATTTAAGGCGTCCTTCTATTCATAAATACTTGGATATTACTCCAGATGTGGGATTGGTTCACTGTTTGCGTGATGGTTTGCCAATCGATAAAGCATTGGTAAAAACAGGTGTTGGGAAATTAGTTATTCTTCCAGCAGGTGAAGCTGTTAAAGATCCACTTGATATGCTTTCCTCAAACCGGATGAAGACGATCATTAAAGAGCTTAAGGATCGCTACCCTGAGCGGTATGTCATTTTTGACACCCCTCCAGCCCATCCTTTTGCTGATGCAGGTGTTCTTGCGGCGATCGTTGATGCCAGTTTGTTTGTTGTCAGAGAAGGTCGGGCCAATAAAGAGGATCTGCTTAAAACTCTTGAAGAGTTTAAGGAGCATAATCTTCTTGGTGTTGTTTATAACGATGCCAAGATGTTTATGAAAAATCAGGATTATTATTATTATTGAATATGACAACGATATTCACTGTGAATATTGTTTGTGTGATCTCGTATCCTTAAATGTGCGAAGGATGAAATGATGACTTTAAAAAAACTCTCTATTGTTGTTGGCTTATTACTGTTTGCTACCAATGCGTGGGCCACAATGGAAATTCATCCCTACTTTACTCTTGAAGAAGAATACAATGATAACATCCATACGTCTTCAAGTAATGAGGAAGAGGATTGGATCACAACAATACAGCCAGGTATCAGTCTTGAGTATAATAACCGTTCAATTGAAGCAGTGGTCGATTATTCACTTCGTTATCGTTTTTATAAGAATAATGACGAAGATAACCTCGATGAATTTGAAGATGTTCAGCAAGCAAATGCAACGGCTCTGTTCTTTGGTGGGCGACCATTTACACTACGTGTGACAGAGATTATCAGCCGTGAAGCACTTGATGAACGCGATGATAATGAATTTTCTGATACAGACCGTTCAACGCTTTACCATTTAACGGTTTTGCCAGAATACGACCTGCGAATGACACCCACTTTTTCACTTGTTTTGGGGTATGGCTACGATCGTCTTGATTATGCTGAAGCCGCAGGGATCGATTCTGAAGAACATAGTGGCAGGGTGTCCTTAATCAAAAACCTTTCTGCGTCAACAGATATCTATACACGTTATTCATATACTCTCCATGAGTCTGATGATGATGAGGATTATGACCGTCATGACTATACTCTTGGTGTGAATTATCGAATCGGCGCAAGAACATCGGCAACGCTTGAAGGGGGATATAGTGACGTCGAATATGATTCTGGCTTTGAAAGTGACAATACTCGTTGGTTAGTCGATCTGTCCTATCACTTGAGTGAGGCTCTGACTTTGTCTGCAGGTTATAGTCAGGACTTTGAACTTTCCGCTGCAGATGGTTTGACTAAAAATAAGAATGCAACATTGACAGCTGGCTATCAGAAAGAATCTATGAATGCTTCACTCGGACTTTTTTGGGATAATTCAGAGTATGTACGTGAAGATCGAGAGGATGAGTCTGTAGGAGTGCGCTTTAGTTTAGCAAAACCTCTGGCACGAAACCTGACAGCCAATGCTGATTTCGAATATGAAAGAGCCTGGTTTGAGGAAGTGGGAGTTGACGAGGATGTCAATCGAATAACTCTTGGGACTTCCTTTGATTATGTTTATCGTCGATTGACGACTTCTTTAGGGTATCGCTATCGTATCAATGAATCAGATATCGACAGTAATGACTACACAAATAATATTATTACCTTAAGTGGTACGATGCGGTTTTAACCTATGTATACAGAGTTTTTTGGCTTGAGTGCCAAACCATTTGATTTATTGCCTAACCCTAAATTTCTTTACTTAAGTAAGGGGCATAGGAAGGCATTGAGTTACTTACAATATGGCGTGCAGGAGCATGCTGGGTTCACATTGTTAACGGGTGAGGTCGGATCGGGTAAAACGACATTGCTGCGTGATATTATCAATAAAATTGGTTCGGATACAACTTTAGCGATGGTTTTCAACACGCGTGTTGATGGTCAACAGTTGCTTGCCATGATCAATGAAGACTTTGGACTGCCAAGTACGGGAAAAGATAAAGTTCAACTGCTGACGGAGTTGAATGATTTTTTGTTGGATGAAAATAGTGCTGGTAGGCGGCCGATCATTATTATTGATGAAGCACAGAATCTTTCAACTGAGGCGTTGGAAGAAATCCGTTTACTCTCTAATTTAGAGGCAGATAATTTCAAACTTGTCCAGATCATTCTTGTTGGACAGCCAGAGTTGAAGCAGATTATCGCAAAGCCATCCCTGCGCCAATTACGTCAAAGAATCAGTATCAGTTGTCATTTAAACCCGCTAAATCGAGAAGAAAGCGAAGAGTACGTTTATCATCGCTTGGGAACTGTTGGTAATCGAGACTGTGTGACCTTTCTCGACGGTGTTTTTGACATGATTTATAAGTTCAGTTCAGGTATCCCAAGACTCATCAACTTGATTTGCGACTTTTTATTGCTATCGGCGTTTGTCGAAGAAACCAAACAATTAGATTTAGAGCTCGTCAAGGATGCTGTGAATGAACTTTCTTTTGAAGAACCGCATCTTCAGTCTGTCTCTTTAGATTCAGACCTTACAGTTCCCCCCAGAGTCTCAAATAGCCCAACGCTCGACGATCGTCTCGCTCGGATAGAAGAGAATTACGCCAAGCTAAATGCAAGTCGATCAGAAAAGGAAGCTATTCTTGAGCGGTTATCAAGTCAGGGAAGTATTCTTGAATATTTGATTAATCAACAGCAAAATCAATTTGGTCAATTTGAAGATCAATTGAGAAAAATCTCAGCACAAATTGATCGGTTACGTCAGGCTATATTGGTTGATAATAAAAGGACTGAACGGCAAGAACCATTGGTTCTTGAGTCTCGCTCAAAGGAATAAGCTGAATTTTAGTAAGGCTTTTTTCAGCCACAGACACACACAGACATAGACTAGACGAAGTCAAAATCACAAATGTAATCTTCGCTCAGTTTGAACAGTAGTTATTTGTGTGTATCTGTCGTTGATGTTGTTTTTATGATTTAAAGTCTAGATTCAGTCTGTGTGGGTCTGTGGCAGAGACAGTTTTGCGTAAGGGCCAAATTTGTCATAGATACAACAGGCATAGGCGAGGTTAAGTCAAAATCACAAAGGTTTTGACCTTTACGTCATATTTATCAGCAGTTATCTACGAATATCAGCGGTTGATATGAATCTTTTGAATTTAATGTCCTGATCCAGTCCGTGTGGGTCTGTGGCTAAGACAGTTTTTAGGGGGTTTAAATTGGTAACATTGGAGCAGATTAAAAACAAAGATGCAAAAATTGGTATTGTTGGGCTTGGTTATGTCGGACTCCCTTTAGCTGCAGCTTTTGGCCGTATTGTTGATGTTATCGGTTTTGATATTCACGAAGAGAAGGTCAAAGAGCTAATCGATGGTTATGATGCTACCGGCGAGTTAACTACAGAAGATTTGAAAACAACGACAATCGATTATACGACCGATTCTTCAAATCTTAAGCGTGTTGATTTTATTGTAGTCACTGTCCCAACTCCGATTGATGAGAACAATAATCCCGATTTATCTCCAATGGAAAAAGCTTCAATTACTATTGGTCAGAACTTAAAGCAGGGGAGTATTGTTGTCTATGAATCTACGGTTTACCCTGGCGTGACGGAAGATATTTGCATTCCGATTCTTGAACGAGAATCAGGATTAAAGTGTGGTGTTGATTTTAAGGTCGGGTACTCTCCGGAGCGAATTAATCCAGGTGATAAAGTCCATACCGTGGATAAAATCGTCAAGGTTGTGTCAGGAATGGATCAAGAAACACTCGAAACGGTTGCGGGTGTTTATGAGCTGGTTGTGACGGCTGGTGTCCACAGAGCGTCAAGTATCAAGGTCGCAGAAGCTGCAAAGGTAATCGAGAATACTCAGAGAGATTTGAATATAGCTTTGATCAATGAATTGGCTTTGATTTTTAATAAGCTCGATATACCAACTCAAGATGTTCTTGCTGCGGCAGGAACTAAATGGAACTTTCTGAAGTTTACTCCCGGATTAGTTGGGGGCCATTGTATTGGTGTAGATCCCTATTACCTGACCCATAAAGCAGAACAGATCGGCTATCTGCCTCAAGTTATCCTTGCTGGACGTCGCATCAATGATGGTATGGGGAAATATGTCGCTGAAAATACAGTCAAGCAGATGATCCAGTCAGGTAAGGTGATCAAGGGGTCTCGTGTTTTAGTTCTTGGCTTAACCTTCAAAGAAGATGTCCCTGATATCCGTAATACAAAAGTTGTCGATATTGTTTCTGAGCTGAGCGATTATGGTGTTGATGTTTTGATTCATGATCCACTGGCTAAAAAGAAGACGCCTGGCATGAGTATGGAGTAGAGCTCACCGAACTGGTAAATGTAGGGAAGGTCGATGCCATTATTTATGCTGTGGCTCATGAACAGTTTAAGCAGTTATCGATAGATGACATTGCCCAACTGTGTACTAACGGCAATGGCGGTGGTGTAGTCGTTGACGTGAAAAATGTACTTACGCGAAAAGATGTTGAAGCCGCAGGCATGGGGTATTGGTCTCTTTAGTCCACGGAATACACTGAAGGACACGGAAAGAGGCTAAGGCCAGTCCACGGAATACACGGAAGAACACGGAAATATAGGGCAACAGGCTTAGAGTAAATGCTGATCTAATTTTATGATAATAGCATTTTTAGGTAATGAGGGTTGTAAGGAGGACAGGTACAAAAGGTTGAGAGGGGGGGGGATATGTTGATTTATGAACAGGAATCTTATCTGATTCGTGGTGCTATTTATGAGGTTTATAGAGAACTTGGTGCCGGTTTCCTCGAGGCTGTATATCAGGAGTGTTTAGAGAAAGAGCTTACTACCAGGGGGATTCCTTTTATTTCTCAACCACAGCTGAACCTTTATTATAAAGGCGAACAACTGAGTCAGTTTTATCGGCCCGATTTGCTGTGTTTTGATTGTATAATTCTTGAATTAAAAGCACTTTCAGACGTGTCCAACGAGCATAAAGCACAAGTTTTAAATTATCTAAAAGGCAGTAGGGTCAAGTTGGGTATGTTGATAAATTTCGGTTCTCAACCAAAGGCAATAATAGAGAGATTGGTCTTATGAGTCCACAGAATACACTGAAAATCACGGAAAGAGCTAAGGTCAGTCCACGGAATACACTGAAGGGCACGGAAAGAGCTAGGGCCAGTCCACGGAATACACTGAAGGGCACGGAAAGAGGCT
>JDSF01000290.1_pt1 | contig 25127 bp, 33 predicted proteins | sample 199441 | NCBI WGS metagenome assembly JDSF01 (sample SAMN02592751, study PRJNA231836) | bioreactor metagenome | isolation source: continuous culture bioreactor denitrification-DNRA | place: Germany: Bremen
CTTTATATTAGCAAATTCTGTATCTAACACTTTCCTTAACTATCAGTTTAACACATTAACCTAAGCATTTAAACTGAACTAGGAAAGAGTCTCATTAACCTCTACCAAACTTCCATTTGCACAAAATGACAAAAAAGGGTCATAGACCTATTGTCTATGACCCCATCGCCATTATAGTTATACCATACGCTTTACACTGTTATACATCAAAATTCCTAAGCAGATCATCAAGTGTGTCACGTCTACGAACTACTTTTGAGCTACCATCAAGAGAAATCATTACCTCAGCAGGTCTTAGCCTGTTATTGTAATTAGATGCCATACAATAGCCATAAGCACCTGCATCCAGGACACCAATAACATCCCCTTCAAATATCTCAGGCAATAACCTGTCTTTGGCAATTATATCACCTGTTTCACAGATATTTCCAACAATATGAACCTTCTCATTCTTTTCAGACGTTACACCTGATGAACGATAAACTTCTACATCATGGTGACTGTCATACATTACCGGTCTTTTTAAGACATTAAATCCAAGGTCCGTTCCAATATACTTTGTCTCATAGTTGTATTTAATAGCATGAACTTCACCTAACAACAAACCACACTCTGCTGTTAAATAACGCCCAGGCTCAATCTTAAAAGTAATTTCTTTGCCATAGGCTTTAGCAAATGCGTAGAAGGCCTTGTCAAGTCTCTCACCTAAGTCTTTTAAGTCTAGGCGACTTTGTCCGGCTAATTTGTTATATGGAATACCAAACCCTCCACCAAGATCAAGGAACTCAAGGTCTTTGAAGTTCATGGCAATATCAAAAGCCGATTGTGCCCCTGCAAGGTATTTCTCACCTTCCATAAACAATGAACCTATATGTTGGTTAATACCAACAAGCTTTAGGTCGTATTCCTTAAGTGTTGCTTTGACTTCATCCATCATCATTGGTTGAACACCAAACTTCGTCTTCTTACCTGCAGTTATAACTTTCTCATGGTGGCCTGCGCCAACACCTGGGTTAAAACGTATACAAACACGTCCACCCGGATTAATACGTCCATATTGCTTAAGCTGAGATACAGAGTCAACACTGACTAGAATATCTCTGTCTATAGCAAATTGCATCTCTTCTTCTGATACATTATTACTGATATATAATATTCTAGAAGGATCAAACCCGGCTGCCATTTCAACATGGATTTCCCCAGGACTCATAGCATCAGCATTTAAACCTTCTTCGTTAGCGATTCTGATAAGACTTAAGTTACTGTTAGCCTTAACTGAGAAGTTAACACTAAAGTTAGGGTAAGTCACCAAGTTCTTAAGTTCCTTGCATCGCTTTCTAAAAATATCTTCACTGTATACATACAGTGGACTTCCATAATTCTCAATCAACTCTACTGGTGTTTCTTTACCAAAGAAGTTGCATTCACTTGTCACTTTATTGTGGTATGATAACATTCTGTCCTCCTATAATTAACCTAATTATTTTCTTATTTATCTGATTCTTATTATTATAGCTTTTTATCAATAATTGCAATTTCATTGATAAAGGCTTCTCTTATTAGTTGTACAAGGGTTACATTCTTAGAATATAAACTTTGTTTGAGTGTCCCAGCAAGGACTTCTTTTGTATCTGCAATTAACTTGATGGAGCTTGATGGTTCATTGAAATAATGGGTATGTTTGACACCTTGCAAATCATTTGGTGATAAAATGACTACCTTAAGGTCTCTGTCAACAGCCGCCTTAATTTCTTCCGACAAGGCACCGAGTAAACCATCATCACAAGACATATAAATTCTTAAGCTTGCTCTATCTATAATATTTCTCAGTTTATCAATAATATTATCTTGGCCGCTCAGGGTTATGTATGGTTCTTGCTTAAGTTGGGTGAAATCAAGTTGTTGATCAATTATATCAATCTGTGTGTCAAAACTGCGCCTTGCATTTTTTTTCATCAATTCTTCTTTTGGTACTGGTGTGTACTTAATGGACGTTCCTTCAATTACATAAGCATAGCCCTTATCTACAAGACTTGATAGTGCAGCGTAGGCATTTGACCTTGATATTCCAGATAGTTTGGCTGCTTCATAACCAGTAATTTCACTATGACGACATAATTCTATATAGATGACAGCTTCTTGTTGGGTAAAGCCAATTTTCTTTAATGCACTGATTAAATCCATAGTGATCTCCTTAGAGTTCTATAGGTTGTATAGACCCTAGTCCTAATATAGTAGTTCTTTGTAGTACCACTATATACCAATTGAGAACTAATGTCAAGAAATCCCCAAAAAGAAAGAGCGACAAGTTACATTTCGTAACCTTCACTCTTAAAGACTCCATAACATAGACTAATTGCTCTCGTAATAATCCGCAATCTGATTGTATCGTACTCTATTAAGACCCATATCTGAATAGCCCACCCTAGAACCTGAACGATAATGAATAAGGCCAGCTTCCTCGTCAATGTATATCTCGACATCATCATTGTACTTCATGGTTTTTGTGGTAAATATAAGATGCATATAATCTGATTTTCTAACATATATTGTATAATTACCCACCTGGTCACATGCCTTCAAAAATAATTCAATGGATTCAGTAACCTCTCCTTTTATAGTTAATGGTTCAACCCTATACAGATCATCATCACTTTGACTCGAGACTGCATTAGGTGATGTTGGCATCTTGCTAATACACCCTCTACATGGCCAAGCCCCTTTGGTACTTGAGCATTTTTTATCATCATCAAGATGAAGCTCACACCAATGATAAGGGCTGTAGTACCCAATACGCTTAATAATATCCACATTATAGTTTTCCTAACCTTTCTGTTTTTGTTCTGCTTCATAGAGCCTTGCCCCCAATTCGTCCAGCATACATGTATACGTCAAATACTTGTCATAATCAATCCCAAGCATCCTAGACATTGTCATTGGTACTTCCTCAGCCTCTTCCTTGAGAGAATGACCCTCCCTGGTGATTACAATATCAATACGCCTTCGATCATCTGGATTCTTGACTTTTTTTACATAACCATTACTTTCAAGTTTTTGAATAACAGGGGTTAAAGTCCCTGTTTTTAGTTCAAGAAGTGAACCAAGTTCTTTAAAATCAATCTTCTCTTCTTCGAACAATACCAACATAACCAGATACTGGGGATAAGTCAAACCAAGTGCCTCTAGGACTGGTTGATACAATCTAGTCATCCCCCTTGATGCCTTGTATAGCCTAAAGCAAAGTTGATTGTCAAGCATCAATGCATTTGAACTCTTATTGTCATCACTCATATCATCACCTCCTAAACAATTTAACTAGTGGGTGATTCATTATGTTATCAATCATCACTTTTTTCCCAATCTTTGTAAAGACTTCGCTATAGGTTGGATAAGGATGAATGACATTGGCCATTTTTTTGAAGTTATGGCCTAAGCTTTTTAAGACTTGAACCTCACCTATCATTTCACCTGCTCGGTCTGAAAGTATTGAGGCACCAAGTGTTTTACCTTTCTTATCAAGAATTAGCTTAAGACTTTCTATGGTTTGGCCTTTGGTCTTAGCCCTATCCAAATCATTAAAATCATAGTCATAAACCCTGATGCTGTCACCATATCTGTCTCTGGCTTCTTCTTCAGTAAGTCCAGCTCTGGCAAGCTCAGGTTTGGTAAAGGTTACCCATGCCACATGATTGTAATTGATTTTACTCTTAATTGGTAACAAGGCATTTTTTGTTGCCAATATACCTTGCACATTGGCCATATGTGAGAATTGATATGGACCGACCACATCACCTACAGCGTAAACAGATTTGTTACTTGTTCTAAGGTACTTATCTACAATGATTCCCTTGGAATTATAGTCAATCCCACCTTCTTCAAGGTCTAAACCTTGAATGTTAGGCTGTCTACCAATTGCAACAAGGATTGCCTCACCTTCTATAATTTTCCTTGAACCTTTGTCCAAAACAGACTCACAGGTCAATCTAATCTTTTGATCTTTCTCAACCTTAATTGCTTTTTGCCCTAAATTAAGTGAGACGCCTTCTCCAGCCAAATGTGACTGCAATGCATGGACCAATGATGACTCTTCTCTGAAAAGAATGGTCTCCATCATTTCAACCAACTCAACCTGAACCCCTAGCCTATTCAATGCCTGAGCCATTTCCACACCAATAGCCCCACCACCTAGTATGATTATCGACTTAGGAAGAACCTTTAGTTCAAAAAGACTTTCATTGGTTAGGTAAGAAATAGAATCAATCCCGTCAATAGGTGGTACAAATGGTGCTGAACCAGAACTGATGAAAATCTTCTTGCCTCTAATCTTGGTATCCTTTACCAACAAAGTATTCTTGTCCATAAAAGATGCTTGGCCCTCAAGATAATCAATACCATCTTCTTTAAGTTTTGGCGGGTCCTCATGGGCATAGATTTCTCTTCTAACTGTATCAACATGTTTCAGGGCTATGCTTGTATCAACTTGATAGTCATCCACATATTGTCTTACATTATAAACTTTTTGTGCTTCGTTAATCAGTGCCTTTGAAGGCACACATCCATACCAGGTACATTCGCCACCTGGTTTATTCTTATCAATCAGCAAGACTGTCTTACCAAATCCTTTGGCTGTGTAGGCAACGGTTAAGCCACCAGAACCTGCACCAATTACAACAACATCATAATCTTTCATCTTGTCACCTCATTCATTAGGGTCCGATTAATCGGGTTAGATTAATCATAGTAAAAAAACAGGAGATTGTCAAGACATCATCTTTCAATCCCCCACACTAGCACTGTATAAATCACACTAATACCAAGAAGCATTATTCTTGATATCAAATAATATAAGCGACCTTTGCTTGTGCCTAGATTAACACTTCGGCCAAGCTTTAGTCTGTTTCTAACACCTAATCTTGAATCCTTTGGATTATAGTAAAAAACACCGCCAATAAAATGTCCATCATCATCCACATCGTTGTGATGGTCTCGGTAATCTCTAAATCTATGGCCAGACATATTCACCCTAATCAAGAAGTATAATAAAATGGTTAATATGGCAACTGATATCAAGGCATAAACAACAAGGTCCATATAGCCTCTAAATGGCATTAGGTTAATTCTTGTAAATTGAAAATACATTAACAGCAAGGCACTAAAGAATGCCATGGTGGTCATGCTTCCAATGAACATCCGAATACTTCTATCCCTTTTTGCCAGCATATGATAGGCAGGATTTACATATCTTTTCTTGTGAGCTATATAACCTGTTAGAATTCTAAAGCAAGCCACAAGACCAATCTGAATTCCGACATAATAAGAAACAGAGAACAGATTTTTACTTAGGTAATCAATGTGCTCACCCTGTATTTGTGCACTCTGTTCCATAAGTTCTGGAATAAGAGGATAAAACACTAGGCTGGCAATTGTGGTTAAGAACACAACTGTATAGACGATTGTGAACTCTTGCCTAATCAATGATGTGTATTCTAGTTCTCTACGAATGACAATGTCTTCCTTGTCAAGTTCATAGATGCCTTCGTCTAAAACCTCAATAGGGATATATTTAAAATCCATACACAGTGTATGCCCATAATAGAATGTCGCATAGAGCTGTATCACAAACAGAACAAGCATTAGGGCAAGCCACGTTATAAACCTTTCTGACAAGATCGTAAATCCCAGCCATATAATGGCCATAGACAGTTGTCCAAGCAAAAACATCAAGTTGTAGCTTTTTCTAACTCTTTTAATTACAGGCGCCTTGGTCAACTCATGGCTGATATTGACACCAAAAATCATTTTGCCTTTTGTAGGTTTAGACAAACTGATACCGTAATAAGTAAACGGAAGCATTATGCATATCATCCATACTATCTGATACCAGTCCATCTTGATGTCGCTCCTTTGTCTTGATTATAGTACAATCATTACCATACCCATTGCAAAGCCAAGTAATGCACCAAACCAAGTAATGGCTTTTAATTCTTTATCCACTATGGTGAAGATTAACTTTTCAACATCAGCAACTGAAAAACTATTCACTTCTGTCTCTACAATACTCCTAAGCTCAAAAGTTTCAAGAAAAGTCCCAATATTTTTATCTACAAAAGACTTATAAAGCAGCTCAACTTGGGTCTCAATTTTTTTTCTTTGTCTGGCTGAGATAAATGCAACTTCATTGAAAGGAAGTAATGGACACCCGATTCAATTAGTGGCTTCATATTCATTTGCTTTGTCACTTCTGTGGCATTTGAAACAATCGATTCAATCATATGCTTTAGCATATCGTCATAGTTTTCTATTGATAAGACCTCCGATAAGGTCATTTGCTTACTCTGAGAAACCCCGCGCACTAGGGCCATTATCATACCGTCCTGAACTTCTGGTTCAAAGACTGTTTTTCCAACATAATCAAGTATTGACAGGGCCACATCATCCGGGTTAACAAACATTGCTGCCATTGCCCCTACTTTCTCCATTAATAGGTTGGCAACAATCACTTTTAACTTGGCCACAACTTCTTCATTTCTAGATTCATCTACAATAAACTGACTAATCTTGTCTTTTTGACCCTCTAATATTACCTTAAGTTTCTCTTCAGCATTGTCTGGCATCATCGTTTCAATACTGGCATTATGAGGATACTTATCTGAAATATAGTCGCTGATATGGGATGTTAATAGGTCATTAAAAGAATCATCTTCAGTGGATTTTGACAAATAGTCTTCTATGGCATCCACTATTTTAGAGCTTGCCTGCTTGTAGTCATCCCCCATAATCGCCTTAAGTATGTCGCCAATGGCTATGTCCTTATCAAGAAGCTCATTAATCACATAAGACTTAATGTGACCAATCACCCTCTCATCTAATAATTCCTTGCTTATAACCTCTTTTGTAAGTAACCTTTCACCAACTGCCGTACCTAGGCTTCTAGCAATACGTTCTCGTTCTCTTGGAATGAGTCCCGGAGTGAATGGCACTTTTAGTTTGCCTATATACTTTGCTTCATGGGGTTTAAACAACATTTTTATTGCCAACCAATTTGTTGTATAACCAATTATTGCACCTACAATCGGTTTTGATACCATAGAAAAATCAATCATAATATACCTCTTATCATTTTAAACGAGCCGTCACATTCTTTAGCTCTTCTATTATCTGAATCTGTTGTGGACATAAAGGTTCACACTGACCACACTCAATACACTTGTCTGCTTTTGCCTCATCTTTGATATTCTGATTATACCAGAATTTGCTTTTATCAAAATCAAGCATATTCGATTCATTATAATATCTGAAATTGGCTGGTATGTCAACGCCATGCGGACATGGCATACAATATTGACAAGCTGTACATGGTACCAAAATCTTATCTTTATAGATGGTCTGTACTTTCTTCATGACCTCTTTTTCACTCTCTGTCATGCTATTAGGTGTGACTCTTTTGGCAATGTCAATATTTTGATGAATATGATCATGTCGATTCATTCCACTAAGGACAAGATCGACTTCTGGGTAATTCATTACGTATTGCATCGCCCAGTGAACGGGTGGTTTATCACCATAGAGCTTTAGAACCTCTGCTGGAACTTTTGTCTCGTCACCAAGAACACCTCCGCGAAGGGGTTCCATTATAATAATACCCATCCCCTTATCTCTAGCATAATACATGCCTTCAAGCCCCTGCTGATGTTCTTCATCCACTAGGTTTAGTTGAATCTGGGTAAACTCCCAGTCATATGCATCAATTATTTCCTTAAATGCTTCCAAGTCGTCATGAAATGAGAACCCTACATGTTTAACACGTCCATCTTTTTTTTATGGCATCAAGAAAATCAAATAAGCCTAAATCAACTAAACTATTAAATGAATTTCTATTTAAGGCATGGACCAAATAGAAGTCTATGGCATCTATTTCAAGTTTCTCAAGCTGTTCATTGACAAACCTATCCATATCCTCTCTTGTTTTCACTAACCAAGATGGCAACTTAGTCGCAATATAAGTCTTATCACGATAACCATCTTTCACAGCTTTGGCAACAAGAAGTTCACTGTTACCACCGTGATATGGATAGGCTGTATCAAGGTAATTTAGGCCACTATCAATGGCATCTCTAATTAGTGCTATAGCCTTATCCTCATCAATACGACTGTAGTCATCATCAATAACATCAAATCTCATACAACCAAATCCTATGGTTGAAACTTTCTTACCTGTTTGGCCAAGCTCTCTATACATAATTCGTCTCCTATTAAATCAATCTCCTATTAAATCATCATAGATTTCTTGTATACGTTTATTCAATAAGGGATGTACCTTGTAAGGCACAAGCTCACTCAGTGGGTTAAGAACAAACTCCCTTTCACACATTAGAGGATGAGGCACAATCACATGTGGGTCTTCACTCACAAGATCATCATAAAGTAAAATGTCAAGGTCAAGTGTCCTAGGTCCCCATTTCATTTCCCTTTTGCGATCAAACTGTTGTTCCACGTCTAAGAGGTAAGTCATCAAGTCCCTTGGAGACATTAATGTCCTAAACTCAATGACACCATTGAGAAAAGATGCTTGGTCTACATTGCCCCATGGTTCTGTTTCAATAAGGGTTGATTGACGCATTTCTTTTACCATAACATTGCCTTTGATTTGTGCTACGGCACCTCTTAGGATACTCTTGCTGTCACCAATATTGGAACCAATCCCTATATATGCTGTATGCCACCCTCTTTCGATCTCTATAGCAGGGTAATCGACTTTCTCACCAATGGGCGCTGACGGTTTCTTAAGAGTCACTTTAACCTTATCAATTAAATCATAGCTTGTTAGTAGTTCTTTGGCTATACCCTCTGCTACTGTCTCAATAAGATCATATACCTTAGAAGTCATATAGGCTTTGACTGTAGAACACATATCCGCATAACTAACTGACAAGTCTAGATTGTCGGTCTTGGCTGAAGGTCTGATATCCACATAAGCATCAAAGGAAACATAGAAATTCTGGCCATTTTGCTTTTCTTCTTCAAGAACACCATGGTGGGCAAAGACTTCAAGGTCTTTAACTCTAATAATATCTGTATAAGCCATTCCATCACTCCTATTCTCACTTCTCCAATTAGTCTCTATTATAATGAATCTTTATGGCCAATCTTATAAATAACCTTGGTCATCTCTATGGCACGTTTGTTTTCTTTCACATCATGGACCCTAAATATTCTACCACCTGATTGTAAACCTATGACCGTAGTGACAAGTGTTCCTTCAACTCTCTGATCAACAGGTAAATCAAGGCTAAGACCTATCATGGATTTTCTTGATGTCCCAAGCAACAATGGATAGCCAAGTTGTGTGAAAACAGACAATTGACGCATGATTTCAAGATTGTCCTCAAGAGATTTGGCAAAGCCAATGCCCGGGTCAATCATAATATGTTCTCTTGGCACGCCAGCGTCCATCGCAATCTTAACGCTTTCTCCAAGATCCCTTACCATATCCATTATCAAATGATTGTAGTCGCACTTTTCTTTGTTATGCATGAGACAACAAGGCACTTTGAACTGAGCCGTCACATCCGCCATTCTCTGATCTCTTTTAAATCCCCATACATCATTGACATATCCGCACCTGCTTCTAGAGCAGCCTCTGCAACCTCAGATTTGGATGTATCTATAGACACCACTGTGTCAAAGTCTTCTTTAATCATACTTATCACAGGTACGACACGCTTTATTTCTTCTCCAATAGCAACCTCATCATGACCTGGTCTTGTCGATTCGCCACCTACATCTATGATATCAGCACCTTCTGCTATCATCTTTGCTACTTGATTTCGTGCTTGATCAACATTGTCGAACTGACCACCATCAGAGAAGGAATCTGGTGTCACATTTAGTATACCCATAATATAAACTTCATTGCTAAAGTCAAATTCTCTATTTCCTATTTTCATCTGTCATACCTCTATTATAAGATTTTTCTTTTCATCTGACCAATAACATGATTCTCTGGCCTGACATTGGTGACATAATCTAGACGCCTTATCTGCTCTATGCATCAGGGCATCAAAGGTATCAAAAGTTTCATCATCCCTTGTTACTGGCATCGATTCAACTCTGTGTTTGGCTATAGCGCCAAGAATAAGTTCTATTTCACTTGGACGATAATCTGTAGCTTTCAATAATGCCTCACTAAGACGTACACTTGCTATGTCATGTGGTTCTTTTGTTTCGTATTCACACCATCGACCTATATCATGGAGTATGGCAAATCCATAGATTGTTGCTTTTTCGTATTTGAGACCCATCTCAAGATTCCAAATGTAAGCAATCCGAGCCACATCTAGAAAATGGGCCATATCATGTTTACAATAGATTCTATCTTTTTCATATCTTTCAATCTGACTCAAATAAGTCTGGTACAATGGATTCTTAAGTATTTGGTTGACTTTTTCCATTTACACACCTTCTAGCTTGATTGCCTCTACATATTTTTGGCTTAGTTCACTAAGTACTTGACTTTCACTAACAATGACATCATTAACCATACTGACTTTCATAATGCCCATTAGACTATTTGTGATAAAAACACCTTCTGAATTTTCTAAGTCATCCAGTGTCATCTTGCATTCCTCTACCTCATAATTACTAACTACCCATTGTCTAACAATACCATTTAACAAACCACATTCTACTTTTGGCGTCATAATTTTGCCTTCTTTGATGACAAATATATTGGCTACAGCCGTTTCACAGACATAAGCTTCAAAATTAAGAAACAAGGCATCGTTATAGCCCTCTTCCCTTGCTTTTTTCATTTCAATGATATTATCCATATAGTTCATAGATTTGATAGCAACCGATGGACTTGTTGGATTCCTAAGAACACTAGACACCTTAAGCTTAAAACCTTGCTTATAGTCTTCTTTGGTGTAAGGGATTTCCCTTGTGGAGTATACAACGTTCTTTTCTGACACATTGATTTTTTAGGGCACCATTATAAAGTCTCAAGGCAGCCACAGCATGTTCTACTTCTTGGATTGTTACACTTTGTTTGATGCTCAATTTTTTAACTGACTTATTCAGTCTATTCACATGCTCTTTTGCAAAAACAGCCTCGCCTTTATGGACCAGAATCGTTTCAAAAACACCGTAGCCATAAAAATACCCTGTATCAATACTTGTCTTTTTAATATCCTTTATCTTGCCATTGATCAACACTTTCATTGTGTACTCCCTATAGTCTACCAAATTCTATCCTTAACTTTTGCATGTACAAATTCAGTTCACTTCTACGGTGTCTATGGCCTCAAAGAGCACCTTGCTTTATCCAGGGTTTCGTAGTACTCAGCTTCTGGATCTGACTCCCAAGTAATACCACCACCAACGCCAATGGTTAATGAATCTCTTTGCTTAACTATGGTTCTAATAACTATATTGAAATCACAAGCACCATCAAAGCCAAAGTAGCCAATACATCCAGTATACAGATTACGGCGGTTGGCCTCAAGTTCTTCTATAATCTCCATAGCCCTTATTTTAGGTGTTCCAGTAATAGAACCTCCTGGAAAACAAGCTTTAATTAAATCCACAGCACTTTGGTCTTTTCTAAGTTCGCCTACCACTGTAGACACCAGATGATGTACTGTTGCATAAGATTCAATGTTAAAGAGTTCTGTTACTTTTACAGTGTAAGGTCTACATACCTTACTAAGATCATTACGTTCAAGATCAACAATCATCAGAAGCTCCGACTTATCTTTTTCACTTTGTTCAAGCTCAATCTTCATGGCTTCATCTTCTTCAGGTGTAGAACCTCTAGGTCTTGTACCCTTTATGGGTCTTGTTTCAACACGACCTTTTTCAACTTTGAGAAATCGCTCTGGTGAGGTTGAGAGTATTTCAAAACCATCAAGGGGCAGATATGCGCTAAAAGGTGCCGTGTTTAGCTTCCTTAGCACTTTATAGATGTCATAACCCGACCGATCACTTGTCGTGTGATAGGTATGTGTCATATTGGCTATATAAATATCCCCTGCTTTGATATACCGCCTCATAGACTCAACAGCATCCATATAAGTTTCTTTTGAAAAAGGGGATGTGTACTTCAAAGGTTTTTTCTCAAAGTCATTATAGTGGACCGCTTTTCCATTCTTAATGGTATTGATGATTGAGTCTATCTGGCTAACACCACCTATCATGCGCTCTAGCTCAGTGACATAGACCTTACTGTGATGATGGTCAAACAAGATGATGTTGTCATAAAAATTAAAATACAAAGTAGGAATGTCTACCACATCCTCATTGATGTCTGGCAAACGCTCCATATCTCTAACCAAGTCATAGGCGAAATAGCTATACACCCACCAATAAAAGGCAGGTTTGTACTATTTTTTTATTGTATAATTTTGTAGGGTTCTATTAAGGGCCTTAAATGGGTCTACAGACTTCATTGCCCCATCTTGAGTCATAACACCGTTCTTATAAGTGACCTTTTTGAAAGGGTTAAGCCCAATAATCGAATATTTTCCTAGACCATCTTTATCTCTTGAGCTATCAAGGAGCACTGTATCCGTCTTGTGACCAAACAGGCTATAGATATCAAAAGCATTCAAAGATGTATGAATTTCTCGAATTCCTACTTCCATAATTAATGACCACCATACCTTCGTAGTGTTTACCTACATCGTCGTACGAAGTTTTTTAGTAATTCATGACCATATTCGGTCAACTCGGCTTCTGGGTGAAATTGCACCCCTTCCACCAAATATTCTTTATGCCTAAGACCCATAATTGTCCCATCTTCTGTCTGACTTGTGATATAAAGACAATCTGGCAGGCTTCCTTTATCAACAATGAGTGAATGATACCTTGTTGCATCAAATGGAATGCTTAGGTTCTGGTACAATCCTCTTTCGTTATGAAATATCTTAAAGACTTTACCATGAACCGGCTCATTACCACAGACAACTCGAGCCCCATATACCTGACCTATAACTTGATGACCAAGACATATGCCTAGTATTGGTATGTCAGGTCCAAGCTCCCTAACAACATCTACGCTGATGCCTGCATCTTCAGGTCTTTTGGGACCAGGGGATATAATGATGCCTTCTGGGGCCATTTGCCTGATTTCTTCTATTGTGATTTCGTCGTTGCGTTTAACTATTATTTCTTCACTTAATTCCTTCACATACCTAACAAGGTTATAAACAAAGGAATCATAGTTATCAATCATTAGAAACATCTGCTCACCTACGCCTTATAGAGTGCCATCAATTTAAGGTAGATTTCAGAATCTTCTTTGAATCTGCCGCCTAAGCTTGTTGTTAATGTTTTGGTCCCTGGTTTCTTAATACCTCTGGTGGTCATACAACTATGCTCACCTTCTATAATCACTGCCACATCCTCAGTGCCAGTGACTTTTTTTAGAATATAGACAATATCAGAACCTATTCGTTCCTGTAACTGTAATCTTTTGCCTACCATATCAGCGATTCTGGCAATCTTACTCAGACCAATGACTTGGGCTTTTGGTATATAGGCTACAGATACCCTAAGGTTGTACATGAGCGCCAGATGGTGTTCACAATAAGAAAAGACTTCAATGTCCTTCATGAATACCATATCATGGGTATTACCTTCATAAATACGACCTTCATCAAATGTGACACCTAACATCTCAATGAGTTCATCATTGCTATACTGCATACCTTCAAATATCTCTTCGTACATATTGGCAACACGACTAGGTGTTCCCACAAGACCTTCTCTATCTGGGTTATCCCCTAAGGCAATCAGTATGCCCCTCACATGTTCTTCAATAGCTTTCTTATCTATCATCAAATCAACTCCTAGCTGCTAAACATTCATTAACACATTCTAGCACATACTTTTTTATTTTTCACTTGTTTTTGAAGTCTCATAGAACTTCCTTATAGGATTAGAGATAATGAGCAGAAGTGTTCCAATAAAAAAGACAACAAAGGTAACCAGACTATAAGCAAGGGTCAAAAAATGTCTGATAAGTCATGAATATTCTTAGTAAGGAAAAAGACCCCATAAGCATACCAATACAAATCACTATGATTCTTGCAAAATTCTTACCTTCATAAGCCAGCTTCAAAAGGGCCAGGAACACACCAGTCAGTGTAATGTTCACAACCCACAACAGCAGCAATACGACCATGGTCATTTCTTCATTCATCACCGAACCAATCATAATCATCAATGCACCTATGACGGATAGAGTTGCAAATGAAGCCAATATATAGAATAATACCTTCTTATCTTGATCAATCTTTATGGTCATAATTCGTCTCCTGATTTCTATATTTCTTTGTGAGCAACTTCAATCAATGTCTCACATAGTACATTTATAATAGCCTCTTGTATTGGAATTTGCAAGGACGATAAATGATTAAGGGAAGGATGGTCACCTACTTGGACACAGTACTTGGCAGCCTCAAACAAGACAACATCATTGTCATCGTTACCAAAACAAACATAATCTCCTGACTCTATGCCTAACTGATGAACACCAGTTAGTTTATTCACACCACGCGCTGTAACGTCAATCATTGGCTCTTTAGAGTATCGATTCAAGGTTAGAGGCAAGTGACTTAGTGCCTCCTCAAGCTCCCCACTCCACATTACATCCATCATTAGAACTTTGATTGGGGTGGCTATGTCAGATAGGGGCACTCTTTTACCATAATTAGTCCCTTCAATCCACCGAATGAGCTTATGAGACCCATCTCCTGTATAACCATAATCCCATTCATCATCAATGAGCAAGTCTATGTTGTTTGCCTCTCCAATCTCAATGAGCTGGTTAAAACAAGTAGTGCTGATAGTGTTCTTGTATATTACATGGCCCTTATTGGCAACTATAGAACCATTGCCACCAACTAGTGGCATCTGATGTAGTGCTTTATCTATTACTGGATAAATATCTCTAATAGGCCTTGCAGAAGCCAGTACAACTTTATGCCCCTCATCCATCAACTGACATAGAACCTTGGTAATCTTGTCACTGACTTTATTGCCATCAAATGTTAATGTGCCATCGATATCAAGTACTAGGTTCATAATCAAGTCCTTTCCTCATTACATTTTTCATCATTACTATTTCTCTATAAAACCTTTGACTAAGCTAGTAAAGTTGTCTGGATACTCGTGGCCAAGATTCTTGATATAATGTGTCTCTAATTTAAGTTCAAGTTTTGATGCTCTTGCTTTCTCCTCAAAAATCTTGCATAGGGGCATACAGTCATGATCTTCTTTTCCACAGATGATCATGACTTCAATATGTTTCTTCGATAATTGACTTAAGACCTCATCTATTTCACTGGTGATCATCGGCATCCATGGTGACTGGAGTATTACTTTATCACACACAACATTCTCCTCAACTATTGCTCTAAGAATGGTGTTACACCCTGCTGAAAATCCTGCCAGAATTCTTTTATCATAACTTGTCCAGTTAGTAAAATTAAGGGCTTTCATCAGTTGACTTGGCCCATTTCCATCCTCTTCCCACCTATATAGGTCATAGGAGTCAAGTTCCTCAGATTGCAAATACTCAATTTGATAGGATTTTGTTTCAACCTTATCCCAGACTTGTCTACATATTGAAATATTTTGTTGATTCCCATGAAGAACCAGCATTAGATTATCATGGGTTTTATCTTCCCAGGTTAAAACTGATTTGGCTGCCTCAAGTGCAAGCTCATACCGTTCAAGTGACTTTGATACACAGGTCTTAAACATTGCATGGTCTCTAATACTATCTAGGTCTTCATCTTCAAAGACAACTGGACGATACCACATCTCTTTATCAAGAATGGCTTCTTTCATCCACGCTATAGCTTCATCTTTCTTACCTGACGTTGCAGCCAAACAATAGAGAAAGTTATAAGTCTGTCCAGTTATGGCACCTACTTTGTCATGGTTCTCAACCAAGTATTCATAAGCTTTCCTTGTATCATCATCTTCTAATAAGTTCAGCGTATGGTTAATCAATTGCTCTTCCTTCATTTATAATCCTCTCTCTTCCGTGTTCGCCTTATGGAATTAGTCATTAAGTATTATCAAGCATACTATCAATAGCATTTCTGATTTCTTCAGGCAAGGCTTGATTCAAATTACGCTTAAGAAGTTCAGGATAACCAATGCCATTATCCATTAAATAGTCCTTGATAAGCTTTACCTTCTTATCTCTTCCAATCATCAGACTGTAAGCAACAAACCAATCCTCAAGGGACGTATATGGCAAAAAGAAATCACCTACCATGACTTTCTTAGTAATTGATCTATCATCCAATATGAACTCATAGATACCTGCCCTATGGCTTATTCTAAACGATGACATAAGGTCTATACTGATACCATCCATTTCATATACATAGAAATGTTTGCTTTTATACTCTTTCTTAACTGGAACTGATTTTCTATTGGCAATCTTATCTAGTAACATTATGGCCTTCTCAATATCACCCTTAGAGACCAATAAATCAATATCGTGAACTTGATCCACTATACCGTATGCCTTAAGAACCAAGGAGCCCCCAATGCCCCATAATATATCTGCATCATTAAGATTTTTAGCTAATTTTCTAAGGACTTCATTCATATTAGGATAGTTCCTTTTTCAAATACACCATATCAACCAACTGAACACCTTCTTCGTACATAAGATGATCATAATTATCCGTAAAGAAATTTTTCACTCTATGTGACTCAAAAAAACCACAACCTTTATAGAAGCTCATTATCGAAGGACATTCACCTGTTCCAACAAACATCAACTTACCTTGGTCTTTGTAGTGGTCAAGTATGTGCATAATTAATCGTCTTCCATAACCTTGCCCTTGATACTGTTCATATGTGGCTATATTCTTTAGTTCAAAGTTCCCATCTTCTTCCCTCGTAACGATACAAATACTTTTCAGGTCATCTTCAACAAGAACAAACATATCACCACGGTCTAAGTATTTTTCTATCATGTCTTCTTGCTCATCTGCAATCAACAATAAATCCATATAGGATGTTTTATTTTCTTTGATTTGCTTAATCATAACTACACCGTTTTCCGATAAATTCAATCATCTTATTATAAGTCATACAATCTGCTTCCACATTATATATTTTGGAATATGCATCTGTAAATCCATGTTGGCCATCTAGAACGATTAGAATCTTAATTTGGGATTTGTGTCGCAGGGTCTCTATCAAACTGGCCACATCAAAGCTTTTTTCATCACTTGCAAAAAAGAGCGCACAATCATTAATTGGCTCCATTTGGGCATAGTCTCTTATTCTTGAACCATAAAAACATACAACGCCATCCAGTTTGACTTTACCACTGATAATCCAAGCGATTGAAGCCCCGATACTATAGCCTATAACAAAGACGGACTTGTAGATCGAATCAAGACTTCTAATTAGAACCTCAACGTTCTTCACTGCAAGATCATAGCCTACATTGGTGTAGAAGTTACTATATGCCTCTTCATCATCCTTATAATCATAGACAATATCTGAACCCAAGAGATTGGGACAATAGACATCAAAACCCTCATGGTGTAATTGTTTAGCTTTATCAATGATGTTGTCATTAATCCCATAGATTTCATGAAGAAGGACTATGGCTGTTTTATTGTTATTACTTAGATGATACATAAGCTAACACCTCATTCATCTATGCCCATTCACTTCTGAGCATGCCATATACTTTATGAGAAACATAGTGGTCGTATAGATATTCCGATTCTCTAATTGTTCCTTCAATCTTGAAACCCAATCTTTCAGGAATAGCGCGGCTTCTCACATTGCCTTCGGCACATTGAATTTCTATTCTATGAAGTTCAAGTTCTTTAAAAGCATAATCCACAAGCGCCTTACAACACTTTGTCATTATACCATTGCCAGTATATTTATGAGCCAACCAATACCCAATAGCGGTACTTTTATGGTTCCAACTGATTCCCATTAATGAAATGACACCAGCTATCTCACCTTTATAGATGATGGCTGCAGTAAAACCATCATTATCAACATATTGTTGCTTAGAACTATCAATATGCTCTATGACATCGGCCTCACTCTGAGTGCCATCTACCCATGGTAGCCATTGCTTAAGGTATAATCTATTCTGATCAATCAGGTTAAATATGGCTTTAGCATCTTTTCTATCTCTTAGTCTTAACTCAATATTCTCGTCTACTATGTATTTGAACATTGTTTAGTACCCTCCTGCTAACAACTGTATGGTAACCAATAAAGCAATATGCGCCTGATAGAATATAAGAAAAAGTATTTGAGACTTTTTTTTCACCATTATAAGATAGTTTATATTACTTTTCACCATCAATGATTTCCATCAAATCTGGATTCAACTTAAACTTTCCTCTTTCATCCCTAAGAAATGGATACACATCGACCACGGCGCTTAGATTGAGTTCACCATATATATGTGGGTATTGTCGATCATTACTTTCTCCACGTTCCCATTGTATGGTCGGTTCAACCATAGATGTTGCTATACATAAAAGTACCAACTCATCCTTAACCCCTTCATACATAGGTGCCACCCTCCACATATACTCTATTGAGGAACAATGAAGGAATCCTACCGCTTTAATATAAGCAGAACCATAATACTCTTTATCTTTAACACTCTCCCAAGTTGATTTTTTCATACAGTGCAAAATAAACATAACAAATCACCTCCATAGATACTTCATTCTTACTAAGCCTATTATGCCATCAATTCAAGGTAAATTTCAACTTGTTTTAGTAAGTTATGTAGTTAATATCTTCACTACTAATGATTCCTAATATTTCATCCAAATTAGACAAGTGAAGAGGCAAACAAACACCCTTATTATCTTTTTCCAATACTAGCTTTGATAAGGCTGCAACCACCTTCGCTGTAGTGCCATAGTCTGAGCCCACTTTAATAACATACGTCTTCTTTGATATGACACCCTCTTTGTATCCTTGAAGCTCAACAATGAGCATAGATTCCTCATTCTTACCCTCATCATGTTTCACATATTTATTCAGTGTTTCTGGCTTCACCTTATTGATGATATAATTTAGCAAGCCAGTACTTTTCAAAAATCCTATAACACTATTAAAATATGACTGATTCCACGCCGTCCAGTAGGTTAGGTTCTTAATACCTATTGTATCATCCATTAGTTTCTTCTCAGAATGACTTATTTGACGTACTTCATAACCCTTGTCATGGTTGGGCAAATGAACTCTACGCTTAATGTGAAATCCTGGCTGACTAACCTCTTTTTCCCCATCCAAGGTCACAATATTCTCTGATATAATCTTCAGCATATCAATAATACCAGATACCCCTGCTTTCGCATTTGTACTTTGTATTAAGGATACCTTAGCATCTTCCACTGAATCAAAAGTTTTGACGGCTGATTGTAATAGAAGACCAGATAAACCAGGAAAGTAGCCAGCCATTAACAAGGAAGTGGCCTCTCCATCATTTTTATTGTTGTAGAATAACTTCTCTACCTGCTTCACAAATGTATAGGATGCTGTCACATCAACACACTTAATAGCCATATTTTTGCAAATCATTTGAATAAGTGGTTCTTTTTGATTCATTGCAACAATAACCAAGTCCATATCCGCTAAAGCTTTTGAGAGTATATCGGCATCATTAATATTCGTTTCACAAAACTTTGCATTATATTTCTTGGCTGTATTGACGCCACGATCTCTTTTATAATCACCGATATACAATCTTATTTTTCTTTCATACAGATGATTCAGCTCACTACAAATCATTCCACCGAGGACACCCGACCCACCAATAACAACTATTTTCATTTTGCTCTCCACTCCCAATCCCTTGATATCTTTATATATTTTGGTAAAACTCTGTCACCTCTATAGCGCGTTTAGTAAGCAAGTCATTGCCAAGACTTTTTTTGCTAAATGGGACAATCAAATCCTTTACTTGCTTCTCTAATTCCCATGTGCCATCAGTTTTTCTTTTACTATTTAGAAGGCCTAAGGCTTTGTCCATTTTGTCAGACCTTACCCCTTCCCTTGACAGCAACCAAAGTATTTCAAGAAAATCAGACTTATACATATTGGGCATGGTAAGTCTCCCTATCATTGGATGTAGAAGTTCTGAAGGTCTATGGGAACTATAACAAACTTTGTGGTCCAAGATGAAATCTATACATTTTTGTTTCAAATCCATCGTTTTTTTTGAACGCTTGCTTTGTGGAATAAAGGCTATGCCCTTAAGAAGTTTAACAATCCCCCAATAGCAAGTATGCTTTCCATAACAGCTTTTATTTCTTAAATATGGAAAGTCATTGGGCGTCTTATAGTCACCATCATCAAAACGCTGATACTTATGGAAAAAGTCAATGACACGTTCAACCTTTTCCTTTTCATCTACCTTAAAGTAATTGAGTAAATAAAGCATATTACCATTGAGACAAGGTATAGGAAAATGACTTTTTCCAATGGTGAAAATTCCGTATTCATCATTCCAGAAATGGTTTGTAATGATTCTAAGTGGTTCTTTAAAACATGGGTCATCTCTGTCCGATTCAATATCTGCTAATAGAACCAATGTCCAAAGTGTTGATTTGTAGTTAGGGACATAGTACATGAGTTCTTGACCATACTTACTGTTACTATAATCTGTACTCCAACATCCATTGCTTTCCTGTAAATCTTTTACCTTATTGATAAAATCTTCTTTGTTCATTAATTCTCCTCATACTATAATTGCTCAGTAATGATTTCCCAAAATGAAAGGAGCAAGTATGTCTTATCAAAAATATGTAATTGCAACCATCAACGAAATGAAATTAAGAGGTTATAGCCCTAGGACCATCCAGTCATACTCACAGCATTTAAAAAGTTTTCTAGCATTCACGAAAAAATCAATAGATAGCTTAGTGGCTGATGACGTAAAAACTTACCTACTTTACCTAGTTGATAAAAACCTATCAACGGCTTATATCAATAGTTCCTATTCTGTTTGTCGACTCTTCTATAAATTTGTATTAAAGCGTCCCTTTTCACTCTCTGATATTCCTCGTGTAAAAAACACACAGAAACTCCCTATTTATATGTCACAATCTGAGATTTTCTCAATTCTTCATGCCACAACAAATATGAAATACAAAGCCATCATTATGATAGCCTATTCTGCTGGATTACGAGTTAGTGAAGTCACTAATCTAAAGCTAACTGACATTGATACATCCAATATGCAGATACTTGTACGTTCAGGAAAAGGTGATAAAGACAGATATGCCTTGTTAGCAAAGAAGACACTTGATTGTCTATATAAGTACCAAAAAACCTATCAACCAACTGAATGGCTCTTTTATTCAAGGAACAATAAAAATAGTCCACTACCGACTCGTAGTGCCCAAACAGCCTTCAAAAGAGCGGTCAAATCAGCGGGTATTAGCAAGAATGTTACTTTCCATAGCCTTAGACACTCCTTTGCTACTCAACTCCTCTTAAGTGGTGTAAATCTATTCTTAATCAAGAACCTTCTTGGACATAAGAGTATTTCATCAACAATGATATACCTACATTTACTGCCTGGTAGTGCCTTGTCAGTAACAAGCCCTATTGATATTATTATACCTGACCACGGCTTGTAATTAGAAGGATATGTTCATGAAGCATTTTCTCTATCTTTTTATTAGACTATTATATCATAATTTTATTGATATATTACCCTAATAGTGTAATGCAAAAAAAGCCAAAAAAATAGCCTTACTCTCTGCTCTCGCAAATCTGTAAGGCTATTTTTATATCTTAATCTAAGCTAATTCTACTACTTATTCCTGCTCAAGTGCAAGCGTTCTTGTTGTTAAGTCACAAACTGCTTCAGGTCCGTAGTATTGAATCGCACCTGGATACAAGTAACTTGTCTCAACAGCCCACTTTTCTCTGTTTGCTGCAAAGAACTTGAATGGTGCACCGTCAAGCTCTACAAGGGCTTTTTTAATAACTGGCTTATCTTCACCATGTCTTCTTTCCATGTTCATCATCTTAGTGATTGGCATACCACCAGCAACCCATTCATTTGCTGGATAAGATAAGTTAGACACCTTTGATAAGTAACCTGTATAACCATACTGGATTAACATTGTTGCATTGTATCCAATTGAATAACAGTAGTCTGAATCAAAGTTTGATGGGAATGCACATCTTCCTTCATATCCAAAGAAGTGATGAAGAGGCCCGAACTTACCATTGTAAGTTCCCTTCGCTTTACGCTCAGCTAATTTGTCTGCAACAAGTGCTGAGAATAATTTTTCTGACTCAATAAGAGAAACTTGTACGTTACCATGTGGATCTCTCTCTAAGAATAGTTGTTGTTGAATGCTTTGTGGAAGAATAGCAAATACATTCATAGAATCTTTTGAAAGTCCTTTTTCAATAAATGAATACTTGTCTGCCCATGATTCAAGTGAATTGAAATCATCTGCTTTACTTCCTGCAAGCAATTCATTAATTTCTCCAATTAGAGCGCCGAACTCCGGTACAAACTCAACAACACCCTCTGGAATAACTGCAACGCCAAAGTTCATGCCTTTAGCTGCTCTAGCTTCAACAGAATCAGCCATATAATCTGCAATTTGTGAAAGAGACATTTTCTTTTCTGCAACCTCTTCAGAAATCAAACAAATATTTGGTTGTGTTTCAAGCGCACATTCAAGAGCAACATGAGAAGCTGAACGACCCATAACTTTGATAAAGTGCCAATACTTCTTAGCAGAGTTGGCATCTCTTTGAATGTTACCGATTAACTCACTATAAGTTTTTGTTGCTGTATCAAAACCGAAAGAAATTTCAATGTCTTCATTCTTAAGGTCACCATCAATTGTTTTAGGACATCCAATAACTTGAATACCTGTGTTATGTGCTGCAAAATACTCAGCTAAAACTGCTGCATTTGTATTTGAGTCGTCACCACCAATGATTACTATTGCGTTGATACCATGCTTTTTACAAACATCCGCTGCAATTGCAAATTGTTCATCTGATTCAAGTTTCGTTCTGCCTGAACCAATGATATCAAATCCACCAGTATTTCTGAACTGGTCAATATACGCATCGTCAAACTCTAATAGGTCGTCTTCTACAAGACCAATTGGTCCATTTTTAAAACCAAAAAGAACATTCTCTTTATTTGTAGCCTTAAGAGCATCATATAAACCACAAATAACATTATGTCCGCCTGGTGCTTGACCACCAGATAGGATCACACCTACTACTTGTTTTTTTGATTCAGATGTGTTTTGACCTTTTTCAAATGTAATTTCATTTTTACCATATGTGTTTGGGAAGAGTGCCTTGATTTTTTCCTGATCAGATACACTTTGAGTTACTTGTCCTTCTTTAACACTAATTTCTGCGATACCATTCCTGAGCATGCCTGGAAGTTTGGGAGCATACTGATATCTTACTTGTTGTAATGGGGATAATTTCACGATTTGCCTCCTTGTTGCTATCAATTTATATATACTATCACATAGATTCTAAGGTATTTCAGTCAAAATGTAAACTACAAATAGCTATTTTACCCTTTTTTTATTTTTAATCTTATCCAAGTATTGCATCAAGCACATTCATGAACACTATTTTGTCCCCAATCGAAGGGCTATTCTCATACCAAATTATATAGTCAAGCTTATCATCCTCATTATAATACTTAGCCTTTAGGCTCTGAGATTTGAATTATAAACAGATTTGTCAACGCTTACGCCCCATTGAGCTGATGCATAGATAACTGTAAGGATATCTTTATTCTATCACTGACACCTGTTTTTGAATCTGAAAGTACTACCAATGTATGATATACTTGTTGTGTCCTTAGCTAATTACAGTATGACCTATAGAATGTATAATCTGTCTATAAAATAATACCCTTAAAGTGATGTGCTTATATTAACATCTATATATCAGTAATAATACAAAAAGAAGAGGATTGGTATGTTGCAAAATGTGTAGAAAACAATGTTGTATCCCAAGGCAAAAGTATAGAAGAAGCTAAAGCAAACCTTACAGAAGCAATTCAGTTATACTATGAAGACTACGATACAAGGATTGAACATCACCAGACAATTGTAACAACTATGAATGTAATAATCTAATGCCATAGTTGTTTATTTTTTTATATAACAATTTGGATGACACTATATATGATAGCATTGTATTATAGCCCTAGGTGGGACACAACATTCCTATTCCAAAGCCAAAAGAATCATCAATATATTCAGATGACCTATTAAAAAAGGAGAATTCTCATGTATCAAACAGTCATTGATGTAAAACCAATGTCAGATTACAAGTTAATTGTGACTTTCAAAAACAATGAAGTTCGTTTAATTGACATGAAACCTTACCTAGGAAAAGGTATCTTCTTTGAACTTAATGATGTTGACTTATTCAACACCGTTCACGTCAGTTTTGACACAATTAAATGGGCTAATCAAGCAGATTTAGATCCAGAGCTCATATATATTGAAAGCATTCCTCTCACATCTATTCTCCCATAACTCTGTTCTTATTTCATTTAGTAAAGCATCAACATCTTCTTCAGATGTTATCACCGCTTTTAATGCTACAAGCGACGAGTTAGCAAAGATTATTTTATCGTCTACTTCAATAAATATAACCTTGCACCCTTTTTTTTAAAATTTAGCTGTTGACTACGTCCTAATACCCTTATGTCATTCTTTTTTTAAGTGACAAAGCATAACTCATCATGACCTAAAATTATATGACAGCTTAGATGGAATTGCTCATTGCAGCTCTGTAACATACATATGTATCAGCATCACGTATTTCACTTATTTTCTTCATCTCAAACTCAAAAGGATCGTCTATTTCAATCTTGCATAGTCGCTCTAGTATTTAGACCTACAATGGATGCTATTAAAAATCCACCTTTAAGAATAAAATTCTCTCAATATTTGGATACTGCTATTCTTTCCAACAATCTCTCAAGCATATAATTTCGAAGCACTAATTGTGCTTAGATTCCAGTTTCCTTTGAAATATTCTTTATCTTTGCTTTTAATTACATTGGATTTCTCATAATAACACCTCAA
>JDSF01000291.1_pt1 | contig 24883 bp, 28 predicted proteins | sample 199441 | NCBI WGS metagenome assembly JDSF01 (sample SAMN02592751, study PRJNA231836) | bioreactor metagenome | isolation source: continuous culture bioreactor denitrification-DNRA | place: Germany: Bremen
TTTTAAAGCAATCCTGTCAAACAAGTCAGAGGATGAAATAGAAGCTATTGCTAAGTATTATGATTATCTTGAAATTCAGCCAGTTGGCAACAATAACTTCATGATTGCCAAAGGTATTGCGCAAGATGAAGAAGAACTGCGCGATATGAATCGTTATATTGTGAATTTGGGTGAAAAGCTAGACATTCCTGTTGCAGCAACAGGTGATGTTCACTTCCTAAATCCAGAAGATGAAGTTTATAGAAGAATTATAATGGCGGGTAAGGGATTCTCGGATGCCGATAATCAGCCACCACTGTATTTGAGAACGACAGATGACATGCTTCGTGAGTTTAAGTATCTAGGGACTCAGAAGGCACATGAAGTTGTAATTGGAGTACCAAATGCTATTGCAGACAGCGTTGACGAAATTCTTCCGATTCCTAAGGAGACTTCTCCGCCACGAATCGAAGGGTCTGACGACGAGTTACGTGATATGTGCTTCAAGAAAGCACGTAACATTTATGGCGATGACTTACCAGAGATTGTTGAAGAGCGTCTTGAGACAGAGCTGAACTCAATCATTAGTAATGGTTATTCGGTAATGTATATTATCTCTCAGAAGCTGGTTGTTAAGTCTCTTGAAGATGGATATCTTGTAGGGTCACGTGGTTCTGTAGGGTCTTCTTTTGCAGCGACGATGTCAGACATCACAGAAGTTAATCCACTCCCACCGCACTATGTGTGTAAACACTGTAAACATTCCACGTTTATTACAGATGGTAGTATTGGTTCTGGTGCAGATTTACCTGATAGAGACTGTCCAGAGTGTGGAAAAGCTTACAAAAAAAGATGGTCATGATATTCCATTTGCAACCTTCCTAGGATTTGATGGAGATAAGGAACCCGATATTGACCTTAACTTCGCCGGCGTTTATCAGGCGACATCGCATAAATATACAGAAGAGCTCTTTGGTACAGGATATGTTTATAAAGCGGGTACAATTGGTACTATTGCCGAAAAAACTGCTTTTGGATATGTAAAGAAGTACTTTGAAGAGCGTGGTATTGAAAATGTTAGTAACAAGGAGATTATTCGATTATCGCAAGGTTGTACGGGCATTAAAAGGACATCCGGTCAGCATCCCGGCGGTATCATGGTTATTCCTGATTATAAGGAAGCATCAGATTTTACACCGATTCAGTATCCTGCGAACGATGTGAACTGCGGTGTTCTTACAACACACTTTGATTACCATTCTATTTCGGGCCGTATCCTTAAGCTCGATATACTTGGGCACGATGTTCCGACCATACTTCGTCAGATTGAAGATATCACAGGCGTTGATATTTTTGATGTGCCTCTTGATGATCAAGAGACTGTTAAGATCTTTACAAGTATCGATACCTTGAACATACTCGACAAAAAACTATCCTCTGGACATTGGTTCCCTAGGTATTCCCGAGTTTGGTACAAAGTTTGTACGTCAAATGCTTGTAGATACACAACCTTCTACTTTTGCAGATTTGGTTCGTATCTCTGGTCTTTCCCACGGTACAGATGTATGGTTGAACAACGCACAAGACCTAGTTCGAAATGGCACAGTTGAAATCAAGGATGTAATATCAACGCGTGATGATATCATGGTTTACCTTATGTATCAGGGGCTTCCACCTATTCAAGCCTTCGTCATTATGGAGAAGGTTCGTAAAGGAAAGGGACTGACAGATGAGGATATCGAGCTCATGAAAGAAAACAACGTTCCTGAGTGGTATATTTGGTCGTGTAATCAAATCAAGTACATGTTCCCGAAAGCCCACGCCGTTGCGTATGTTATGATGTCCTTCCGTATTGCATACTTTAAGGTGCACTACCCATTGGCCTTCTATGCAACACATTATGGAATCAAGGTTGATGATTTTGATGCACAACTAGTATGTCAAGGCAAGGCGGCTATTCAATCTAGAATGAACGAGCTAGATGGTATGGATATGAATATGTCTAAAAAGGATCAGGATTTATATACAATCCTTGAAATTGTCAGGGAAATGTATGCTAGAGGCTTTGAATTCTTAAAGGTTAATTTGTATGAGTCCGATGCAAATGAGTTTAAGATTGTTGACGGAAAATTACTTCCTCCTTTCCAAGCCCTGCAGGGTGTAGGTGAAAATGCGGCAAAGGCCCTTGTTGAAGCTGTGAAAATGGGTGAGATTCTTTCTATTCAAGATCTGCGCACAAAAGCGAAGGTTTCGAAGACTGTCATTGAATCCCTTCAGGACCACGGCTGTCTTGAAGGCCTGCCTCAAGATAATCAATTGTCTTTATTTGGAGTGTAACCAGAAACACAATCATTGTTCTAAAGTACGGGTTTTCTAACGTACAATTTCGTTTTAGAGTAAGGATTAAACCTGATTTGCATAGTCTTCCAACCTATGTTATAATTTTAGAGGACAATAAGATAGAGATAATTAGAAGAGTGGGCTTGTGGCCCACTCTTCTGTTGTTGTATATGCGCAAAATGGCATTTCCGTACGACTATGAAGTGCTTGCTTGTATAAAAACTTAATACACAATTTAATAAAGGAGGTAAATCTACATGAAGAAAAAAGGAAGCAAAAAGAGAGTCGTAGAAGTTGTACGTGAGTTGATTACAGACCACTGCAAAGAAAACGATCTCGAGATTGTAGACATTGAATTTGTGAAAGAAGGCCCTCACAGATATCTTCGTATCATCATCGATAAAGATGGCGGCGTTGGTCTTGACGACTGTGGTCTAGTGAGTAAACTCTTGAACAAAAGGCTTGATGAAGTCGATCCAATCGAAGAAGAGTACTTCTTAGAAGTAACTTCTCCTGGTGTCGAAAGAGAGCTTAAAAAAGAAGAAGATTTCGAAAAGTACTCAGGCGAAATGATTCAAGCAAACTTATTCCAGCCAATTGATGGTGAGAAGGTTATCCAAGGTAAGCTTGTAGGCCTGAAAGACAATAAGATTATCATTGATAGAGAAGACGCAAGTACAGTTGAAATTCCTAAGTCAAAAGCGGCAGTTGTAAAACTGCTCGTTACTTTCTAACAAGGGCTTTTGAGCTGCCCGTGCAGCAAAAGCCAAGTTGTAATTGATTACAATAAAGGAGGCGCATAAAGTGAAAGCTGAATTGTTTGAAGCGCTAGAGCAAATCGAAAAGGAAAAAGGCATAAGTAAAGAGATCCTTCTTGATACTATTGAAGCAGCCCTTATTACTGCATTTAAGAAAAATTTCGGTTCATCGCAGAACGTTCGTGTTCATATCGATTCTGATTCTGGCGAGTTCCAAGTATTCTCACTAAGAGAAGTTGTAGAAGAATCTATGGATGATTTTACTGAAATCTCTCTTGATGAAGCAAGACTTGAGAATCCAAACTACGAAATTGGCGATTTTACAGAAGAAGAAGTTACACCTCGTAACTTTGGTCGTATTGCAGCTCAAACTGCAAAGCAAGTTGTTGTACAAAGACTTCGTGAAGCTGAAAGATCAATTGTATTTGATGAGTTCAGCAACCGTGAATCTGAAATTATTAATGGTCAGGTTCAGAGAATGTCTAAAGGTACTATCTACATTAACCTAGGTCGTACGGAAGCTATCCTGCTGCCATCAGAGCAGATTCCAGGAGAAACTTACGGTCAAGGTCAGAGAGTTAAGTCTTTCATCGTAGAAGTTAAGAAGACTCCAAAGGGGCCACAAGTTCTTGTTTCAAGAACACACCCTGGTCTTGTAAAAAAGACTATTCGAGCTTGAAGTACCAGAGATCTACAATGGTGAAGTTGAAATCAGAAGTATTTCTCGTGAAGCAGGATCAAGAACGAAAATTGCAGTGTTCTCACCACTGGAAGACATCGATCCTGTTGGATCTTGCGTGGGCCAAAAAAGGTGTACGTGTACAGTCAGTCGTAAACGAACTTGGTGGAGAAAAAAATCGATATCATCAAGTGGAGCGAAGATCCAGCGGAATTCATTTCAAACGCTTTAAGCCCATCAAAGGTTGAGCGCGTGGACGTGAAGGAAGAAGAGAAAAGTGCTCTTGTTGTTGTACCGGATTACCAGCTATCATTAGCAATTGGTAAAGAAGGTCAAAATGCTCGTTTAGCTGCTAAGCTAACTGGCTGGAAGATCGACATTAAGAGTGAGACTCAGTATGAAGAGTACCTTGAAATGCTGGAAAACCCACCAGCAGAGCCTGAAACGACAGAAACTGAAGCTGTTGAAGTTGAAGTGGAAGACGTAACTGAGGATATGGAAACGACTGATCTTCCTGAAAATTTGGAAGATGAGATCCTTGAATAGAGAGGCTAGGGATTCCCATGCAAAAGAAGAAAGTACCACTTCGTAAATGCGTAGGATGCAATGAGCAAAAACCGAAAAAAGAATTGATCCGCATTGTACGTAATAAAGAAGGCGAAATGAGTGTAGACTTTGCAGGCAAAGCTCATGGCAGAGGCGCTTATATCTGTCCTGACACAGAATGTCTAAAGAAGGCTGAAAAGAAAAAATCACTTAATCGTGCTTTTGGTTGTGAAGTGGATCAGGAAATTTTTGAGAAACTCTATAAGGAGCTTGAAGCCCATGATAAACAATAGATTTTTATCGCTACTTGGCTTCGCGCATAAGTCTAGAAACCTGGTAACAGGTGAAGACACGTGCATGATTAACATTAAAAAGGGTGCAGTAAAGCTTGTGTTTTTAGCAGGTGACGCATCTGATAATACAAAAGACCGTTTTTTACATCTATGCAAAAGCAGAAATATTCCGATTAGGATTATTGAAGATAGAGATACTCTTTCTTCAGCAATAGGCAAGGTGAACCGTACTGTGTTCGCTGTGACTGACCGAAAATTTGCCGAGGAGATGCTCAAAGCTTTGGATGCGTAGATGACACGTAGAACTTCCGGAGGTGAGCGATTTGTCTAAGACTCGTATTTACCAACTCGCAAAGGATCTAGGCGTTTCCAGTAAGGAAATGATCGAGAAACTTAAAGAGTTTGATATTGAAGTAGCAAACCACATGAGTGCACTTGAAGATGATGAAGCAGAACTAATAATTGAATTCTTCTCAGGTGAAGAAAATACATCTGTAGTAGAAGAAGAAGAAGAACCAACTGAAGAAGAGCTAGAAGAGCATGACAAAATAGCTCATCAAGACCGTCTGAAAATTGACCTTGAGGCAATCGAAGACGAAGAGTTTGAAAAGAAAGAAAGAAATATAAAGAAATCAAAAGGCGCTAAGAAGAAGAAGCAAAAGCGTGGTAAGTATAAGCAAGAACACCAAGCTGCTGAAAAAAGCAGATGCAGAGAGCGGAGTTATCCGTGTTGGCGACGTTATTGTCGTATCTGATCTTGCGGAGAAACTTGGAAAACCAGTTAATCAACTTATCATGAACTTGATGCAACTTGGAATAATGGCTGCAATGAATCAAGAAATTGATTTTGAAACAGCTGAACTTCTTGCAACTGACTTTGGTCTTTCAATTGAAAAGGAAAAGCAAATTGATGATATTGATCTGTTCAACCTTGATCAAGAAGATCCAAAAGCATCACTTAAGAAGAGAGCGCCTGTTGTAACTGTAATGGGTCACGTTGACCACGGTAAAACATCTCTACTTGATGCAATTCGTTCATCGCACGTTACAGAAGGCGAAGCTGGTGGTATCACTCAGCACATCGGTGCTTCTGAAGTTGTACACAATGGCGAAAAAATTGTATTCCTTGATACACCTGGTCACGAAGCGTTCACAACTCTACGTGCTCGTGGTGCTAAGGTTACAGATATCGCAATTCTTGTTGTAGCTGCAGATGATGGTGTAATGCCTCAAACGATTGAAGCTATTGACCATGCTAAAGCAGCTGGTGTTCCAATCATCGTTGCAATCAACAAGATTGATAAGATTAATGCAAACCCAGATCGCGTGAAGCAAGAACTTTCTGACCGCGGTATCCTAATTGAAGAATGGGGTGGAGATGTAATCTCTGTTCCTGTATCTGCACTTAAGCGTGAAGGTATTGACGAGCTTCTAGAGAATGTTCTTCTAGTTGCTGAAATGTCAGAACTTAAGGCAAATCCTGATCGTCCAGCTGTAGGTACAATTATTGAAGCTAAGGTTGACAAAGGCCGTGGTACTGTAACGTCTGTACTAGTTGAAAAAGGTCATATGAAGATTGGTGATTCTGTAATCGCTGGTACAACGTATGGTCGTGTTCGCGCTATGTACAATCACGTTGGCAAGCAGATCAAAGATGTTGGTCCTGCTTCTGCAGTTGAGATCATGGGTCTTAACGAAGTGCCACAAGCAGGTGACAAACTTTACGTAGTTGCTGATGACAGACTTGCTAGAACAATCGCTGAAAAGCGTGCTGCTGATATGCGTGTGAGCGGTCTGAACGAAACAAAGCATGTTTCACTTGAAGATCTGTTTGCACAGATTCAGACAGGTGAAGTACAAGACCTGAACATCATCATTAAAGCTGACGTTCATGGTTCTGTTGAAGCCCTACGTGGTTCTCTACTAAAACTTTCAAATGAGGAAGTCCAAGTAAAGATTATTCATGCTAACGTTGGTACAGTTACTGAGTCAGATATCCTTCTTGCGTCTGCATCGAATGCAGTTATTATTGGATTTAACATCCGTCCATCATCATCTGTTAAGAGCATGGCTGAGCGTGAAGCTGTAGAACTTAAAACATACAGAATCATCTACAATGCTATTGATGATATCGAAAAAGCAATGACTGGTATGCTTGCACCAGAGTTTAAGGAAGTTGTACTTGGCCACATCGAAGTACGTGATACGTTCAAGGTTCCAAACATTGGCGTTATCGCAGGTGGTTACGTTAAAGAAGGTAAAGTCACACGTCATGCACAGATTAGACTGGCACGTGAAGGCATTATCATTCACGAAGGTAAAATTGCATCTCTAAGAAGATTCAAAGACGATGTTAAAGAAGTTGCAACTGGCTACGAATGTGGTATTAGTATAGAGAACTACAATGATATCAAAGAAGGCGATATCATCGAAGCATTCATTATTGAAGAAATTCCACGTGGATAGTCCTATTAAGAGGTGATCTAAGTGAGTAAACCTAGAAGCAAAAGAATCTCAGAAGAGATCAGAAAAATCGTAGCAGAAGTAATTAGAAACGACATTAAAGATCCTCGTGTATCTAAGATGGCGACAATTACAAGTGTAGAAACAACACGTGACCTACGCTTTGCTACAATCTATGTCAGCGTTTTTGACAGCGATGAAATGAAAGAAAAAAACTATTGAGGGTCTGAACCGCGCTAAAGGGTTCATTCGTCGTGCGATTGGTGATAAACTGGACGTAAGATATACACCAGAGCCAATCTTCAAGCTGGATGAAACTATTGAAAATGCGATTCACCTTTCGAAACTTATTCGTGAAGCTCAACCTGAGTCACCATCAGAGGTGAATGACGACGACAATGAAGTCGAGGATGAAGAGGATGAAGAATAATCCGTTAAAATCATTAGATCTTACGGACGTTTCTATAGTTATTCTGCCGCATATTAGTCCGGACGGGGATACCCTTGGTTCGACGATGGCACTTTATGAATATTTGAGAGTAAAAAATGATAGGGTTTGGATTGTCTTAGACGATCCAACCCCTTTCAATCTCGAATTTCTAGAAGTACCGGCTATAACTGAAGAAGCGTTTAATACTTTAAATGTTAGCACTGATGTACTGTTTTGTATTGACTCCAGTGACCTGGGCCGTCTAGGATCGCGCCAAGGTATGCTTGAGAATGCAAAAAAAACCATCAATATAGATCATCATATAACGAATATAAATTATGCTGATATTAATGTTGTAGATGCTAAGGCGTCTTCGACAGGTGAAATGGTCTATGAGCTAATTGTTGAAGCTGGCGGAGAAATTACGCCAAAGATTGCTGAAGCTGTCTACGTGGCTATTTCCACAGATACAGGGAGCTTTAAGTATTCTAATACTAGTGCGAAAACAATGAAGATCTCCAGCGAACTTATTGATGCCGGTATAGATCTCAACAATATAAATACAGAGCTTTACCAGAATAAACCTCTGGAAAAGATTCTAATATTACAAGCAGCAATGCAGAATATGCGACTCATTAACGAAGGGAAACTTGCAGTGACGTATGTAAGTCTTGCAGATATGGAAACCTACGGCATTGAGACACTCGACACAGATGGTGTGGCTGAGTTTTTCAGAGACATTCATGGTGTTGAAGTGGTTATCCTGCTTAAGGAAAAAGAGAAAAAACGTATTTAAGGGTAGTCTCAGATCAAAATATGATTTTGATGTGGCAAAACTATCAATGGTGTACGGAGGCGGCGGTCATACAAAGGCAGCTGGTCTGGCTATTTACGGTGAGCTTGAACCATCTATTGAGAAGCTCATTACAACCTACTTTGAAATGGTGGGATAGTATGCAAGGTGTATTAAACATTATAAAACCCCCACACATGACATCGCATGATGTTGTGGCGATTGCAAGACGTTCACTTGGAACCAAGAAAATTGGTCATACGGGAACGCTTGATCCAATGGCAGCAGGGGTACTTCCGATATGCGTGGGTAGAGCAACTAAAATTGTTGAGCTCATTCAAGAGGATAAAAAAACATATCGATGTGAACTGACACTAGGCGCTGTAACTGACACCCAGGATGTTTGGGGTCAAATCCAAGAAGAACATTCTTTTGATCATGTTACAGAAGAGCAAGTTCGCCTGGTCGTAAAAGAGTTTATTGGTGAAATTGATCAGATTCCTCCAATGTTTTCAGCACTGAAGGTGAATGGAAAGAAGCTTTATGAACTCGCACGCGAAGGTGTTACAGTTGAAAGAAAATCGAGAAAAAGAACAATCTTTAACATAGATTTTATAAAAATGATAGATAATAGGGTGTGGCTTGATGTACAGTGTTCAAAAGGCACTTATATCAGAACACTATGTCACGACATTGGGAAAAAACTCGAATGTGGTGCTTATATGTCATTTCTTTTAAGAACGGAAACAGGTATATTCAATTTGGAAAACGGAATTGATGTGGAAACACTTCAACGTTTCAAAGAAGAACCTGAATTAATTAAACAGCATATGCTTAGCGTAGATGAAGCGCTATGTGCATTGCCAAAGGGAACGGTTCCAAAGACACTTGAATCCAAATTAAGAAATGGTGTTCGCATAGACTTGGCAGACTACTGTAATGCCGACGAAATGAAGCCAGATCAGTTGGTCAGGATCTACGTTGAAAATGAATTTTTAGGCACTGCCAAGTGCCGATCTATAGATCCTTTAGTAGTCAAAATGGAGAAACTCTTCAATATATAGACTGAATACAAGACTAGACTTTCGTTAATATAACTTTATGTCTAGAAAAGTCAGGTGATGAAATGGAAATCATTCGAGATATTACTGAACTTTCACGTGTGACAGAGAACACGGGCGTGGCTCTAGGGACATTTGATGGCCTACATGTTGGTCATCAGGAAGTCATAAGAACGATGATTTTGAATTGTCAAAGACGTAATTTGAAAAGTTGCGTATTTACATTTGCAAATCACCCAAGAGAGGTAACCACACCAAATGGTGCACCACCAAGAATCTTGTCACTCGCTGATAAGATAAAACTTCTTGAATCGTACGGAGTTGATATTCTTGTTCTCCTGAGATTTGATGAGAGATTAATGGGTATACCTGCTGATGAGTTCGTAAGAGATATCCTAATTAACGGCCTAAACACCAGATACTTAACTGTTGGTTTTGACTACCGTTTTGGGAAAGGTGCTAAAGGCAATGTAGAACTTCTGCGTGCTTATTCAGAAGATGGACACTACGATGTAGATATTGTAGAACCAATTGAAAGTGAAGGCGCGAAAGTCAGCTCATCTATTATAAGGCAACAGCTACAGAATGGGCAGGTTGAAGAAGTTAATGAACAACTAGGCAGACATCATCATGTAAGCGGAGAAGTTGTTAAAGGTAAGCAGCTCGGAAATAAAATTGGTTTCCCAACAGCCAACTTAAAGATTTCTGCAAACATGACACTGATAAAACCGGGCGTTTACGTTACTAAAACTACTGTAAGAGATACAGTGTACTATAGTGTTTCTAATGTAGGGTATAATCCTACTTTCGATCAGAAAATGTTCAATCTTGAAACTTATATTCTAGACTTTGATAAAGATATATATGGAGAAATTATCACAGTGGAATTCTATACTAGAATTCGTGATGAGATTAAAATGGAATCCCTTGATCAACTTGTGGAGTATATAAAAAAAAGATGTCGGATACACTAGAGAATACTACAATATATAAACTGGATTATTAGAATGTGGTTTTGATAATCTTTCGTTTACAAGCCACTTGGTTTGTGATAAAATTGCTCTGGTAAGCCTGTGCTGTGTCTATCGAAGACACCGACGGTCCACACGGCATGCGGCACAACAACTATAAAATATGGAGGTGTAGTCATATGGTAATGACTAAGGAACAAAAACTAGAAATCATCAAAGAGTACGGTACTAACGAAGGAGATACAGGTTCTCCAGAAGTTCAGGTAGCACTACTGACTTTCAGAATCAATCACCTAAACGGTCACCTAAAGACTCATAAGAAAGATCATCACTCAAGAAGAGGTCTTCTAAAGATGGTTGGTCAGCGTCGTCGTCTTCTTAACTTCGTTATGAAGAATGACATCCAGCGTTACAGAGATCTTATCGCTAAGCTAGGCCTAAGAAAGTAATAAAAGTAATAGAGCGGGTACTCCCGCTCTATTGTTTTACGGAAAAGACAGAGCTGTGCGTCTGATTTGACCAAATGTTGTAAATTAGATAATCATCTCATTTACAATACTTGGTCAGTTCAGACATATGGTGCGACTAGCGACATAGACAACGGATAGGTTGCACTAGTACGGCTGAATTAACACAAATGAAAGTGTTTGGTAGGTCGGCTGGTATTGCTCGAACAGCTAATAAAGTTGGTCGATTTGTCTTCTGAAAATTGCAAAAATGTAGATTCTGAGTATGGCTGGGATATGCCCAGATACTTAGAAACAAAGTGCCTACGGAATCATTTGTGTCATTGTCCTACTTTAGAATGCATCAGCGAACGGCTGGTGGATTTTAAAAGTAGGATGAGTTCCGTGGTACGCTCGAATGTATAGGAGGTACTAAAATGGAAAGAGTTATTAAAACGTTCCAAACTGAAATCGCTGGCAGACCACTTGAAATTGAAGTTGGCAGAATGGCTAACCTTGCAAATGGTTCTTGTGTAGTTAAGTACGGTGAAACACATGTACTTGTAACTGCAACTATGTCTGGCGCTCGTGAAGGCATCGATTTCTTCCCACTAAGTGTTGAATTCGAAGAAAAAATGTACTCTGTAGGTAAAATCCCTGGTGGATTCCTGAAGCGTGAAGGTCGTCCAAGCGAAAAAGCAGTACTAGCTTGCCGTCTTATTGATAGACCGATCCGTCCACTATTCCCAGATGGATTTAAGAACGAAGTACAAATTATTTCAACAATTTTATCTGTAGAGCAAGACAATGCACCTGAAATGGCAGCAATGCTTGGTTCATCAATCGCTCTATCGATTTCTGATATTCCTTTTGAAGGCCCAACGGCTTCTGTAACAGTAGGTCTTGTTGACGGTGAATACGTTATCAACCCAACTGTTGAAGAGCGTGCTGCATCTGAGCTTAACCTGATTGTATCGGGTACTCGTGACGCAGTTGTTATGGTTGAAGCTGGTGCAAACATCCTTACTGAAAAGCAAATGCTTGAAGGTATTATGTTTGGTCATGATGAAATCAAGAGAATCATTGCATTCATCGATTCTATCGTTGAAGAAATTGGTAAAGAGAAGCAGGAATTTATTCCTCCAGCAGAAGACGAAGAACTTGTTCAAAAAGTTAAAGACTTCCTATGGGACAAAATTAATAGAGACGTTCGTATCGCTGGCAAGAAAGAAAGAAATGCTGCAATGGACGCTATCAAAGAAGAGTTAGTTGCTCACTTTGAAGAAGAATACCCAGATGACCTAGGCTTTATTAAAGGCAAGTTCAAGTCAGTGGAAAAAGCAGTTGTTCGTAAGATCATTCTTGAAGAAGAAGTTCGTACAGATGGCCGTAAATTCACAGACGTTCGTGCTGTAGATGCTGAAGTTAGCCTACTTCCTAGAACACATGGTTCTGGTCTATTTACTAGAGGTATCACTCAAGCTCTTTCTATTGCAACACTTGGTGCACTAGGTGAAGCTCAAAGAATTGATGGTCTTGATGATACAGAAGCTAAGCGCTGGATGCACCACTACAATTTCCCTCCATTCTCGGTAGGTGAAACTGGTTTTGCACGTGTTAACCGTCGTGCTATCGGTCACGGTGCCCTTGCTGAAAGAGCACTAGTACCTGTTCTTCCAAACGAAGAGGACTTCCCATATGCAATCCGTGTGGTTTCTGAAGTTGTTACTTGTAACGGTTCAAGCTCACAGGCATCGATTTGTGGTACATCTCTAGCACTTATGGATGCTGGTGTTCCAATTAAGGCGCCTGTTGCTGGTATTGCTATGGGTCTAATCAGCGAAGGTTCTGATATTGCAATCCTTTCTGATATCCAAGCACAGGAAGATTTCCTTGGTGACATGGACTTTAAAGTTGCGGGTACACCTGATGGTATTACTGCACTACAAATGGATATTAAAATTGATGGTCTTTCTCGTGAAATCCTTGAAAAGGCTATGGAACAAGCGCGTCAAGGTCGTCTTCACATTCTAAGCAAGATGGGTGAGGCAATTGATACGCCTAAAGAAGAAATGTCTCCATATGCTCCACGCGTTATTTCAATGCGTATCCATCCAGATAAGATCCGCGACGTTATTGGACCAGGCGGTAAAGTTGTTACACGTCTTACAAGCGAGCATAACTGTAAGATTGATATCAACGACGAAGGTCTAGTACTGATCACAGCTGTTGATGGTGTTGGTGGTGAAGGTTGCCGTAAGGAAATCGAAATGATCACAACTGATATCGAAGTAGGTACAATCTATAACGGTAAGATCACTCGTATCATGGACTTTGGTGCATTTGTTGAAGTGCTTCCTGGCAAAGAAGGTCTTGTACACATTTCTCAGCTTACTGTTGAGAGACTTGAAAAAAATCACTGACAAGTTCAATGTTGGTGACGAACTACAAGTTAAGTGTGTTGAGGTTGACGGTCAAGGCCGTGTGAACCTGTCTCGTCAGGTACTTCTAGAAGGTGGACGTCCATACGAGCCTAAGAAGCCAAGTGGCAACAGAGGCGGCGGACGTGGTGGCGATAGAAATCGTCGTCCAAGAAGAGACTAAATAAAGTTTATAGCGATATATGGCAATTCGAAATTGTCGTGTAAAATAAATTTAAATTGATTTTATAAGAGCCAAAAGTTTGTTAAGCAGACTTTTGGCTCTTTTCTACTCTTGTTCAACCATTTGGCGAGTCCCGCGACATGAGTAATCGAAGATTGCTCTAGCATTTACATGCAAATAGATATATAAACTTAATAACAAATGAGTGACTTTTGAAAGTTAAGCGTGAAAAGAAGACAAAATACCTTTATAATAGTAAGGTAGGCTACTAAGTATAGTGGCGCTAAATTTGCAATTACAACGCGTAGGCGTTTAGAATAGAGGATGAAAATAAGAATGTATGAAACTTATGAACTGGACAATGGAATAAAGGTCATTGCTCAGCCAATGACAGGTCTGAGATCGATATCTATAGGTGTTTGGATAAAAGCTGGGTCAATACTTGAAACAAAAGAAAACAACGGCGTATCACACTTTATAGAGCACATGCTTTTTTAAAGGAACTGAAAAGCGTAGTGCAAAGGACATTGCCATGCTTGTAGATGGTCTTGGCGGTGAATTAAATGCTTTTACAAGTAAAGAATGTACATGTTTTTATGCGCGAGTGCTTGATGACCATACGGAAATTGCAGTCGATATACTAAATGACATGATGCAGAATTCATTGTTCCAAGATGACGATATTAGAAAAGAAAAAATGATTATTTTGGATGAGATCTTTATGTACGAGGATTCTCCAGAAGATCTTGTCTACGATATTTTATCTGACCTGATTTTCAAGGAGCATCCACTTGGACGACCAATTTTAGGGATTGAATCTTCTCTTAAAGGTCTTTCAAAAGAGTCTATCATCGACTATATGAAGGATAATTATAGCGCAGATAGAATGGTTATATCTGTTGCTGGGCACTATGAAAAAAATGCACTATTAGAGCTTTTAAATAAAACATTTGGCTCAGCAGACATTAAAAGAAGTTCAAGTTTTGATATAGCTGAACCAAAGTTCCATACAGGTTGGGTGCACAGATGGCGGGATATTGAGCAGGTTCATTTAAATGTTGGGTACAAGGGTATACCATTTGAGCATGATGATGCTTATGCACTTCTGATTCTAAATAATATTATTGGCGGAAGTACAAGTTCAAGAATGTTTCAGACAATTAGGGAAGATCATGGCCTAAGTTATTCGGTGTATTCTCATCCGAGTTTCTATGAGTCTATGGGTTTGGTATCAGTATATGCATCTATGAATCCTGAAAATTTGGATAAAATTGTTGAACTTATGATAGAATCATTAAAAGATTTTGGTGAAGGCAATATTTCTAATGAAGAAATTCAGCAGTCAAAAGAGCAACTTAAAGGGAGCTATATTCTTGGTCTTGAAGGGACGGAAAATATTATGAATATGCTCGGCAAATCTGTTCTGTTTACCGATAGGGTCAAGTCTACTGAAGAAGTTCTTAATAGAATTGATGAAACAACACCAGATCGTGTACGGAAAATTGCAAAGGACATATTTAAATCAACAGACATGGCTTTAGCAACTGTTGGAAAAATTGAGGACAATGTTGTTAGAGATATTCATCAAAAATTCGAAGCGCTAAATAAAAAATAATCAAATTGACATAGAGTTGTAATCGCAGGAGGACGGAATGAAAGTTAAAATCATCAATAAATCAGACTTGAACTTACCAAAATATGAAACAATGGGATCAGCAGGAATGGATCTTTTAGCCAACGTTGAAGAACCGATGATCCTAAAACCGATGGAGCGTAGACTCGTTCCAACAGGTCTATTCATTGAGATTCCTGAAGGGTATGAAGGTCAGGTTCGTCCAAGAAGTGGTCTAGCAATTAAACATGGCATTACACTTATCAACTGTGTTGGTACGATTGATAGTGATTACAGAGGTGAACTGTGTATTCCGATGGTGAATCTGGGGACAGACACGTTTGAAATAAAAAAAGGCGATAGAGTCGCTCAACTGGTTATCTGCCAATATAAAACAGTAGAACTTGTTGAGGTTGAGGAAATTACAGATTCTGAGCGTGGCGTTGGTGGCTTTGGCTCAACTGGCGTTAACTAGGAGGAACTCATGGGAATTATAGTACAGAAGTATGGTGGCACTTCAGTTTCTACAGAAGAATCTAGAACTCGAATTGCTAAAAATGCAATAAGCGCATATCAAAAGGGTCATCAAGTTGTCCTAGTTGTATCAGCAATGGGAAGAAAAGGTGCACCATATGCTACGGATACATTAATAGGCTTATATAAAAATGTGATTGATGAGAATAATACAAGAGAACTTGACCTGCTCATGAGCTGTGGAGAAACAATTTCTGCAACAGTTATGGCGGCTACTATTAGGTCTCATGGTGTTGATTGTGCAGCTGTAACAGGTTTTCAAGCAGGTATAATTACAGATATGACTCATGGAGACGCCAACGTAATTGAAGTGAAAACGAGTAAGCTAAAGGAACATCTAAGCGACGGAAGAATTGTTGTTGTAACAGGATTCCAAGGGGTTACAGAAGCAGGAGACATAACGACTCTTGGCCGAGGTGGTAGTGATACAACCGCTGCAATTCTTGGAGAAGCTCTTGATGCAGAAGCTATTGAAATTTATACTGACGTTGATGGTGTAATGACAGCAGATCCAAGACTGGTACCAGAAGCAAAGGTTATTGGTCAGATCAGTTATGAAGAATGTTATCAGATGGCAGTTGATGGGGCAAAGGTTGTTGATCATAAAGCTGTAGAAGTGGCCCGTCGTTCTGGTAAGATTTTGAAAATCAAAAATACTTTTAACGAATGTGAAGGTACAACAATAAGTCGTGAAACAGCAGCTATACCAAAGACGATGCAACCAAAGATAATTACTGCAATTGCAAGTAAGGACAATGTTGCCCAGTTTACTATTCAAATTGCATATGATGATGATAGAAATGAAGCATTTCTTAATGCATTTGAAGATACAGGTGTATCTATGGATCTCATTAACTTCTTCGAAGATGAGAAGATTTTTACAGTTGGAGAACATGATAAGCCAAAAGTTGAAGAAATTTTAGGTGGTTTAAATTTGGAATATTCTATTCTGGATGACTGCTGCAAATTGACTGCTGTTGGATATAAAATACACGGTGTTCCAGGTGTTATGAAACGTATTGTATTGTCATTAACAAAGGCAGGTATAGAGATCCTACAATCTGGTGATTCTCATACAACGATTGCATGTCTTATTAGAAAATCATCTCTTGAAAAGGCTATTAGAGCACTGCATAAAGAATTTCAATTAAATGACTAGACTTAGAAATTACATGTAATTGATTCGATAAAAGTGTATTGCTATACTCTCATGTTATAATGAGTGAGAAAGAGGTGGTTATTTGGCGACAAAATCAAATACGACGAGACAGTCAACAAAGAAAACTACTGACACGAAATCTCAAAGCAGAAGCAAGAGTGGTTCAAGGTCAGGGACTGGATCGCGAGGGACTAAAACAAGTGCTGGAGAAAGCACTTCAAAAAATAAGTCTAGTGCGTCAAAATCTGGATCAACTAGGTCTGGATCTAAATCAAATAAAAGAAAAAAAATCTTCGAAACAGACCAAACTGATTCGATATGAAATAGAACTTGTACTTCTGTTTGCCTTTACAGTTTTGTCGGGACTTAGTTTACATTCGTCTTCGATGGGCGTTGCTGGCGAGTTTACCAAAGAAGTGTATTTGGGATTATTCGGTGGAACAGCGTACATAGTGCCTTATTTCTTAGCTGTCTTTATATTCCTTGGTATTAATAGGAACCTAAAAAAAAGTTAGAAATAGATACATGACGGCCTTTGGAACAGCATTTCTTGCAATAATGCTTCTTTTGACTGTAAAAAGCATGGAAATTATTTTGGAGCTATTAGAGTTTAATAATATGACTCTCACGAGCTTTGAAGGTATTCAAATGACTTACAAAAACGGTATTGCTAATCAAGGCGGTGGTGTAATCGGCACCATGATAACATTTGTGTTTACAGAACTCCTTGGTGTTATCGGTACTTATTTTGTAGTGTTTGTGCTATTTGTCATTGCTCTTGTATTAGGCACTAGAGTTTCAATTCTTGCTATTTGGGAAAAACGAAAAATAGCAGCTGAAAAATTGGCAGCTATTGAAGTGAACATGCCTGAAATCAACATGCCGAAAATAAAAACAAAGCCTAAGTCTGTAAAAGATGCACGTAAACAAATGCGTGAGCTTAAAAAATCTACGGCTATACAGAAACCTAAAGTTGAGCTAGTTGATCCCGTGCCAGTAGAATCGTCAAAACCAGTTAGGGCATTAGCCACTGGTCAGCACATAGAAGATATGGAAAGTCATCAGGTTCGCGAAAGTCTAAGAAATAAAGTACGTGACTTTAGCACGTTTGATTCTGACCACCAGTTAGAAAATAAAGATATTGCAGATAGAACACTTCCTGCACATGCTATTGACGAAGATGTATCGGCGGTAACGAATGTTATTGGCCCACTAGATGAATCAAGAGGGAGTATAGATACAGCTTCTATTAATGAATCTTCTTCAAGCGCTGATGCTGCTAAGTCAGCTAAGGTTGTTAACCCATCTGAGGCGACTAATGAGAACGTTGAGGATCGGCTATCAGAGCAATCTGAAGACAATGTTTCTTCAATTAGAATTATAAACTCAAGTGACAATGAGGATGAAACAACTAAATCTGAAACAGCACCTATTCCAGACCTTAGTGGAATAGATTTTGGGTCAAAAGAAAACGATGCAGATATTGCAGAGGAAGTCATGGAGAGTATTCGTGTGACAACAATGGAAGAATCTCTTGAGTCCTTAGATTCAAGTGCAGTTGTTTCCTCTGAAAAAGTTGTTGACGAAGTGACGCAAAAAGTGTCGAGTTCTGACCGAAATATGGATAAAGTCTCAAATGTGGATCAAGCAGCAGAGGAAAATAGTCAAAGTGCCACAACAGATGCTCAGAAACTAAAAAATTCTGATATAGACGCAGGCACCAAGGTTGCTGTTGAAAGTACTATTAAGAAAGCTGTAAAAGCTGAATATGAAAATTATAAGCTTCCACCACTGAAGATTCTTAACAAGGTTAAAGCACCAAAAAATGCTAAGGATAATCAAGAGGTTATTGAGAAAGCCCATAAGTTAGAGGAAACGTTAAGTTACTTTGGTGTAGAAGCAAAAGTGACTCAAATTAGCAAAGGCCCAACAATCACCATGTTTGAACTTGAGCCTAAGCCAGGTACTAAGGTAAGCAAGATTACTAATCTGAGTGACGACATTGCACTTAGTCTTGCTGCACATCAAGTCCGTATTGTCGCGCCGATTCCTGGTAAAGCAGCGGTGGGTGTGGAAATACCGAACGAGGACAAATCTATGGTTGGTCTTCGAGATGTTATTGATACTGATGATTTTAAAGATGCTAAGTCAAAGTTAACATATGCCTTAGGTAAAGATATATCTGGTAAGGCTGTTGTGTCGAATTTAGCCAAAATGCCCCATATGCTTATTGCAGGTGCTACGGGTTCTGGTAAGTCAGTCTGTGTTAATGCACTTATTAGTAGTATTCTATTTAATGCAAAACCAGATGAGGTTAAATTCCTCATGATTGACCCGAAAGTTGTTGAGCTTAGCACATATAATGGTATCCCGCATCTTATTCTTCCTGTTGTAACAGATCCGAAAAAAGCCGCAGTTGCACTTAACTGGGCTGTTCAGGAAATGACTAGGCGTTATCAGCTTTTTGCAGATACTGGCGTTAAAGATTCAGATGGTTTTAATAGGAAAGCGGAGATTCATAACAAAGAACTGGGTGAGAATGACCAACCTAGAGAAAAACTTGCAAAAATCGTTGTTATCATCGATGAGCTTGCAGACCTCATGATGGTTGCTCCTGATCAAGTTGAAGACGCAATTTGTCGCCTTGCCCAAATGGCTAGAGCGGCTGGTATACATTTGATTGTAGCGACGCAAAGACCATCTGTCGACGTAATAACAGGTATTATTAAAGCAAATATTCCTTCTAGAATTGCGTTTTCGGTATCGTCCCAAACAGATTCTAGAACTATATTAGATATGGCTGGTGCAGAAAAGCTTCTTGGTCAAGGAGATATGTTATACTATCCAACAGGTCAATCCAAACCAAAACGTATTCAAGGTGCTTTTATCTCTGATGAAGAAGTAGAAGAACTTGTTGATACTATAAAAAACCAGGTTGATGGTGTTACCTATGATGAGGAAATTCTTGAAACAACAATACAGACGCAATCAATGGAAGAATCTGATGAGTATTTAGCAGACGCTATTGAGCTCGTGGTTCATTCAGGTCAAGCATCTGCATCTATGCTTCAAAGAAAGTTCCGTGTTGGCTACAACAGAGCAGCTCGACTTGTTGACTCTATGGAAGAGCGTGGTATTATTGGCCCTTCAAGAGGGAGTAAGCCTAGAGAGGTTCTAATTAGTAAAGAAGAATTTGAAGAGTTAAGTATTTAAACAATATATAAGTTATAAGTCCCGGTATATTCAAAGTATGAACACTTTGGGTATACCGGATTAGATTGAGGAGAATTCATGGAATTAAAAGTTTATTTCGAAACGCTTGGATGTGCAAAAAATCAGGTTGACACAGAAGTCATGGTTGGCATTATGAGCGAAAATAAGTATTTCTCTACACCTGAGCCTTCTGAGGCAGATGTGATTGTTGTCAATACATGTGGTTTTATAGAAAGTGCAAAAACAGAATCTGTTGAAACTATATTGGAACTGGCTGCATATAAGTCTGAAGGAAACTGTAAGGCATTAGTTGTAACTGGTTGCCTAGCTGAGAGATACGCTGAAGCACTGAAAGCAGAAATCCCAGAGGTTGATGCGTTTGTGGGCACAACGCAGTTTGATCAAATCCTACCAATTGTAGAGGGCATTTTCGGACGTGGTCTGACACAAATTCATATTGGAGATATTGATAAATCATTTGAAGAAAACCTACCTCGTGTTTTATCCACTCCAGGTCATATGGCCTTTCTTAAAATTTCAGAAGGGTGTGACAACCTTTGTACTTACTGTATTATTCCTAAACTAAGAGGAAAATACAGAAGTCGAAAAAATGGAGGACGTTGTTTCTGAAGCTAAGAATTTGGTGGATCAAGGCGTCAGAGAGCTGATCATTATAGCTCAAGATACAACACGTTACGGTATTGATCTATATGATGATTACATGTTGGCTGAGCTTCTTGAGGAATTGAATAAGATTGATGCACTTAAGTGGATCAGACTTCAATACATGTACCCTGACGTTATCGATACGAAGTTAATAGATGCTATTGCAAAACTAGATAAAGTCGTTAAGTACGTAGACATGCCAATTCAGCACGCTGCAGATACAGTTCTAAAACGTATGAATAGAAGAACTGACCAAGAGCAAATAAGACGTGTTGTGACAGAGCTTCGTTCTAAGGTGTCTGAAATTAGTATAAGAACAACTTTGATAGTCGGTTTCCCAGGTGAAACGGAAGAAGAGTTTGCAGACCTTAAAACATTTGTTGAAGAAATGAAGTTTGATAGACTTGGTGTGTTTGCATATTCACAAGAAGAAGACACCCCAGCCGCTAAGATGCCAAATCAAATTGATGACGATCTTAAAGAGAAACGTCGTGAGATGATCATGGCAACACAAATTGGAATTTCTCAAGTGAGAATGTCTGGTTTGGTGGGCAAGAATTTAGAGGTTTTAATAGAAGAAGTAGCACAAGATGATGCAGAAGGTCTAGTGTATATCGGACGTTCTTCATTTGATGCGCCTGAAATTGATGGTATTGTATATGTGCACGCAAAATCAAAAATGGAAATTGGATCATTTGTTCATGTTGATATCACTGACGCACTTGAGTATGACCTGATTGGGGAGATTTAAATGAATATTGCCAACCAACTTACGCTTTTGAGAATAGTACTAGTACCAGTATTTATGTACTTCTTGCTTGCAGGGAATATGACACTGGCTGCCGCTGTGTTTATTGTGGCTTCAATAACAGATTTTCTAGATGGATACTTGGCAAGAAAGTTGAATTTAATCACAAACCTCGGAAAGTTTATGGATCCTTTAGCAGATAAAATTTTGGTAATGGCAGCCTTTATTTGTCTCGTAGAGATCGGGACTGTAAGTTCTTGGGCAGTTGTGATTATTTTAGGTAGAGAGTTTATTGTAAGTATATTTAGAGCTGTAGCCGCTGCCGAAGGTATTGTTATAGCAGCAAGTTGGTGGGGGAAGTTGAAAACGAACTCACAAATGTTAGCAATTATTCTTTTACTTTTCAACGATACACCATTTGAAGTAATGAACGGACAATTGGCACAAATCATACTTTGGATTGCTGTTGCACTAACAGTTGTTTCAGGTGTTGACTACATTATAAAAAACAAGCAAGTTCTTAAAGCATAGGAGGATTTCTTATGAAAGCAGCAGTCATTGCTGTGGGAACTGAGCTACTCATGGGAAAGGTAACCAATACTAATGCGGTTTACCTTTCTTCTGTTCTTAACGAACTTGGCGTGAGTGTTCTATACCACATAACAGTTGGAGACAACCCAAAACGCTTAGAAGAGGCTGTAAAATCTTATTTTAACGAAGTGGATATGATTATTACCACAGGTGGTCTTGGACCCACTCAAGATGATCTGACAAAGGAAATACTATCGCAGGCTATGGATGTTGACCTTGTAATGGACAGTGAACTGGAAGCGGGACTTGAATCATTTTTGAAGGCATTGGACGTGAAATGACGGAGAATAATAGAAAGCAAGCCATGAAACCTATGGGGTCTATTACAATGCATAATTCAAAAGGAACTGCGCCTGGATTTATTATTGAAAAAGATGGCAAGATTGCAGTTATGATGCCTGGACCGCCGAAAGAAGTACTTCCAATGACAGAGACAGGACTGGTACCATTTTTGAAGGCAAAATCTTCCGAAGAGATTACCACGGTATGGATGCGTGTGTTTGGAATGGGCGAGTCTGCAATTGAAGATGCTATAAAGGATATAGTTTCGGCTCAGAGTAATCCAACCCTAGCCACATATGTTAAAGATGGAAGCATTGCTATTCGATTAACGGCTAATGGAAGTTCGGAAGATGAAAACATGAAGCTTATTCAGCCTGTCTTAGAAGTTGTACAAGCCAGACTGGGTGACCTTGTGTACTCACTAGAGGATGAAACCTTAGAAACCTATGTAGGAAAACTATTGATGAATGAAGGGGTTACATTCTCACTTGCAGAGTCCTGTACTGGCGGTTTAATAGCAGCTAAACTTGTTGGACAGTCCGGTATTTCATCTGTTTTCGATAGAGGTTATGTTACTTACAGTAATGAAGCTAAGCAAGAAGAACTTGGTGTTCCAGAAAAAATACTTATTGATCATGGCGCTGTAAGTCATGAGACGGCAGAAGCTATGGTTAGAGGTTTAAGAAATAGAAACGGTTCACGACTGTGTATTGGTGTGACCGGAATAGCTGGACCAAACGGTGGGACACCTGACAAGCCAGTTGGGCTTGTATATATTAGTGTCTATTTTGATGATGTACTAAAGGTCTTTAAACACAATTTCCATGGAGATAGAACAAGAGTACGAAACTCTTCTGCGAATTTCGCCCTAGATCATGCAAGAAAAATGATAGAAGGAAAATAATGTTAATTCAAAAGAATTCATGTTATACTGTTGACACTAGAAAATAATACGATATAATAAAAACAGAACATGCGTTCGAGGAAAGGGCGGTGAAAACCAGACAACAGGTCTGGGAGTAATTATGAAAGAAAAAGCTAAAGCATTAGAAAGCGTACTAGGACAAATAGAAAAGCAATTCGGCAAAGGCGCTATCATGAGACTGGGCGATGAGCCTAATAGTAGAAATATTGAAAGCATCTCTACAGGTGCTCTTGATCTAGATATAGCTCTGGGTATAGGCGGCATTCCAAAAGGTCGTATTATAGAAATTTACGGACCTGAATCTTCAGGTAAGACAACTGTAACACTTCATATGGTTGCAGAAGCTCAAAAAGAAGGCGGCGTTGCAGCTTTTATTGATGCAGAGCATGCACTTGATCCAGTATACGCTAAATCGATTGGTGTTGATACTGACAACCTAATTCTTGCACAGCCTGATACAGGTGAGCAAGCTTTGGAAATCGTTGATGCACTTGTTCGTAGTGGTGCTGTAGATCTTATCGTAATTGACTCAGTTGCTGCACTTGTACCTAAAGCGGAAATTAGTGGTGAAATGGGTGACAGTCACATGGGTCTTCAAGCCCGTCTAATGTCACAAGCTCTAAGAAAGCTTACAGGTGTTATTAACAAGTCTAAGTGTTCAGTTATCTTTATTAACCAGCTTCGTATGAAGATTGGTGTAATGTTTGGTAACCCAGAAACAACTACAGGTGGTAATGCACTTAAGTTCTATAGTTCTGTTCGTATGGACGTTCGTAAGATAGATACGATCAAACAGAGTTCAGGTGATATACTTGGTAATAGAGTTAAGGTTAAGGTTATCAAGAATAAGGTTGCACCTCCATTTAAGATTGCAGAATTTGATATTATGTATGGCAAAGGAATCTCGTCAGAAGGTAGTATTCTTGATTGTGCTGTGAAAGCTGAAATTGTCAAAAAAAAGCTGGTGCATGGTTTAGCTATAACGATGAGAAACTAGGTCAAGGTCGCGAAAATGCAAAAGCTTACCTTGTTGAAAATCCAGAGATTATGGAAGAGATTGATCATAAAGTACGTGTACATTATGGTCTTGGTGGTGAGGTTGCTGAAGTTGCAACAGACTCAACTGAAGAGTAAGTCATTAATTGAATTAACTCACTAAACTATTGTGAAACTACTTATACATTGATTTTCATTTAGTAATTCTACAGCCTCAGATCACTTGTGATCTGGGGCTGTTTGTGTTGCTTAGCATTAAGTCTAGGTGAAACACCAAAAAGGCTTATCTCAACAGGGAAGAGTATAAGCCTAACATTGGTGTACATAATTAAAAGATAAAGAGAGATTTTGAATGTGTCTAGGCCTCACTAAAAAACATTCAAAACTAATGCTTTGTAACTTAAACTATTACATACCTGAAAATTAAAGTATAAGCCCCTTTACGTTCTTTTACGCCTGCTTTAAGGATTTCAACTGTTACATCGTCACCACAGTCAACCTTAGTGCCCTGAACAGATGCGAAATATGATGTTACTTCTTCAGCAGCTTCTGGGGCTACCGATGCCTTGACTCCCCACGGGAGTGCCATAACTTTTACCGCGTCTCACGTGTCACAAATACCAGCTTTTCTTTCAGCAATGGATGCATGGATGCTAGATACTAGCGCCTCATCAACTTTAACTCCTGCTTCAAAGTTCATAAATAACCTCCTGATTTCAAAATCTAACTTTAACTTGTGTGTGTTAACCAATTATTGTATATATTGATTGATGATTAATCATATTGATTTGTAT
>JDSF01000292.1_pt1 | contig 24686 bp, 32 predicted proteins | sample 199441 | NCBI WGS metagenome assembly JDSF01 (sample SAMN02592751, study PRJNA231836) | bioreactor metagenome | isolation source: continuous culture bioreactor denitrification-DNRA | place: Germany: Bremen
GTTGTTAATGTGTTTATTCCAAATGAGGTATTCCCATCCATCAAATATTCTGTTGCTTCTACTTTTTTCATAATCTCTTCAATAGATGATTTTAAACAAGCACTTATACCTTTTTCATCTATCTCTTTTGCACTTTTAAAAACTATATGAAAACTACAATTTTTAGTAACCTTATCAAAAAGCTCTTCTCTTTTTTTTTTCAGATAATTTTTTAGAATCATCTAACTCTGGAATTTTTTTATTTAATATAACACCTGCAACTACTAGTGGACCAGCGATAGGTCCTCTTCCTGCTTCATCAATTCCACATAACATAATATTTTAACCTTGAGTAATAATTTTAATAAAAGATAATTTTACAATAAAAATATAGTATAATAGATTTAAAAATAATAATTTAGGGTCTTGTTTGAAAATAAATAGAATAAAATTGATTATAAGTTTTTTATTACTGTTAATTATCACAGCTTTTTATTATTTATATGAGAAAGAGAATAAAGAGATAGAAATTGGATTTATAGGTGCATTAACTGGAAAGTATTCAATTCTTGGTAATGCAATGGTAAATGGAGTAATTTTAGCTTTTGAGCAAAAAGATTATAAAGTTGGTGATAAAAAAATTAAATTAATTTTTAAAGATGATAAGCAAGATGTTGAGTTAAATAAAAAGATAATAAATGAGTTTATACAAAAAGATATAAAAATTGTTATAGGAAATGTGACAAGTACAATGAGTAAAATCTCAATGTCTATTATTAATAAACACAAAGATATGTTTATGATTTCAGCATCTTCTGCAAGTAATGAATTCTCAGGTAAAGATGATCAGTTTTTTAGAGTGCATGTTGCAAACAATGAACAAAGATTTGATTCGTTTAGTAAGTTTGTATTAAAAGAAGGATATAAAAGAGTTTATGGAATATATGATCCTTTTAATGCAACATATACAAAAGATTATATTATCAATTTTGAAAAAAGCTATATAAAAAATGGTGGAAATAAATTTCTAACTTATGCAAAAACAAATGAAAAACTTGACTCTTTAGTAAAAGATATAAGAGAAAAAATCCAGATATTATACTTATGTGTGCAAACTCTGTTGACTCATCAAGAATACTTCAATATCTTAGACTAAAAGGAATAAATACGCAATTTGCAATGTCAGAATGGGCAAGAACACCATCTTTTTTAGAGAATAGTGGAGCTACCTCAGAAGGTGTTATTTTCAATATAGATTTTAATGAAAACTCTACTAATCCAAAATATAAAAAGTTTGTAGAAGAGTATACTAAAAAATATAATGTTGCTCCTTCATTGTTCGCTGCTAAAGCTTATGAGTTAAGTCAAATATTAATTAAAATGTTAGAAAAAGGTGATGAAACAAAAATTAAAGAGAATCTTTTAAAGCAAAAAAGTTTTGATGGTTTACAAGATAAAATAGTTTTTGACCAATATGGTGATGTAATTAGGAAATTTTACAACTTTAAAGTAAAAGATGGGAAGTATATTTTAATAGAATGATAAAAAAAGTAAGTTTAAAAAAAGAGATTCTTCAACTTTTAATTATATTTTCAATAGTAGTTATTGTATTAATTGGTTCACTATCAATATTAAATCAATATAGTGCTAAAATTGAAACAACAAAACATAATCAGAACCTTGTCTTAAAACAGGTATCAAAAGAGGTTGAAAAGCTAATTAATAGTATTGAAACTATATCTGTATATCTATCTAAAAATTATGAAATGAATAAAAATCTTTTAAAAAATATTGTAGAAACAAATAAAAATATCTCCTCAATACTTATTTTAAATAAAAAGGAATAATTGAAGACTTTTATGCAATTTCGAATTTAAATATTCATAAAGGGTTTGATTATTCAAGAAAAGAGTATTTTAAAAAATTGGTAAACCAAAATACATATTGGTCTTCAGTTTTTTTTATCATCAGTAGATGAATCAGTTCTATATCTTTTAGTTTTAAGATGAATGGAAAGACGGGTGTATTTATGATTAATCTATCTGAACTATCAGATTTTATGTTAAGGTTCAAAAATAGTGATAATACTCATATGATAAGAATTTTTGATAATTCAGGAGTCATGATTGTAAATCCTGATTCTAAACAACTTGTACTACAAAGATTTAATGCCTCTACCGCTGAAGTTTTTACAAAATTAATAAATAAAGAAAAAGAGTATAAACAAATAATATTTACTTCTGCAAATACAAATAAAGAACAGTTTGGTGCATATACAAAGATTGATAAAACAGGTTGGAGTATAATTATTAGAGAGAGCCATGATGTAATATTGGAATCATTAAAAAAGATGATTATCTCTTTTATTTTAGCAATACTATTTTTTATATTAGTTTCTATATACCTCTCTTTTAAAATTTCAAATAAAATATTCAAATCTTTTGATGATATGCAATCAATTACTTCAAATATCGCAGCTGGTAATTATGAAGTACAGTTAAAAGATTTATATTATGATGAGTTTAATAGATTATTAAATAGTTTTAATAAAATGCAAAGTGAAATTGATAAAAGAGAAGACACTTTAGAAAAATCATTGGAGAGCTTTAAGATTTTATTTAATTCCACTATGGAATCAATTGTGTTGACAAGAGATGGAATAATTATTGATGTTAATGATATTACTTTGAGCTTATTTAATGCGAAATCTAAAGATGAGTTTATTGGAAAAATATGATGGATTTTATATCTGTTGAATATAGAGAATTAGTAAGAAATAATTTAGATAAAAATACAACTCCCTATGAAGTAGAACTCATAAGATTTGATGACTCAAAGATGCAAGTTTTTGTTCAAGGTAAATTCTTGCAGTTACAAAATGAGCAAGTAAGAGTTACTGCAATAATAGATATCACTGAGTTAAAACAGAAAGATAAACTTCTTTTCCAACAATCAAAAATGGCATCAATGGGTGAAATGTTAGGAAATATAGCACATCAGTGGCGACAACCTTTAAATGTAATAAGTACATCAGCAAGTGCAGTAAAATTTGAAAAAGAGTTTGATACTTTAAGTGATGAAAGATTTCTTGAATCGATGGATATGATTGTGCATAATACTCAATATCTCTCAAAGACAATTGATGATTTTAGGAACTTCTTTAAACCAGATAAATCAGTTGAAAAATTTATTCCTAATCAGGTAATTAGACAAGCAATAAAATTATTGGATTCAACAATAAAAAATCATGAAATTGATATTCAAACAAACTTTTTAAAGACAGAACATTATTTTGAAGGTTATTCAAATGAGTTTATTCAAGTTATAATTAATATTATTAATAATTCAAAAGATGCATTTATTTTAAATAATATTGAACATAGAGTTATTTATATAGAAGAAAATAATTATAATGACAAGTATATTTTAACAATAAAAGATAATGCAGGAGGAATACCTCTTCAGATTATTGATAAGGTTTTTGATCCATATTTCACTACTAAACATAAATCCCAAGGAACAGGTATAGGTCTTTACATGAGTCATCAAATTATAGTTGACCATATGAAAGGTGACTTAAGTGTAAGAAATATCCAATCAAGAGTTGACGATAAGCTTCAGTTTGGTTCTTGTTTTATTATAAAACTAAATAATAAAAAAGAAATTTTTATTAATTATAGTATTTAACTTGACAAATTAGCACTCAAGTTGTTATAATTCAATTAGCAGTTAAATAAAAGGAGTGCTAAATGAATAAATTATTTGAAAAATTAACAAATCAAATGGCTGAGACAATTGATTCTTCTCTTGCTTTAGCCTTACATAATAAAAATCAAGAAGTTGAAATTGTTCACTTTTTATGGGCTTTATTAACTAATACAAACTCTGTATTGAATCAACTATTAAATAAAATGAATGTAAATAAAGCAGCTATAGAGCTTGAAGCTAAATCTTATGCAAATAAGTTATCATCAGTTTCTAGTGTAACTAAAGAGAATATAAAACTATCAAGAAATTTTGTTCAATCTTTAGAAAAAGCAGAAGGGATTGCAGCACGAAACGGAGACAAGTTTATTGCAATTGATTCATGGCTTATTGCAAACTTTGACAATCAAGTTTTAAAAGATATTTTAGGTAAATATATTGATTTAAGAGAAGCAGTTAAAGAACTTGATGCAATGAGAGCTGGAACAACTATTGATAGTGCTAGTTCTGATGAAAATTTAGAAGCTTTATCAAAGTATGGAATTGATTTAAATAAAAAAGCTATTGATGGAGAGCTTGATCCTGTAATTGGAAGAGATGAACAAATTAATAGAATGATGCAAATTCTTATTAGAAAAACAAAAAATAATCCAATATTATTAGGTGAACCAGGTACTGGTAAAACAGCTATTGCAGAAGGTCTTGCACAAAGAATTGTAGAAAAAGATGTTCCTACGTCTTTACAAAATAAAAAAGTTGTAACTCTTGATATGAGTGCAATGATTGCAGGTGCTAAATATAGAGGAGAGTTTGAAGATAGATTAAAATCAGTTATAGACGAAGTTAAGAAAGCTGGAAATATTATCCTTTTTATTGATGAAATTCATACAATAATTGGAGCAGGAGCTAGTGAAGGTTCTATGGATGCTGCAAATATCTTAAAACCAAGTTTAGCAAGAGGAGAACTTCATACAATAGGTGCAACTACATTAAAAGAGTATAGAAAATATTTTGAAAAAGATACAGCTATGCAAAGAAGGTTTCAACCTGTAAATGTAAATGAGCCATCTGTAAATGAAGCATTACAAATATTAAGAGGTATAAAAGAAAAACTTGAAACACATCATAATGTAACTATAAATGACTCTGCATTAATAAGTGCAGCAAAACTATCAAATAGATATATTACAGATAGGTTTTTACCTGATAAGGCTATAGATCTTATTGATGAAGCAGCAGCAGAATTAAAAATGCAAATTGAATCAGAACCTATTGCTTTATCAACTATAAAAAGAGAAATTCAAACAATAAATGTAGAAAAAGAAGCTCTAAAAATGGAGAAGTCTAAAAAAAATGATGAAAGACTTAGAGAAATTGAAAAAGAACTTGCAAATAAAAATGAAGAAAAACAGTCTTTAGAGGTTAGGTTTGAAAACGAAAAAGAGACTTTTAATATAATTAGTTCATTTAAAGCAAAAATTGATGAACTTAAAACAAAAGCTGAAAGAGCTAAAAGAGAATCAAAATTTGAAGAAGCAGCTTCAATTGAATATGGAGAGATTCCAGCTTTAGAAGCTAAGATTAAAGAGAATGAAGAAAAATGGCAAAGAATGCAAGAAGAAGGGACTTTACTTAGAAATTCTGTAGATGAAGAAGCAATTGCGAGTATTGTTTCAAGATGGACAGGAATTCCAGTAAATAAAATGATGGATTCTGAGAAGCAAAGAGTTTTAAAAGTCGAATCTGTTTTAAAAGAGGATGTAATAGGGCAAGAAGAAGCACTAAAAGCAATTAGTAGAGCTATTAAAAGAAATAAAGCAGGACTTAGTGAAGACTCTCGTCCAATAGGTTCTTTTATGTTTTTAGGACCAACAGGTGTTGGTAAAACTGAATCTGCAAAAACACTTGCTAAATTTTTATTTGATGATGAAAAATCACTTATTAGATTTGACATGAGTGAATATATGGAAAAGCATGCAGTATCAAGACTTATTGGAGCTGCTCCAGGTTATGTAGGATATGATGAAGGAGGACAATTAACTGAAGCAGTTAGAAGAAAACCTTATTCTGTAGTTTTATTTGACGAGATAGAAAAAGCGCATCCTGATGTATTTAATATATTATTACAGGTTCTTGATGATGGAAGATTAACAGATAATAAGGGTGTTACAATTGACTTTAAAAATACAATTATTATTCTAACATCAAATATAGGAAGCTCAAAAATTATAGAAATAAGTGATAAAGAGAGTAGAAGAAAAGAAGTTCTAAATGAGTTGAAATTACATTTTAGACCAGAATTTTTAAATAGATTAGATGATATTGTTATTTTTGAACAGTTAGGTTTAGAAGCAATTATTAATATTGTTGATATAATGTTTGAAAATATTAAAAAGAAAGTAGAGCAAAAAGATATTCATATTACTCTTACAAAAGAGGCTAAAGAATTTATAGCAAATGCTGGCTTTGACCCAGTATATGGAGCTAGACCACTAAAAAGAGCAATTTATGAAATAGTAGAAGATAAACTAGCTGACTTGATATTAGAAGATAAAATAAGTGAAGGTTCATTTGTAGAATTTGATTTGAAAGATAAAAAAGAAGTTATCGTAAATATAAGTTAACATCTGTAAGCAGCTTAAACTAAACAAAGTTTAAGTTAGCTTTAAATATAATACGCGACTTAATTTGTGAATAGAGGAACTAAAAGAATATGAAAAGAACATATCAACCACATAACACACCTAGAAAAAGAACACATGGTTTTAGAATCAGAATGAAAACTAAAAACGGTAGAAAAGTTATCAAGGCTAGAAGAGCTAAAGGTAGAAAAAGATTAGCTATCTAAGTAAGCAACACCGTTTAAACAAATCAAAAGATTTTAATCAACTTTATAAAAGCGGCAAAAGGTGGCATACCCACTCTTTTGTCGCTTTTTTTTCGCCTAACGAAAAGCATGAACTTGCCTTTGTTGCCTCGAAAAAAGTAGGTAATGCAGTAAAAAGAGCAAGGGCAAAAAGAAAACTAAGAGCAATATGCTTAAACTTCGAAACTAAAATAAAATCAGGAAAATATATATTTGTAGCAAAAGAAAAAATTCTTGAAATGACCTATAAAGAACTTGAAAGAGATTTTAAATATGCCACAAAAAAACTTGAACTTTTAAAAAATGAAAACACTATTTAGATATTTAATAAGGTTTTATCAACGTTATTTAACAGTAATCTCATTTGGAAGTTGTAGATATTACCCAACATGTTCAAATTATGCCCTCTGGCAAGTGGAAAATAATACTTTTTTTAAGGCGATTTATTTTACAATACTACGCGTATTAAAATGTAATCAACTTTTTCCTGGTGGATTTGATTATCCAATAGTAAAAATTGTCAAACATAATAATATAAATTTTAAAAAAATAAAAGTCAAATACTGGCTAGTGCCTGTACATGACAAAAGATACCTCATAGTAAAGAACCGGGAGTGGAAAAACAATAATGAATAATATGAATCAAGATAATGGTATGCAAAAAAGAATGCTAATAATGACACTAGTAGTGTTTGTATTTTTTATTGCTTATGAATTTTTAGTACTAAAGCCTCAACAAGAAGAAAAGTTAAAACAACAAGAGATAGCAAAACAAGAACAGGTAAATCAAGCACCTGATGTTGCAACAACTGCAACAGGTCTAGCTGCGCAACCAGCTACTTCAAGTGAAGATATGGCAAAATCAATTTCTGCACTATCATCAAAAGCAATTGGAAACTCAGATATTATTACTACAATTAAAACTGCAAAAAACATTATCCAAATTGATAAATTAGGTAGAGTTGCTCAAGTAACTTTATTAGAAGAGAAATATAAAGATGAAGAGGGTAACAGTTATAAGCTTTTTGAAGCAGACCAATTAAGACCTTTAGAAGTAAGATTTGCAAATACTGATATCAATAATGAAGCTTTTAAAGTTAACTATACAACTACAGCATCAAATATTGATGCAACTAAAGCTATTCAAAAAATTACATTAACACAAAAACTATCAACATTAACATTAACTAAAGATTTAACAGTTTATCCTGATGGTCATTATGATTTAACAGTAAATACAACTGCAAAAGAACAATTTTTTATCACAAATGGATTTAGACCAAATATTCTAGCTGATATGTATGCTGACCATGGTGTTTATTTAAAACTTCAAGATGGAACAATGAGTTTAACAGTTGATGAAGATTTAAATAAAGTTGAATCATTTACTGGTATTAAATTTGTATCGAGTTTTGATAGATATTACGCAACTGTAATTTATAACTTTAAAAGATCTTTACAAGTATCTTTAATGCCAGATGCAAATAGTAATCCACAAGCGTTTATCCACGCAGTTAATTCAATTGATTTTTCTGGATATATGGGACCTAAAAACTTTAATGACTTAAAAGCTTTGAATCCTGAGTTAACAGATGTTATTGAGTATGGTTGGTTTACATTTATTGCTAAACCAATGTTTACATTCTTACAGTTTATTCAATCTTATGTTGGAAACTGGGGTTGGACTATTGTTATTTTAACAATTATTATTAAACTTATTTTATATCCATTATCATACAAAGGTATGGTATCAATGAACAAGCTTAAAGAACTTGCTCCTAAAATGAAAGAGATTCAAGCAAAATATAAAGATGATAAACAAAGACAATCTGCTGCAATGATGGAACTTTATAAGAAACATGGTGCAAACCCAATGGGTGGTTGTTTACCATTGATCTTGCAAATTCCAGTATTCTTCGCTATCTATAGAGTTTTACTTAACTCTATTGAACTTAAAGGAGCAGAGTGGATTTTATGGGTTCATGATTTAGCAGAGATGGATCCATATTTTGTATTACCTATTTTAATGGGTGCTTCTATGTTTATTCAACAAAAAATTACACCAAATACAATGCAAGATGAGATGCAAAAGAAGATTTTCCAAATGTTACCAATTATCTTTACATTCTTCTTCTTATGGTTCCCAGCTGGGTTAACATTATATTGGTTCGTAAACAACGTATTTACAATTGGTCAACAATATTATATAAATCAATTATTTGAAAAGCAAAGAGCTGCTAAAAAGTAGTCAATTAGGCTAGAGGGAGACTAATATGAAACAATTTGAAGCAAAAACTTTAGAAGAAGTTTATGAACTAGCATCAAATGAATTTGGTTGTTCAATTACAGAATTAGAGATTGATATAGTTCAACAACCAAGTAATGGGTTTCTTGGTTTTGGTAAGAAAAATGCTATCATAGCTGCTTCTATTAAAAAAAGTAGAAGAAGAGATAATAGAAAACCAAGAGAACAAAAATTTAGAAAAAAAGATATCAAAATTGAAGAGGTTTCTAAGAAAATCGAAGATTCTAATAGAGCAGATGAAAAAAGAGCTGCTCAAAAAAGAAAAAAAGAAGAGAGAAGAAAAACCTAAACTTAACGACGTTCCAAAAGTAGAATCTAAAGAGAGAATCTTCGATAACTTTTATGGTGAAGATGCATCTAAAAATGAAGTTGCAAAAATTATTGTAAAAAAAGATATGGAAGATGTATTAAATGAAGTAAATGAAGGTTTACAGTCATTATTTAAAGATACTTGTTATGGAATTGAAAATATTAAAGTAGAATACTTTGATGAAAGTACTTTATACATAGAGTTTACAGGTGAAGATTCAGCCTTCTAATTGGTAAAGAGGGTTATAGATATAAAGCACTTTCATACATTTTATTTAATTGGATAAATGAAAAATATGGACTTATGTTAAGACTTGAAGTTGCTGAGTTCTTAAAAAATCAAGAAGCTGCAATTCATACATATTTAGAACCAGTAATTGAAACAATTAAAGAAAAAGGTTCTTTTAAAACAAAACCTCTTGATGGAATTTTAGTTCATATTGCACTTAAAAAATTAAGAGAAGAGTTCCCAGAAAAATATGTTGCAGTAAAAACAAATGTTAGAGGGGACAAATACGTACTTGTAAATGAGTACAGAAGTAAAGAGCAATAAAAATTGTTAGATGAAGAAACAATAGTAGCGATTGCTACTGCCAATGGAATTGGTTCAATCTCAATTATTAGAGTTAGTGGTAAAAATGCTTTACCAATAGCTCTAAAACTTTCAAAAAAAGAAAACTTAACGCCAAGATTAGCAACACTTAGTTCAATATACAACTATAAAGATGAAGTTATAGATGAAGCACTTTTAATCTATTTTAAAAATCCTTTTTCATTTACTGGTGAAGATATAGTTGAATTTCAGTGTCATGGTGGTATTGCAATATCAAATATTATTATGAGTGAAGTTATTAGATGTGGTGCAAGAGTAGCACAGCCTGGGGAGTTTTCTAAAAGAGCTTTTTTAAATGGAAAGATAGATTTAACAAAAGCAGAAGCAATAGCAAAGATTATTGAAGCTAGAAGTGAGGATGCAGTTAAACTACTTGCAAAACAATTAAAAGGTGAATTAACTGATTTTGTAAATGATATTAGAGAAGATTTACTTTTTATGCTTGCATATACTGAAGTTAATATTGATTATGCAGAAGAAGATTTACCAAGTGATATTTTTGAACAGATTGAAAATAAACTTGATAAAATAAAAGTTAAATTAACCGATACTTTAGAAGCTAGTAAAAGAAGAGAAGGTCTTATTGAAGGTTTTAAAGTTGCAATAGTTGGTAAACCAAATGTTGGTAAATCTTCACTGTTAAATAAGCTTTTAAATTTTGATAGAGCAATTATCTCTGATATTGCAGGTACAACTAGAGATACAATTGAAGAGTCTGTTAAAATTGGAACTCATATTATCAAAATAGTTGATACTGCAGGAATTAGAGATGCTAGTGATGTTATTGAACAAATAGGTATTGAAAAATCTATTGAAGCAATAAATGAAGCAGATATAGTAATTTCACTATTTGATAATAGTAAAGCTCTTGATAATGAAGATGAAAAAATTCTATCTTTACTTGAAGAAAACTCAGATAAAGAGATAATAAAAGTATTAAATAAAACTGATTTAGATAATAAGTTTGATAAATCTAAGCTTGATAATTTTATTGAACTTAGTACAAAAGAGACTATAAATCCTTTAATCTATACTATAGAGTCAATTTTAGATAATAATACTCATAGTGATGATATGACACTAATTTCAAAAAGACAAGTTGATGCAGTAGAGCAAACACTATTTCATATAAATGAATCTACAATACCTCTTCAAACGGGAGAACTAGAGTTTTTTGCTTATCATATAACTGAAGCTTTAGAAAATATCTCTAATATTACAAGACCATATGAAAATGACCAGATGTTAGATGTAATGTTTGGTGCCTTTTGTTTAGGAAAATAAAAGCAGGGTTACTGCTTTTATTTATACGATAGAATTTATCCTTATATATCAAGGAGAAGAGAAAATCTTATATTGGATAAATTACTACTATAAGGTGGTAATAGAATAATATATAATTTTTTCTTAATACTACCTTTATGTGGTAATATCTAAGTGAAAATATCTTAAAATATATAATATAATTAAATTAGGAAAAATATTGAAACTTAATACAACTTCAAAATATGCAATTCGTATTTTGACATTAATTTCTAAAAATGATACAGATAAGTATAATGCAAAAATGTTATCAGAAATTTTAGAAATTCCATACAAGTATTTAACAAAGTTAATGACTTCTCTTACAAAAGCGGGGCTCATTACTTCTCAGAGAGGACGTGAAGGTGGGTACGTTCTTACCAAAGACTCTAACGATATTTTTATATCAGATATACTTGAGGCAGTAAATGAAAGTTTAGAAAAAAAAAGAGTGTTTACTTGGTGCAGGTTTGTGTACGGGATCAAATAAATGTGGTTTACATGATGAATGGCAAGAGCCTAAAAATTTACTACTTAAAATGTTTGAAGAAAAAACTTTAAAAACATTAACTGATCAAGCGATTAAAATTTAATATAAGTAGAGGATTTTCCCTCTACTTAAAATTATAGGCTAATGATTTTATATTCACCTTTAGAATTTCTCTTAATTTCTAAATAATTAAATCTTTATTATCTAAAGTAACTAAGTAGTGTCCAAATTCATTAAGTTGTTTTACATCATTAATTTTTATATCTCTAAAGTATAATATATGATAATCTAAAGAATTTAAAACAATTTTTTTGTTTTTTTCAATCATAGAGTTTACAACTTTATAATCCATTTTTTTTAAAGCATCTAAAAACTTACTTGCTTCTTTTTGAGCAACAATTTCGTTTGCAAATAATGCACCTGTTAAACTAATTAATAATAATAACTTTTTCATTTTCATCCTTTTATTCTACCTTGAGGTAGTATTTGAACGAATAATAATACAACTATTCTTAATTCTACCTTTAGGTAGTATATAAATTAAAAAGTTTTTAAATCAATACTTGTAATTAGTCCTACTCTTTTATCCTCTTTTAAATAGATACTTGATTCTTTTAATCTTGCGTAGTTTTCATGTATTGCACTTGAGTATGTAAAGCCTGAATCAATGGAACTTAAGTATATTGCTCCAATTCCTGCTTGTCCTAAAGTAATTAAGTTGTCTTTATTTTTCTCATCTTTTTCCCAAATTAAAAGTTTATCAAAGATTGAATCATTTTCATCTATCCAATGATTTTTGTCTTCATCATATTTTCTCAGTTCTTCAAATCCATTTCCTGTATTTGCACCAAATAGTTCATTTCCATTATCAATAATCCCATTTTTATCTTTATCTAAAGCTAAAAACCCTGTTCCTTCTTTTAAATTAGCAATAAGTTCATTTTTACCATCACTATTTAAATCAAATTCAAACTTCATAATAGAACTAATGTTATCAAATGATGTCAAATCTGATTTATAGTTTATAATTAATGGATCTAAATAAGTAATTTTTTTACTAGTTAACTCTTCTTGATGTTTTTCATAAAAACTTTGTGAGAATGATAAGTTTAAATCAATATTGATTTGACCTCTATTTGTTTTTATAAAAGCTTGTGTATTAAATTCAATACTACTTTTTTGAGTATATTCTCTAGTATATTTAAAGCTAGACTCTTTTATTTGAACTAGTTTATTATTTATAGACGTTATTTTCTCATCTTTTGGATATATTTTAAAGTTTTTATCTTCTGTAAAGTGACGAAGTACACTCTCAAGGATACCTTTTTTTATTCTATTTTGATGCGTTAAGTCTTTTTCATCATTAAGTAATACTTTTTCTAGTTTAGTAACTTCTAGTTTCACATAGTTTTGTTTTTGTATATTCTCTTTTTGGCTTATTTTTGTATTAATTAATTGTGAAACAAATTCGCTTGAGTGTTTTTGTTCTAGTTTAAAATCAGTTTTAGCATCTAAATTTACTTCAAAGGATTCTATTTTCATAATTAACTCCTAAAGAGAGATATAACAATTGTACAACAAGTGAAGTAAAGTAGATTTTAACTTTTAAAACTATATTTAAAATTGATAAAACTAATTGTTAAAATGATTTAGCTATTATGTCACCATGAAAAAAGAGAATTATGATGTTATAGTTATTGGTTCAGGTGCTGCAGGTATGATATCTGCAATTGTGGCATCAAAAGATGGTAAAGATGTACTTTTATGTGAACAACAAGAAAAATTAGGTCCTAAACTAAAAGCAACTGGTGGAGGTAAATGTAATCTTAGTAATACTCTTTCAAATGAAGAGTTTATGAATTCATTTGGACGAAATGGTCGTTTTATGACTGATGCATTAAAAGACTTTGATTATAAAAGTCTGATAATTTTTTTAAATGATATTGGAGTAGATACTCATATTCCTGATGGTTTTAGAATTTTTCCAGTTACACATAACTCTTCAACTATTATAAAAGCTTTAGAAGATGAATTAATTAGATTAGATGTAGATATAAAAAATCTTACTAAAGTAGAAGATTTAATTTGTGAAGATGAAACAATAAAAGGTGTTATTACTACAAAAGGAAACTTTTTTGCACCAGATGTAATAGTGGCAACGGGAGGTCTTGGTTTTTCAATGCTTGGCGCAAATGGTGATGGATATGAGTTTGCAAAATCATTAGGACATAAAGTTACGCAACTCTATCCCGCAATGCTTCCATTAATTACAAAAGAGAAATGGGTAGCAAATTGTAAAGCAGATACAATTGCAAAGGCTGAAGTGAGAATTGATTTAAAAAAAGCAAAGAAATTAAAGGCAATAGGTGATTTGATATTTACGCCAAAAGGTATAAGAGGTCCTGTAGTTTTAGATTTTTCTAGAGAAATCACACCTTTTTAGAAAAATATGATGAAGTTCCTTTATTAATAAATATGATAAAAGGAATGAATGAAGAGGAAGTTTTATCTCATATAAAAAAATATCCATTAGAATCTATTGAAGAGGTTCTATTAAAACTTTTACCAAATTCTGTAGTAAATGAACTTTGTTTATTAGTTGATGTAGACTATAAAAAGAAATTCAAAGATATAGCAGGACAAAATAGAGAGAAGTTAGTTAAGATACTTGTAAATACTCCTTTAACAGTAATTGATCACGTTGGTTTTGAAAAAGCAATGATTACAAGAGGTGGGGTTACATTAAAAGAGATAAACCCAAAAACAATGCAAAGTAAAATTATAGAGGGTTTGTACTTTTGTGGTGAAGTTATGGATTTAGATGGACCTTGTGGTGGATATAATCTTCAATGGTCTTTTGCAAGTGGAAATCTTGCGGGAAAACTATTGAAGTAATTTATACTTCAATATGTTCTATTAGTTTAGCATTATTTTTATCTATTGCTGTCCATGAATCGCAGTCAAAATCTATTCTAACAATACATCCAGTTTTAATCTCTTCTTTAAACCCTCCAAAAGTAAGAGCAAGGGCTGTAAGTGAAGGATTATGTCCTACTATTAAAAGAGTATTAACTGTATCAAAAGTGTAAGTTACTGATTCAACTATTTCATTTAAAAAAGCTTGATAAATCACTTCATTGTACATGATGTTTTTTCTATATCTTATACCTTTTGCAACTATTTCAGCTGTTTGTCTTGCTCTTATTGCAGGACTTGCTACTATTAAGTCTGGTAAAGGATCTTTTTCTTTTAGTTTTTGAGCAATTGATGTTGCTTCTTCAATGCCTTTTTGGCTTAACTCTATATCATAGTCATATTCATTTTGTTTTGATTCATCTTTTTGTGCATGTCTTAAAATATATAGTGTTTTCATTGTTACTCATTAATAAAATATAAATTATTTAGATTCTAAAAATATTTAACTTGAAAAAAAATAAAAGTTTATAGTTTTTTATAATTTTTTTTTAATAATTCTTTTTTGGATACTCAAAAGAAACAAATTTTGCATTATTCTTTGACGCTTCTCTCCATGTTTTACAATCAAACTCTATTTCAATGACGCCAGATGTTGGTAAATTACCATTAAAGTCTACTAAATAAAAAGCTAACATATTAAGCCCTGGATTGTGACCTATTAGAATAACATCATCATATTCGTCTTCAATAAAATTTATAATTTCAAGTATGGTTTTTAAAGAAGCTTCATATATGTATTCATTATACATAATCTCTTCTGGGTACTTAATTTTTTTTGCTATTTTTTTTTGCAGTTTCTCTTGCTCTATAAGCTGGACTTGAAATGATTAAATCAGGGTTTACGCCTTTGTCTCTTAGTATCTTTCCCATAAAAGGTGCATTTTTTTTGCCTCTTTTATTTAAAGGTCTATCAAAATCATCTAAAATTGGATTTGACCAATCTGATTTAGCATGTCTAATTAAGTGTAGCTTTTTCATAGTTCCTCTTTAATCATATACTTTATTATATCTTTTTTGTATAATATGCAAAAAATGTATAAGAGTCAAGGAATATAGTTTTGGGATATGATTTAGAAAAAAAATTAGTAATAGCAATTTCATCAAGAGCACTTTTTGATTTAGAAAGATGAAAATAAAATATTTGAAGATAAAGGTGTTGATGAATATTATAAATATCAAATAGAAAATGAAGATAAATTAATAGAAAAAGGTACAGGATTTAGATTAGTAAAAAACTTACTTAGAATAAATGATGATTTTCCTAAGGATAAACAAGTTGAAGTTATTATCATGTCAAGAAATAATGCAGCAACTAGCTTAAGAATTACAAAATCAATTGAAAAATATGAGCTAGATATTGCAAGATCGGCTTGGAGTGGAGGAAATGATATATCAAAATATTTAAAGCCTTTTAAAGTTGATCTTTTTTTATCTGCAAATGAAACAGATGTACAAAATGCAATAAATGAAGGTATAGCAGCAGCAAGAATTCTTCCTTTTAAAGAAGATAACAGTGAATACTCAACTCAAGTTAAAATTGCATTTGATGGAGATGCGGTTCTTTTCTCTGAAGAATCAGAAGTTATTTATAAAACACAAGGTTTAGAAGCCTTTTTGGAATATGAAAAAGAGAATGCAAATAATGCGATGAAATCTGGACCTTTTGCACAATTACTTAGAGTAATTTCAAATATTCAAGCAAAATATCCTGAAGAACAAACACCCATTAGAACAGCACTTATAACTGCACGAAACTCTCCTGCACATGAAAGAGTTATAAGAACGTTAAATCAATGGGATGTAAGACTTGATGAATCATTTTTTTTAGGTGGAGTTGATAAATATGAAGTTGTTAAAGCTTTTGGAGCAGACATCTTTTTTGATGACCAAGATGTGCATTTAGAAGTAACATCAAAAGATACACCAAGTGCAAAAGTTCCTTATCATGAAGAGTCAATTTTAAATAGAATTTAGTCGTTTATTTTTTATTAATTTACAGATGTTAAAATTAAAAAAACAAATTAAAGGAGAATTATGGAACAAGTAAAAACAGTATTTTTATTAGCTCTTTTAACAGTATTATTTGTATTTGTTGGTTTCTACTTTGGTGGAACTACAGGTATGCTAATTGCTTTTTTACTAGCAGGTGGAATGAATTTTTATGCATACTATTATTCAGACAAACAAGTATTAAAACAATATAATGCAACGCCAATAGAAGATAGAAATCATCCAGTATACAGAATAACAGAGCGATTAGTTCAAAAAGCTGGATTACCAATGCCTAAAGTATATTTAATTCCTGATCATACACCAAATGCTTTTGCTACAGGTAGAAATCATGAAAATGCGGCAGTTGCAGTTACTATGGGTTTATATGAGATGTTAAATGAAAAAGAGTTAGAAGGTGTTATAGCACATGAATTATCACATGTAAAACATTACGATATTTTAGTAGGTACTATAGCAGCTGTTTTTGCAGGTGCAATAGCAATGATTGCAAATATGATGCAATTTGGAGCAATGTTTGGCGGAAACAACAGACAAGGGGGAAATCCTATTATAATGATACTAATGGCTATACTATTGCCATTGGCAGCTTCAATAATTCAAATGACAGTAAGTAGAAGTAGAGAGTTTATGGCAGATGAAGGTGCAGCAAGACTTACGGGTAATGCAGAAGGTTTGCAAAGTGCTTTAGCAAAATTAGAAAACTATGCAAGAGGTGGACATCAAATACATAATGCAACTGAACAAACAGCACATATGTTTATAGTAAATCCTTTTTCAGGATTGAAATCATCTTTTGGAGGTTTATTTAGAACTCATCCTACGACTGAGGATAGAATTGCAAGACTTGAAGAGTTAAAACATGAACTATAACAATAGAGACTAGTTTAAGTCTCTATTGAAATAGGTCAACTATTTTATCCTGAGTTACATCTTCTTGTAAAATAGGATAGATACCTTTTGCAATTAAAGAAATCTTTAAATCGTAATCAATATCTTCTATTAAAAAATAGTTTGTAGTAAAGTCGTATAAAACTTCAGGCAACACATTACATGCTGCTTCTTCTTCATTTTTATACATTGGGTTATTTATACAGTTTGAAGATTTTAGTTTATAATCTTTAATAAAAAAAATCCAAATGTATTTTGCATTTGCATCAGCATAATCTAGTTCAGTATTACTATTTGAACAAATCGCAACATGAAACTCATTTTTAATTTCATGTACTTTTATATTACTTCCTGTAATTAGTGCAAGTGAAATCTTTTTTCTTGCACTTTTAATTATTCTAGCAAATGTAGCTCTTGAAACATTCATTTTTTTTGCAGCATCCTCTTGATACATACAGAAAGAATCCATTAAATGTATTGCTTCAAGTTCTTCATGTAGTAAAATAACATCTTGTCTAGCTTCTATGTCTTTTGGTCCAAAATACTTGGACACCGGCTTTAATTCAAGTTTCCTATGAAGTTTTTCTCTTGCCATCAATAACCTTATTAACTTATATATTAAAATTTTATCACACTTTTATTAAAAGATACTTGACATATGTTCAAAAACCTGTTATAATTCTGACATATGTTCATAAAGCAATATTTACAGGACAGTTAATAGTTTATATATTGCATACGTATAATAAAAATTGTGATCTTCTTTGGTAACCTTTTTTGGTTTCCATTATTGTACAAAGTATATATATTATTTTAGCTTTAACAGAATATATTTTTAAACATCAGTTACTATTAGGATTAAAATTACATAATTGTCTTTTCCCTAGTCATTACTTTTTTTCACTCTTCCTAATTAAAACTGATGTTTTAAATCTGCATGAAATCAATACTATCTTATTTTATTAAAGGAGCGACTATGGTTAGAATAGTATTCCCGACAAATCAAAAGTTGAGTTATATCTCAAAAGTTGAAAGTAATTTTGAAGAATCTGACTTTCTTACAGTACTAAATGTTTCAGGACAAAATATTACAGCTGTTGAAACAATTAAGAATCCGCATCCTCATTCAATCGAAGAAATAATACAAGAGTGTAAAGATAATAAATTTGGTGTTATAATTCTTCCTAAGTCTGATAAAAAATCAGCTTTAGAGAAATTAAAAAATAGTGGAGTTTCAGTTTATACAATAGATGAAACTAAAACAGTATTAAATACTTTTAGTGATTTTGTTCAAGATAAATTAGAAAAAATCAGCTAAAAAAAAGCGGAGCAGTTGCTCCGCTGTATCCTTTCAACTTGACCAAAGTAAAGGACAAATGAATCTTACAAAAATTTACTTTAAATAAAATAAAAATTTTTTAATTAATTATAAACTTTCTTAACATTTTCAATTTTACTACTCATATTTAACAATGCCATATCAGCTAGTACAAGTGCCATCATAGATTCAGCAACTACACTTCCTCTAATTGCAACACATGGGTCATGTCTTCCCTTAAGTTCACAGTTGACTTCTTCATTGTTAATATCAACAGTCTCTTGTTTTATAAAAATTGATGGAGTCGGTTTAAAATATATTTTCACATTTATATCATCACCATTTGATATACCACCAAGTATTCCGCCGCTATGATTAGTTTTAAAACCTTCTGTTCTTATTTCATCATTGTTTTCATAACCTTTTAAAGCTACTGAATCTACTCCCTCACCAATCTCTATAGCTTTTACTGCATTTATACTCATCATTGCATTTGCAATTTGAGAATCAAGCTTATAATATAGTGGTTCACCAAGACCTATAGGGCAGTTTTGAACATTTACAAGAGCAACACCACCTACTGAGTTATGCTCATTTTTAGAGTTTAATATTGCCTCTTTTTGGAACTCTTCTTTATCTTTATCTAGTGCAAATATTTCAGAATTTTTAGCAAATTCAAAATCTCTTTTAGTTCCTTTAATTCCATCAATTTCACAAATACCGCTTTGGATTTTAATACCAAGTTCATTTAGCATAAGTTTTGCAATTGCACCAGCTGCAACTCTTGCAGCTGTTTCTCTAGCTGAACTTCTTCCTCCACCTCTATAATCTCTTATTCCATATTTATGAAAATAAGTAAAATCAGCATGTCCTGGTCTAAAAAGATCTTTTACATTAGAGTAATCTTTACTCTTTTGATTTTCATTAAAAATTACCATAGAAATAGGTGTCCCTGTAGTAACTCCTTCAAAAACTCCACTAAGAATCTCTACATTATCTCCTTCTTTTCTAGGAGTTGCAAATTTATTTTGACCAGGTTTTCTTCTATTCATTTCACTTTGAATAAACTCTTCATCTATTTTGATTCCAGCAGGTACTCCATCAACTATACAACCTAATGCCTTCCCATGACTTTCACCAAAAGTGGTAAATTTAAATTTATGACCAAAGCTATTCATCTATTTTTTTCCTTTTAATTCTTCAATAGCAATTTTTGCAACAGCTTGCTGTGCTAACTTTTTACTTTTTCCTATAGCTTTACCATAAGTTTTTCCATCAATCCAGATTGATACTTCAAACTCTTTTTTATGATCAGGTCCATATGAGCCTTCAATTTTATATTCTGGAATTGTTCCAAATTCAGCTTGCGTTATCTCTTGTAAAGCAGTTTTATAATCACTAAATAGTACATCTAGATTAATCTTATCATATGATTCTTCTAGTAGTTTTAATATAATTGGTTTTAGAACTTCAAGCCCTGATTCTAAGTATACAGCACCCATAATTGCTTCAAATGCATCTGAAAGAATAGAAGCTTTACTTCTTCCTTTATTTCTCTCTTCGGCATTTGAAATAAATATATAGTCACCTAACTTAATCTCGTTTGCTAATTTTGTAAACCCTGTTTCATTTACCAAACTAGCTCTTATTTTTGATAAGTCACCTTCATTTGATTCTGGAAACTTCTTAAAAAGATACTCTCCAACGATTAAGTTTAAAACGGCATCTCCTAGAAATTCTAGCCTTTCATTATTATAAGGTTTTTTATAACTTTTATGTGTAAGTGCTTCGATTATCAGGTCTTTGTTTTTAAACTGATAATCCAAACACTTTTCTAACTTTGAGTAATCACTCATTTTTAATTCCTTTTAAAACATCCCATTTTTTAAGGGATTTAAGTTTAATATATATCTATACTTTAATTTATTCGTGCAAGTATATCACATCTTTTATTATGTTAATGTCCTACAATCCCATAAACTATTACTTTTATAATTATTGTAAAGATTGATTTCTTTCAACTAAATCCTTAACTAAATTATATTTTACTTCAAAAGTTAAGATACTGTGACAGTGTGGGCATCTAGTATCATATATTGGATGAATATGCTTGCAAGAGTTACATATAAACTCAAAGTCGATAGTTGCAGGAACTTTGTGCTCGTGTTTATTAAGAGTCATTAGTATATCAAAAACAAAATCATCACTATGATCTAAGTTTTTTAAATAGCCTTTTGCATTATATAGTTCATTTAAAAATATATTTTTTGAAACTTTATCAAAATCAATATCATCAAAATTTAAATACCACATCAAATCAACTATTTTTTTATAATCAAATAAATCTGCATATTTCCAAAAAAGTTCTTTGTTAAATTGTAAATAGAATTGTGCTATTAATCTCTGAATTAAAGGATTTGCTTTAAATATTTCATAAAGTTTTTCACTCTTTTTTTCATATGATTCAATTGGATCATTTATGATTGCTAATGTCTCAATAAAAAGTCTATCTTTCTCAATATCAATTCCAATCTCTTCTAAACAATTAATTATCTCTTTAGCTGCACCATACTCTTTAAGTTTTTCATTTATTATAAGTAAATGTTTTAGTGCTTTTGTATTTCTTGGTGAGAATTTTAAAATTCTTAAAAATATTTCTCTAGATCTTTGTAAAAAACCACCTTTAAAATATGTAGTTCCAAGAAGTTCAAGGAGTTCTTCTTTTTTAACTCTATCAGTTACATGTTCTAATAAAGTTAGATATACAGATATTGCTTTATTGTAATTACCTTTATGAACAAAGGTAGAAGCTAAAAGAATAATTGAATCAAAAGGTAAATTATATGTTTTATATAAGTGCACATAGTCTTCTTCTTTTAATTTACCTATTTCAAATCTTCTAAGAAGTTTTCTATAGTCTTTTCTAGCACGTCTTTCTTTATAGGCACTAAAAGAGTATGTGATAAATGAAATAAAAAATATAAGAGCAAAAAATACAATTATACCAAAAAGTGGATCCCTGTACTCTAATACTAAACTATCCAAGTAATACCTTTAATGTAATTAAGAAAATAATATATCATAAAAGGGCATATAAAATAATAAAAGAGTATAATTTTGCCATGATTACAAAAGAGTCCATAGAAAATCTTAAAAACCATCTTGATGTTGTTGATGTTGTATCTCAATTTATTGAATTGAAAAAAAGTGGAGCAAACTTTAAAGCTTGTTGTCCTTTTCATGGAGAAGATACTCCCTCATTTGTCGTAAGCCCAGCAAAGCAGATATATCATTGCTTTGGATGTGGAGTAGGTGGTGACTCAATAAAGTTTGTAATGGAGTATGAAAAATCTTCATATCCAGAAGCTTTAGAAAAACTAGCTTCAATGTATAATGTAAATCTAGATTATGATAATAAAAATCAAAAGAAGCAGGATTTAAAAGTATTAGAAGAGATAAATAAATATTAATCAAAAACTATTTGTAAATAACAGTACAGCAAAGGAGTATATTCATAACAGAGGAATTTCTGAATTTTCTGTAGAGAAATTTGAAATAGGTTATGCCCCTGCATCTCATGACACAATTAATTTTTTAAAAAGCAATTATTATAACTTAGCAGATGCAAAAGAATTAGGTATTATTGATACTGGACAAAATGGTTTATATTCAAGATTTATTGAAAGAATTACTTTTCCAATTTATTCACAAAATGGAAAAATAGTTGGTTTTGGTGGTAGAACAATTACAGGACATAATGCAAAATATGTAAATTCTCCACAAACTAAAATATTTAATAAATCAAAACTTCTTTATGGTTATAACATAGCAAAAGAGAATATCTAATAAAAAAAATAGAATTATTGTGACAGAAGGTTATTTAGATGTAATAATGCTTCATCAAGCAGGTTTTAATACAGCAGTTGCAACACTTGGGACAGCACTTACAAAGGAGCATTTACCTTTAATAAGAAGAGGCGAACCTCAAGTTATTGTTGCATATGATGGAGATAAAGCAGGATTAAATGCCGCTTTTAAAGCTTCTGTGATGCTTTCACAAAGTGAATTTGAAGGTGGAGTTATAATATTTGGTGAAGGTAAAGATCCAGCAGATATGGTAAATGATGGAAGAATAGAAGAACTTAATAAGATTTTTTCGATGCCAACACCTTTTATAAATTTTACAATTGATTATATAATCTCTAAATATGATATAAATAATCCAAGTCAAAAACAAAAGGCTTTATTAGAGACAAATGATTATTTAAAATCATTAGGTGTAATTTATCAAGATGAGTATAAAAGATATATAGCTCAAAAGTTAAATATACGTGAATCTTTGGTTAAAACATCTACAGATAATGTAAGACCAACAGAAGTAAATCTTTCAAAGATAGATATTGCTGAACTTTGTATAATTAGATCAATTTTAGAAAAACCTCAAAGATTAGATTCTGTACTTGATATTGTTGATTCTTCGATGTTTGAGTATCATAGAAATGAGTTTGAATTACTTATAAGTGATATAAATCATCAAAGCTTTAATGGAATATTATTAAATGAAAAACTTGAAATTTATGATGATGAAAGATTAAAAAATGAATTAATTTTATTATTACATAAATTTTATACTAAAAAATTAACAAGTGTAAAATATGATGAAAATTTAAGTTTAAGAGAAAAAGGTTTTCTTTTACGAAAAATACAAGATAGTTTAAGACAATTAAAACTTGGAAAATTAGTTAGTTATAACCTTTAATTATCTTTTTTAATTGAAAAACTATTTAGTTTTTTGTAAAATCATAAAAAAATTTATATGAGGACGGTTTATGGAGTTATTAGAGAGTAAAAATTTACCTGAGGCAATAGGGCCTTATTCACAAGCAGTAAGAGCAAATGGGTTTATATTTACATCGGCACAAATCCCTTTAACATCGGATGGGGAAATTGTAGAAAGAGATATTAAAAAACAAACAAGACAGGTATTAGAAAACTTAAGAATTTTATTAGAAGATTCACAAAGTAGCATGGATGCTGTAGTTAAGGTAAATGTATATTTAGAAAATATGGATGATTTTGGCGTAGTAAATGTTTTATTCGCAGAAGCATTTGGAGATCATAAACCTGCAAGAACAACAATTCAAGCTAGTAAATTGCCAATGGGATCTATGATTGTAATGGATGCAGAAGCTTTACCGAAAGATTTTTATTAAGCCAAATTTAAAAAAATAAATTTGGCTTAAAGAAAGTTTAAAGTAGTTTTAGATAGTATTTCGTCCCGTTAAAAGAAAAAGTTAATAAAAGATTGATAAATTAGAGGATTGAAATATGTACGCAATTATTAAGTGTGGTGGTAAGCAGTACAAAGTATCTGAGGGTGACATTTTAGATATTGATTATACTGGTAAAGCTGCTAAAGAAACTTTAGAAATTACTGATGTTTTAGCAATAAACGATGGTGAGTTAAAAACTGGTGATGCTGTTTCTGCTGCAAAAGTAGAGGCTGAAGTTGTTTTAGATGGAACTGGTGTAAATAGAGATAAAAAAGTTATTATTTACAAAAAAAGAAGAAGAAAAGATTCTAAATTAAAAAGAGGTTTCAGAAGAAGCTTCACTAAAGTTAGAATTACTAAAATCGCTGCATAAATTTAAGGAGATAAAGTATGGCTCACAAGAAAGGTCAAGGATCTACTCAGAATAATAGAGATTCAGCTGGAAAAAGACTTGGTGTTAAGAAATTTGGTGGTGAAACAGTAAGAGCTGGAAATATCATCATTAGACAAAGAGGAACAAAAGTACACTGTGGAGAAAATGTAGGTATTGGTAAAGACCATACTATATATTCACTAATTGATGGTGTAGTTAAATTTGAAGTTAAAGATAAAAAAAGAAAAAAGTATCAGTTTACGCTTCATAATTTTT
>JDSF01000293.1_pt1 | contig 24676 bp, 33 predicted proteins | sample 199441 | NCBI WGS metagenome assembly JDSF01 (sample SAMN02592751, study PRJNA231836) | bioreactor metagenome | isolation source: continuous culture bioreactor denitrification-DNRA | place: Germany: Bremen
GAGAATGTTGAAGCATCTGTTTTGCTGAATCAGGTAACCTACCGCAGAGAGGATCTAACAACCCGCTTGGATTCAGTATCCATCACCGGTGATGCCCAATTGAAAAACAATTTGGTGGAGAGCGCATCAGCCAGTCTGACTTCTACAGCTATGCTCTCTCTGCATTCCCAAGGAATACAGGCTACTTCTCCTCTCACCTCAACTTTACAATATGAGAGGCAGCGCTCTGCATTGAGTGCCTCATTCACACTGGAGGAACTGACTTCGTCTTTCACTGATGGTCCTCTCTATACCCGAATTTCTTACCAAGGGAATGCAATGGGCAGACAGTTACAGGGGGGAACTATCACTTGATGAACGGTTCAATCTACTCTCAGTATACAATCTTCCAGAAGAAGGAATTGGTTCTCTCCATATCAGTACGCGTATGGACGAGTTCCCACTCTCCTTCCTTTCTCCCTCAATTACTCGCTATGCTCCATTTTTTTTACAACCCTACTATCATGAGGCAACGAACCTGATTGGAAACATTACCTTCCAGTCAGAAACAGGGAAGGGCAGTGTAATGCCGTTTGATGGCTCCTTGGCCATTGACTTGGCGCTTCGGGAAATGAAGGTAGGCAAAGTTGAACTCGATGCCGGATTCATCTTCCAAGGGTACGTGGCACAGGATGTTCTTGATGTTGAGGCTTTGACTATAGCTACCAGTGGATACAGAATGGTGTACTCTGGAAAAACGGACTTGCATGATTGGCTTCCAAGCGGGCAATTGGATCTCTTCAGGAGTATTGACGGACAACTGCTTGGGAGTATCAATTTCTTTGATGAACCACCAAAGCGATATCGTTTCATGATCACCACTCCTTTCGAACGTTCCCTTTCCATTGAGGGAATTGTGAGCTCTTCCCCACAAAATCTCTTAATTGGAGACGCTCAACTCGGGATTTTCGATACAGTGTATCCTTTCTCATTCTTGCTTCAGACCAGTACACTACAGCTTTCCATCAAGCAGGAAAATGCATTTTCTCTTTCCACAAATCTTGCTCCCCCCCCGATCATGGCTGACATTACCAGCGATGGACTTACTCTTCCCAATCGGGGATTCTTCGCAAATGCAGAAATTTCTGGAGAAACGCAAGTTGCTTTCAACAATTCCCGCAACTGGAATGTTTCCAGTGATCTTCTCACCATTGCAGGGGTGGCCTTCCAAGGACATACCTATTCATTACAGACGGCCTTAGCCATAACGCAGGACAGTATATCCCTGCCTGAAATCTTGCTTACCGATGAACAGGGAACTGAATTGAAGAGCAAGCTTTCCTATACAGGATCAGAATTCCTCACGCTAGCCAAACAATCCTTCCTTGCCCCATTCGATGCTTCGTTTACGCTTGAAGCCAAGAATGAGAGAAAAAATTGCCATCTCGCTGATGGGCGAAGAGGAGCGTATTAGCGCAGTTGTCAAACTTACAGAGCTGCCGCTTGATCGATTCTTCACCTTTGGAGAGGGAGTGGTCCTTAATTTGGATATCCTCGGCTATACCGACCTCAAGCAAACCATCAGTGCCGATGGATTGATGCAAATCACAAGAGGGGACGGAACATTCTCCACCAAGATTGAAGCAGGAAACACCACACTTAACCTATTTGAATCAGAATTCTCACAAGGAAAACTTTCCTATACAGGAAATCTATTGCTCATAAACGGAAATAAGGCCTTGAGTGAAGGATCTTTCTCCCATATCCGACAGCTATCCTATACGACTCAGCAGAGTACACTCAGCTATACCCTTGCGCTCGACCTTGGACTGATGGAAACACTTTTTTGACCTGCCTTCTGCACTAGCCCCGATCAGGGAGGGAAAGGTAAAGGCCGTACTTTCACTCTCAGACATTCTGCTGTACGGAGAGGGAGGGATTGCTGAGGGTGTCTATACACTCTCTTTGGACAATCCTAACCTCACTATTGAAAGTGACCTTCTCTCATTCAATTACAATGTAGAAACACAGCACATCAAGGGAGAAGCGGATCCAACATTTGGTATTGGCTTATCTGTCGAAGGATCCCTTGCAGATGAAGACTTTGGACTCCTTATTGAAGATATTTATTTCCCATTGAATTTTCTCAACCGAACTTTCCTGAAACCAGTGTTCGGTTTTCTGGACGGTGTAGCAAAAGGTGAAGTATTCCTAGGAGGAAGCAAAGAGGCCATCCGTCTCTACGGACAAACTTCAGTTGATTCCGCCAGAATGGAACTTTTCTGGCTGCCAGAAGACATCATCACCATGAAAAACATTACTGCCACCTTGGATGGAACAAGGGCAATCACACCAAAAAACTCCATTCTTCTCCACAAACAAGATCACCGGTAAAACAATTGAAGGTTATGGAAATCTTGGTGCAAACTTTGATGGGCTTCGCTTTCTCAACTATGAGATTCATGCTGATAGTGGGGATGACATGCTTTATGTCTGGATTCCAATGGAAGGATTCGATGTGGATATTCGCACCTATGCCGGAGGCACCTTCAACCTACTTGGTGTAGGTTTTGAGACGTGGCTCGATGGGGAGGTCACCATTCAGGATACCACCATCAGCTTGGGTATCAAGGATCTTCCATTCTGGTATAAGGCAAACAACCTCTCGACCACTGATTTTACGGTGGTTACCGGCAGAAACGTCTCATTCTTCTATCCCAATACGCCTAATCCATTCATTCAGGCGACTATCACGGAAAACCAGAAAATCAATTTCACTTACGACCACATTATCGATGACTTTGTTATCGATGGCAATCTTTCCTTCAGGAGTGGTGAGTTCTACTACTTCCAGAAAAAAAACTTCTTCATCACTGAAGGATCACTCTCACTTCACACTGATGCACTCTCCGGGCAAAACTCCATTCAGCCAACCATCAATCTGAGAGCTAAATTGACAGATTTTGATTCACAAGGGAATAGGGTGGATATCTTCCTTGTCCTTAGGGAGTCAAGCCTTACCAATCTCAACCCACAATTCGAATCAACACCACCGAAGGACGTGAATGAAATACTTGAGATCCTTGGTCAGTCAATTCTTCCAACCGGTGCGTATGGACAGGTCAATCTCTACAGTGTTGCCAGTCTTGCAGCTGCAGCCACCGATGTTGCTGAACGACTGGGATATTTGCAGACCAGTCAATCAACCTTGCTGACAGATTCAATCCGCATCTCCTTAGGACTTGATATGTTCAGCATCCGCAGTAATATCTTGCAGAATATCCTTATTGACGCCCTCCCAGGAGGGAGCTTGGCCAACCTCAGCCCACTTGCACGATATCTGAACAATACTACGATATTCATGGGCAAGTACGTTGGAGAACAATTCTTCCTCCAAGCGTTGGTCCACCTGACTGCCACCGATGGCACAAAAGCCACCCGAACATTCATCTCCCCAGACCTCTCACTCGATCTCGAACTGTCGCTTGATTGGCAGAATCCCATAGGGACATTCTCCTTCTTTACCCAACCCAATGAGTTGTCGTTCATCAATATTTTAGATACCATTGGTTTTAGTGTAACCAGAAGGTTTGTTCTGCGTTAAACAAGAATATAAGAGGAGCTATCATGAACATGCGGAAATCGCGCCGAATTTTTTGCGCAATCCTTATCCTAATTTTTTCCTTTTCCCTGTTGAGTGCCGCTGAAGAGGCCCCATGGTACATGGGTAAGCAAATTGCCTCTTTCTCCAATACGGGACTGCAGAATGCTGATGAAAGCACAATCTTGGATATTCAGTATAAGTACTTGGACGAACCTTTCACCGATGAATTGTTCAATGAATTGCAGGGAGAGCTCTATGCTCTTGATTATTTCTTGTATTTTCTTGCAGAAGCACAGCGGACAGGGGAGGGCAATAACGAACTTGAGATAGTCATGGAGTTCTATGAGTTGCCCTATATCAACCAGGTTACGATTGAAGGCAATACAGGGATCAAGACAAAGAATATCAAAGATGTCTTGCTTAGTGGGGAAGGAACATTCCTGCAAGAACAGAATATTGAACTTTCCAAGACAGAGATCCGCAAGCTGTATGAAGAGAAAGGGTATGCAGACACAGTCATTTCCTCCTCGTATGAAACTGATGATACATCAAACACAGTGAGTCTGGTATTTACCATTGAAGAGAACAAACAGAAACGAATCGGCGAGATTACTTTTGAAGGAAACACACAACTTGCAAGTGACCAGCTTGAGAAACAGCTTTCCTCAAAGACCATTAGTTACTTCAATAGCGGTTATTATAATCCCTCAACCGTAGAGACTGATAAACAGAACCTTATTACGTTCTATCAAAGCAATGGTTTTGTCGATGCTGCCATCTCCGATGTAAAGACGGAAGATATCAGCAGAGAGGATGATGAGTATGCACGGCTTCGAGTTATTTACCAGATAGAAGAAGGCCAGCAGTGGCGCTTTGGCGGTATCCAGGTCGAAGGCAATACCGTGTTTACTGACGATCAGTTCCAGAACCTTATCAGCATGAAAGAGGGATCGGTCCTTGATATCAGCCGTGTCCAGAAAGAGATAGAGGCAGTAACTGACCTGTATTGGAACAATGGGTATATCTTCAACCTTATCTCAAGTGACATGGTCCGTGATGAAGAGAACAAGATTATCACTTTCATCCTTACTGTCCAGGAGAACCAGCAAGCTATTGTTGAGGATATTCGCATCGAGGGACTCACCAAGACAAAGCCTTATGTATTCGAACGTGAGTTGACCTTCAGCCGTGGTGATGTGTTCAGCAAGGAAGCGTTGATTCGTAGCGCACAGAACATTTACAACACCCTCATCGTTACCGATGTTCAGTTTGACATTATCAATGGCAGTGAGGAAGGAACAGTCATTCCTGTCTACACAGTCGTTGAAGGAAACCAGATGGATATCCAGTTCGGAGCAACCTTTGGAGGTAATGTTGATGGATTCCCCGTTTCTGGATTCCTCCAATGGTCGGACAAGAACCTGGGAGGGACTGGCCGTGATCTAGCGATCACCACCAACCTGAGCCCTGACACACAAAATTTCTCCATATCGTTTACTGATGGATGGTTCAAGGATTACCGTTGGTCGAATGGCTTAAGCTTCAACTTTGAGAGAAGCAAGAAAAACAGTGTCTTGCAGAGAGGACTGGGAAGCGATTATTACACTGGTCATGATGTAACCGTACTGGAAGATAATGCTTATCCACTTGGGTATGATAGCTATCTCAGCTATCTTGCTGCAGACAAGGCACTTCCAGCAAACTCTGATTTGATGAGCTATCTGTATTACCGCATCTCCCTTGGATACAACACGGGTTATACCTTCATGTTCCGCCCCGGTGCCCTCACAGTCGGTGGCGGACTCTCCATCGGTTTGAACTACGCTGACTACAACCATGCAGTCTACGATCCATATGAACGCCTGATCAAGGCATATGGGGAGCGTTGGCAGTTCAGCAATCGTCTCAGTCTTTCCTTTGCCTGGGATGGCCGTGATAGGATTGAGAATACCAGCAGGGGATACTACCTCAGCCAGAACTTCACCTATGCCGGTGGTATTCTTGGAGGCCTTTCCAACTACATCAAGACATCATCTTCTGCAAGTGGATATGTTACGCTCTTCTCATTTGAACTTGCAGAGAAGAATGCAAATGTTGTGCTGGGAGCAACTACAACAGTCAGCGCAATGCTCCCACAGTACTATAACAACAAGTATGATACAGAAGGTTGGGATTGGTACGATGCAAAACAAGGTGCAACCCGCTATGAGATGCTGTATATAGACGGCATGAATACCGGTCGTGGCTTCTCCGTCATCTTTGACCAGGCATACCTTTGGGACAACCAGGTTTCTATCAGTTGGCCCTTGGCACACAATGTGCTCTCAGCAGAGATCTATGGTAGTGCCACCGGTGTAAGCACTGACCTACAGAACATCGCACCATCTTCCCTTGCTTGGTACTACTCCATGGGAGCAGGAATCAAGCTGAAGGTACCAGGATTCCCGTTGGGATTATATCTGGTGAAAAACGCAAGCTTTATCGACAATACCTTTGCCTGGGATGGTGGTACCATCTTCAGGGGAAGTAGTGAAGACAGTGGTTTGAAACTGGTACTTGCGATCACCACGACTTTGTACTAAGTATGAGTGAGAAAGAGAATCTGACTCCCATGATGGTCCAGTACCATCAGATCAAGGAGCAACACCAAGGGGAAGTACTGTTCTTCCGCCTTGGTGATTTCTATGAGATGTTTGAGGATGATGCCAGAGAAGTCTCGCGTCTGCTCAACCTCACCCTCACCAAACGCAATGGTCAGCCGATGTGTGGAATTCCCTACCATGCGGCAAAAACCTATATCAAGCGATTGCTGGAAGCAGGACGGAAGATTGCCATCTGTGAACAGACCAGCCTCAATCAGGAAGGCGGGAAAAAGCTGGCAACACGTGAAGTGGTGCAGGTTATTACTCCCGCAACGGTCATAGAGGACGACTACCTCGATGCAGAGCAATCCAGTTATGTATTGAGCATCTCATTCCAAAAGCAGGGTATTTCAGTCAGTTATGCAGATATCACCACAGGTGAATTTTCCCTAAGGACGGTAGGGAAAGATCAACACTATGGTTCCCTTCTGGCTGTATTGGAACAAATCCGACCAAGGGAACTACTGGTAAATGAAGATGACTATTTCCTTTACCAGGACTACCAAGATATTCTTGCATCTCAACAGGCAATGGTCAGCAAGCTCCCCCCTTGGAGGTTTTCCATCGCTGATGGATATAGCTTGCTCTGCAAACATATTGGATCCACGAGTTTGAAGGCCTTTTCCTTGGAGGAGAAGGACCATAAACTCTCCAGTGCTGGGGCTCTGCTTTGGTATTTGAATGAGACAGCCAAGACAGGCTTGCATCAGATTGACTCATTTACCGTGGTTGAAGAGACACAGTTCCTCCATATTGATGAAGCCAGCCGAAAAAAGTCTTGAGCTCGTAAGCAACACCAATGATGGAAGTGAAAAGTTTACGCTCTTCTCAGCAATCAACGCCACGTTAAGTAGCATGGGGACCAGACAGTTGAAAAACTGGATAACCCAGGCCTTGACTGATGTCGAGAAAATCCTCTTCCGTCAGAGATGGGTTGAAATGCTTGTAGAAGACCGTGATGAGCTCAGCAGGGTCAGGTCAATTCTGAAACAGGTATTGGATATTCAACGTCTAACCACCCGTATTGCCATGAATCGGCAGGTTCCCAGGGATTTGACTGGAATTGCTCAGACTATCTCTGCCTTTTTTTCAATTGGTTGATGAACGTTACCAGGATCTACTCCCAACCAAGCTGGAAGAAACACAGCTCCAAACGTTACTGCACCTTGCCTCTGAAATCCAGGAAGCTATCAATGACCAGTGGCAGGGGCCTTTTGAGGAAGGGAAGGTCATTCTCAAAGGGTATGATGCACAATTGGATGCACTTAGAGGTGCCAAATCAGGTGGAAAGGAGCTTTTGGACTCCTATCTGAAACAACTGAAGGAAGAGACCGGTATACCTACGATCAAACTCTCTTCCAACAAGATTCTTGGCCACTATATTGAAGTTACCAAGACACATGCTGCTAAGGTACCTACCACCTTTTACCGTAAACAAACGCTGGTGAATGCTGAACGGTTCACCAGTGATGAATTAATCAAGCTGGAACAGCAAATCCTAGAAAGTGCAGCCTTGGCTGAAGAAAGAGAGAAGGAAGTATATGAAACCTTGGTATCCAAGACCAGGGACGTACAACAGATACTGCTCTCCATCAGTAGTTTTCTCAGCGACTTGGATTGTCTGCAGAGCTTTGCAAGCACAGCAATCACCCATCAGTATACCAAACCAAGTTTCACGGATGAGGATGTTCTTATCCTCGAAGGCGCAAGACATCCAGTGGTTGAACAACATCTCACTCCTGGTGGTTTTGTTGCCAATGACCTTACCATTAAAAGTGCGGGCAAACGGTTCTGTTTGATTACAGGGCCAAACATGGCCGGTAAGTCGACCTTCCTCAGACAGACTGCTTGGTAGTTCTTCTTGCACAGATTGGAAGTTTTGTCCCTGCCACGAAAGCCAAACTTGGTGTGGTCGACCGTCTCTACTGCAGGTAGGGGCAAGTGATAATCTTGCCCGTGGAGAATCCACCTTCCTTGTCGAGATGCAGGAAGCAGCCCATATTCTCAGAACAGCGACAAGACATTCCTTGGTTATTGTTGATGAACTGGGAAGAGGAACCAGCACACAGATGGTATGTCGATTGCTTATGCAATGATGCAGAAACTGCTTTCCATGGATTGTAAGACCCTGTTTGCAACCCACTATCATGAACTAGCCAGAATTGATACCAGCGCCATCCAACTCTTGACACTGCAGGTCAGTGAACAAGGTGGGGAAGTCAAGTTCCTCAGGAGAGTCATTGAGGGAATCGCCAACAGCTCCTATGGATTGAATGTTGCAAGAATGGCAGGGGTGGGGCGTGATGTCATCCGCCAAGCCCGACAATTCCAGAAACAACACTTTACTGAGTATGACCTTGCTGCCATGCAACCTGATCTCTTCAGTGCTGCTGCAGTAGAAGAGGAACTACCATACAGTGATTTCGATGCAAATGAAAGCGAAGTCATCGATGTATTGGAATCGTTCAATATTGACCAGTCATCTCCCTTGGAAGCACTCTTGTTGTTGAAAGAATTACAGGAGAAGTTGCAAGCAAAGTAACCACATATTCTTCTTGAGGAGTATGTGGTGCCATGTGTGCAAGAAACTTTCAGATACAATACTCTGTCCATCGTGTGAGGAAGACCTTAGGAAGGCGTCGTACAGGTATCTTTTCACGCATCGCTGTCCAGTCTGTGGAAATCCGGTGCTTGATGCCTCCTATACATGTCCATTCTGTACTGAGGGAACACTCTCTTATGGTCCTTACGGAAAAAAAACACTTGCCTCCTTGATCAAAAACTACAAATTTGGTGGAGAGCGTTCTCTTGTTCCTCTCCTATCTGGGTTGTACCTTGGGTTGCTCTCTTCTATGGAGCATGTACTTATACTTCCCATCCCCTGCTCAAAAGAGGGGTACAAAAAAAAGAGGTTTTGACCAGATTGAGGTAATTACATCCCATCTTGCAAAAAAAAGGGGCTATCCTCATCTATCTCTTTTCACCAGGGGCAAGGGCAAACAGTTCAAGACGCTTTCCAAGGAACAGCGTTTTCGTGAACAGACGTTGCAATTAACGCGTTCACAAAGAAAGAAGGAACGGTTTTTTTTCAGTTTTTATCGGATGGATACACTCCCGTCCTCCTCGATGATATATCCACCACAGGGACCACCTCTTTCCGGGCAAGGGAGTTGTTATGGTCACATTTTGGCTGTAAAGCAACGATTGTGGTACTTGCTAATGCCTAAGTGTGTAGGTATCGTTGACAAAGATGCGTGTTATCGATACTATTTTAGCAGGATTAGTTGTTTATTGGGGATCGCCAACAGGCGTATCCCTTTTTTATGAACTTTTTTCAGGAGCAGTATGATACAGAAAGGAATAGAAGAAACACCTTTGTTTCGTGAATACGAACCTCTGCTGAGTGCAATGGGCATTACATTGGTGGATATCGATGAAATTGACCGCGGAAGCAGTGTCCTAATTACCATTGTAATCATGGCAAAGGAAGAAGAAGTGAATGTCGACCATTGTGCCAAGGTATACCGTTTGGTGTATCCGCGCATGGAACTGATATTGGGAGAGCGTGATCTACAACTTGAGGTTACCACTCCAGGGCTTCAGCGTACAATTAAGGATAGCTATGAGTTCAGCTTGTTTACCGGCAAGCGTGTACGGGTTTATGATACAAGCAAGATGGCATGGGTAAGTGGCATTATCAAGAATTGCGATGACCATTCACTCACGCTTGACGAGGTATTTATTGAGGATGAAAAAAGAAATGATTGCAACAATGGTTGTGGAGTTGGCTACTATCCAGAAAGCTAAACTCGACTATAGATGGGAGGACAATTCACATGGCAACTGAAATTGGTGACGCTATTAGAAGTATGGTAGCGGAAAAGAATATTTCCGAGGAGCTGGTTATCAGCACCATTGAGGACATACTCCGCGCAGCGTACAAACGAAAATTCGGTACCGATGAGAATGCCGTCATTGAGTTCAGTGAAGATTATACCAATGTTGAACTCGCAAGCAGACGCCAGATTGTCGATGATGACGAATGGTATAATGAGGTAACTGAAATCCCACTCAGTGAAGCAAAAGAAATCCATGAAGAGTGTGAGATTGGTGATGAGTTGCTCATTCCAGTCGACCTCAAGGAATTCGACCGCATCAGTGTACAGAGTGCAAAACAGCGCGCCCATCAGAGCTTTCGAGATATACAGAAGGATACGCTGTACAGTGAGTTCAAGGCAAAAGAAGGTCAGCTGATCATTGGTTATTATAGGAGACAAGCTCCTACCGGTGATATCTATGTCGATATCGGCAGCACTGAAGGTCTTCTTCCCAGGAGAAACCAGTCCAGCAGAGAAAGCTACCAGAGCAATGACAAGATCAAGTGTTATGTGGAAAGTGTAGAGAAAGCTGAACGTGGGGTACGGGTCATCCTCTCCAGAACAAGCAGCGAATTGATTCGCAAGCTCTTCGAGGTTGAGGTACCGGAAATTGCACAGAACCAGATTGACATCATCAAGATCGTTCGTGAAGCTGGATACCGCACAAAGGTTGCTGTGGCATCACGTAATGACGATATTGACCCTGTCGGCGCATGTGTTGGGTTGAAGGGAAATCGAATTCAGACTATCATGAGCGAGATAGAGGGTGAGAAGATTGATATTCTTCGCTATGATCCCAACCCAATCAACTATATCCGCAATGCGCTCTCCCCAGCACAGGTGAAGGATGTAGTGGTTCTTGACAAGAACATCTATCATGCAGTTGCCATTGTAGAAGACAGCCAACTCTCATTGGCCATCGGGAAACAAGGCTTGAATGTCCGTTTGGCAAACAAACTGGTTGACTGGATGATTGATGTGAAGACCCAATCTCAGTTTGATGAGATGGATATTGCCAAGGAAGCCCGTTCAAGCTGAAAGTATTTTCCGTGATGAGCAAGAGTATTATGACGAAGAACTCGTTGCCCAGAGTGGAGAGGATATGTTTATTGGACAGGAAGGTGAGGCTGCTCCTGAGGAGAGCTTCGTTGATGAGGATGAGATTGCCCTCACTGAACTTCCTTTGGATGAGATGTTGCTGAAGAAACTCCATTTCCACGATGTGTATAGTGTTGAAGAGTTCATCAATCTCAGCGAAGAGGATCTTGCAAGCTTCAGTGATTTGAGCGAGGAAGAGATTATTGCAATCAAGGATACCATCAATGAGTACGTTGATATCGTTGAGGATGAAGTGGAAACTGAGACTGAGTATGTCTGTCCCAATTGTGGTTCCTCCATCACAGAGGATATGAATGTGTGCCCAAACTGTGGTACAGGTCTGGTATTTGAGGTAGAGTAAATTATAGAGGAAATAATGTCGGAAGAGAATAACAAGCCAAAAGCAACGTTGATCAAACATGTTGTGAATCCTACGGAACACAACAAAGAGCAGAAGAGTCCCGCCAAAGAACCTGAAGCAAAACCCAAAGCTCCCGCTGAAAAGCGAAGGGTCGTAGTGGTTAAGAAGAAGGTAGTCGTGGTGAAGCCTCAGGCTCGCAAGGAGCTGAAAAGCCCGAGAATGAGAAGAAGGAAGGCAAAAAAAAGACCTCCAAGGACGAAGGTTCCAAGGAAGCATCTGAAAAGAAGAAGACCGCTTCTGAAGGCCGCACAAGCAGTGTGGTACGAAAGGCCCATCGCCATACTGGGTCAGAGAACCTATCCACTTCTCCCTTGCATAATGGTCCGGTCGTCATCAGACCGACCAATCTGCCACCGGTTCCCAACCAGGGATTGACGGTAAAGGATCACAAGGAGTTGCAGGACAAAAACCCTGGTGGTATCTCTTCCAAAGAGAGTCCGGTACCCAGTACCGGTCCTCGTGTAGCTGGCATGGTTGGTGGACGTCCAGCTCCTGGAACCAGACCACAATACCGCCCCAACAACAATAGGGTGGGTATCAGGGTCCGGACACACGTGGTCCTGGAAGACCCCCTGGCACTGGTTATCAGGGTCAGGATAGTCGTGGTCCTGGAAGACCTCCTGGTACTGGATATCAGGGACAGGACAATCGTGGACCTGCTAGACCAGGTGGATACAGACCAAATCCGAATGGTCCTCCAAGGGGTGGAGCTCCATTCCAACGCAGTGGCGGTGGTGGTGGATTCAGAGGCCCTGGTGGTCCCCGTCCTCCATTTGGTGGACCTCAAGGTGGAGGGAATAGACCTCCTATGCAGGATATGGCTCCTGTTAACCAGAGGACCAACAAGAAAAGCTTCAAAAAAGAAGAACAACGCTTCTTATAAGAAACGGAATGCCGAAGAAGAGAAGGAATTCCAGATCCAGAGACGCAAGCAACAGGCAGCAGCCAAGCTTGCAGCTGTACCCAAGTCCATCGACATGATGGAGGTCATTACAGTAAGTGACCTCGCCAAGAAGATGAATTTGAAGGCTGGCGAGATCATTGCGAAACTTCTCAAGATGGGCATGATGGTTACCATCAACCAGCAGATAGACCACGAAACAGCTGAAATCATCTGTGGTGAGTATAACTGTCAGGTGAATCTGGTCTCCCTCTACGATGAAACATTGATCGTAAGTGAACCGGACAAGGATGAAGACCTGATTGATCGTGCGCCAATTGTTACGGTCATGGGACACGTTGACCATGGTAAGACCAAGTTGCTCGATGCAATTCGTTCTACCAAGGTTGCCGAAGGTGAGTATGGTGGGATTACCCAGCACATCGGAGCCTATAAGGTCGATCTCCCTGGAAAGGGTGAGGTTGTCTTCCTTGATACTCCCGGACATGCCGCGTTCTCCATGATGCGTGCTCGTGGTGCACAGGTTACTGATATCGTCATCTTGGTAGTTGCTGCCAATGATGGAGTGATGCCACAAACCCGTGAAGCTATTGACCATGCTAGAGCAGCCAATGTTCCCATCATTGTCGCAATCAACAAGTGTGACCTGCCTGAGGCAAAGCCTGAGCGTGTCATGCAACAACTCTCTGATCTTGGTTTGATGCCTGAAGCTTGGGGCGGACAGACGCTTTACTGCGAAATCTCTGCACTTAAGAAGATTGGTATTGAAGAATTGCTTGATACAATTCTCCTTGAAGCTGAAATGCTTGAACTGAAAGTCAATGCAAACTGCAGGGCTGAAGGTAAGATCATTGAAAGCCGAATCGACCAGGGTAGGGGTATTGTTGCCTCAATCTTGATTGAACGAGGTACCTTGAGACAGGGTGATCACTATGTAGCCGGAATTTATCCTGGCCGTGTAAGAGCCATGTTTGATGACAAGGGAAACAAGATTGATGAGGCTGGTCCGTCCACTCCTGTTGAGATCATCGGTCTCTCGGACATTCCGGGAGCAGGAGATCCGTTCCAGGTTACCGAGGATGAAAGACAAGCCCGACAGGTTGGTAATAAGCGTCAGGAGTTAGAGAGAATTGGGGATAGCCGTAACGTGAAGAAGGTTACCCTGGACAATCTCTACACCAAGATCAAGGAAGGAACCATTCAGGAGTTCAATGTCATCATCAAGGGTGATGTACAGGGTTCTGTTGAAGCCTTGCAGGGCGCACTGCAGAAACTCTCCAACGATGAGATCCATCTTAATGTCATCCGCGCAAGTGCCGGTGCAATCATTGAGAGTGATGTCACCTTGGCCAGTGCATCAGAAGCTTTGGTAATCGGGTTCAATGTACGCCCGACTCCCAGAGCCCAGGTACTCGCTGACCAGGAGAAGATCGAGATCCGCAAATACAACATCATTTATGATGTGGTAGACGATATCAGGAGTGCTATGGAAGGCATGCTCAGTCCTGAGGTACGTGAGGTTGAAATCGGTACTGTTGAAGTCCGTAATACCTTTAAGGTTCCCAGAATTGGAACAATTGCCGGATGTATGGTTACCAGTGGAAAGGTCAAGAGAAATGCCTTCGCCAGGGTCTTCCGTGAAGACATCCAGCTCACTTCTGAAAAGGTCAAGATTTCGAGCTTGAAGCGATTCAAGGATGATGCAAAGGAAGTTGCAGAAGGCTTTGAATGTGGTATTGGACTTGAAAATTTCAACGACTTGCATGTCGGTGATATCCTTGAGATCATTGAGACTGAGGAAATTGCCCGCAAGTTGGTAACAAAAAGTGAACAACAACCATGAGTGAATATAGTCAGAAACGGATAGAAGTAAAACTCTCTGAGGCGATCAGCATGCTGATCGTCAAAGGGGAGGTTAAGAATCATCTGGTAAGCACACTTTGCTCAGTGAGCAAGGTGGAGCTCTCCCAGGACAATGCTTATGCGACGGTCTTCATCTCCTCGGTTCTTGATGACAAGAGCCTTGAGGAAAGTGTAGAAGGGTTGCAGAAGGCCAGTGGATTCATTCAGAAACGTGTAGGGGCATTCCTGAAAACCAGGAATACTCCTGTGCTGAGATTCAAGGCAGACATCTCTCTGAAAGAAGGACAAAAGATTAATGCCTTGATAGATTCATTGGTGGAAGATGGGAAAGAACGCTAGTATTCTCCTCATCAACAAGAAACGGGGACTGACAAGTTTTTTCTAGTCTTAATGATATCAAGCGTACCATAGACCCGAAAGTAGGGCATGCTGGTACGCTTGATAAGTTTGCAGAGGGACTCTTGATTGTTTTAACGGGCAGTATGACCAAGCTGAACCTTCTTTTTTCCCAGATGGACAAGCAGTATCGCGCTCACATCCAGTTTGGAGCTGAGACCGATACCCTTGACCCGGAAGGAGAGGTGATCGCAGAAGCCGCTCTTCCGTCCTATGAAACCATTTTGCATGCCATTCCCTCATTTGTTGGGGAAGGAGAGCAGGAACCACCTGCCTATAGTGCACTGCATATCAATGGGAAACGAGCAAGCAAGCTTGCCAGACAAGGCAAACAGGTAGACATGCCTAAGCGTCCGATCACAATCTATGCTTTTACTCCTGTCAGCTACCAAGATGGTGTGCTTGTTGCAGATATCCATGTCTCGAAAGGGACTTATATCCGCAGCATTGCCAGAGATCTAGGAAAAGCCTGTGGGAGTAGGGCCCATCTGACTGCCTTGGTACGTACCAGTATTGGGCCGTTTTCCTTGGATGAAGCGGTTGATGCTAAAAATACAGAAGAACTTGTATCCTCAATGCAATATACTGATGCATATCTGAAACGACTGGAAAAGGTCAGTGTGTTTGAAATTCCTGACTCCGATTTGTTTCGTGTGGCCAATGGGTCCTATCCCCATACGGTTATTTGCATCAAGGAGGGTAAGGATGCACTCTTTGGGGCCTTGTACAGCAAGGACGGCATCTTACGGGCCGTATCCAGCCTTCAGGAGAATCGTCTGATTGCACAGATACATCCGTTTTCAGGGGGTAAACAGTATGAAACGGTATGATTTCATGCATCTTTCAGCTCATCCGGTCCTCTGGCAGGTACCCATGGTAGTTTCCGTCGGCGTATTCGATGGTCTCCATCGTGGTCACTTAACCATTCTGGATCGAACCATCACTCTTGCCAAGGAAAACGAATGGGAGAGCATGGTAATCACGTTTGACAAAAACCCTAAGATGGCGACCAAAAGCCAACCCTATCACTCCAAGCTCACTACAGAGAGTCAAATGCAGGAAATCCTTGCCAATCTTGGTGTTAACCATATGGTAGTCATTGACTTTTCTGCTGATTTCAGTAAACTCACAGCTGAGGAGTTCCTAACTTTGGTTTGTGCTTTTTGCCAAGTCAAAGCCATGGTTGTCGGAGAAGATTTCCGCTGCGGTGCCCCGGCGTCAAGTGCCGGACCTGTTCAGCTGCAGGAATATCTGAACCGATTGTCACCTGGAGCAATCGTGGAAGTTCCTCCTTTTGTCCAAACCGACAAGAGTGAGGTTGTTTCAAGTACCTTGGTGCGTAAAAAAAACTTCTTAAGGGCGCTTTGGAAGAAATCCAAAGTATGCTCGGCAGACCGTATGAGTTGGATTTGGTGGCTCACCCCTCCAAATTTACTGATGACGGACTGCTGTACCGTACGGCTTCCTTCATGCAATTGCTGCCGATGGCTGGCGTGTATGATGCCTACCTTACTCTTTCGGATAATACGAAGGTTCCAGTGAAAACTATCATTGGGGATGAAGACCTTTTGATTATTCCAAAAGAAGTAATGTGGGATATGAAACTGTTACGTACAAAAAGACTTAGCTTGATAGCTAAGGGGAGTAGTTCATGATCTCGAAAGAACAGAAACAAGAAATCATCGCAAAGTATGGTGGTGATGAGAAGAACACCGGATCAACTCAGGCACAGATTGCCCTGCTGACCGCTAGAATCAACGACCTGCAGATTCACTTCAAGGCCAATCCTAAGGACCATGCCGGAACCAGAGGGTTGTTGCAGATGGTTGGACAACGCAGACGTCTTCTGAAGTATCTGCGCAACAACAACATCGACGCCTACCGTGCGCTGATTGCAGACCTCGGTCTGAGAAAATAACGGTGGTGTTTTCACTGTAATTTTGTGTGAATGGCTCCGATGGCTTTTCAGGCTGTTGGAGCTATTTATATGATATAGTAAAGAAGAACAAAAAAAAGAACGAAGAAAGGAAGAAGAAAATGGAAGTTAAGAAAGTATCTGTACGGATCGGTAATTCCGACCTGGTTTTTTTTGAAACCGGAAAAATTGCCAAACAAGCCAATGGCTCCGTCTATGCCCATTATGAAGGGAGTGCGGTAATCGCAACGGTCTGCTGTGGCAAACAACCCAATGAAGGCTTGGATTATGTACCACTCAGTGTTGAGTATAATGAAAAAAAATACTATGCGGCTGGAAAAATCCCTGGTGGATTTCTCAAGAGGGAAGCACGCCCAAAAGACAAGGAAATTCTTGTTTGTCGTTTGATCGACCGCCCAATGCGCCCTTTGTTCAATAAAGCCTTTGGTAGGGAAATTCAGATTGTTCCTACTGCAATCTCATCCGATATGAACAATACCCCTGACATCATTGCTATGAACGCAGCCAGTGCAGCAGTCACCATCAGTGATATCCCATTTGCTGGCCCGATTGCCGCTGTTCGTATTTCACTCTTGGATGGCAAATACATCGTCAACCCGACGTTCAGTGAAATAGAAAAGAGCGAACTTGATATTGTTGTTGCTGGTACCCGTGATGGGATTACCATGGTTGAAGGTGGTGCAAAAGAGGTGAGTGAAGAAGTGATGCTTGAAGCAATTGCTACCGCTCAGCCCTTTATCACCAAAATCTGTGATGCACAGCTTGAACTGCGCGAACTTGCTGGAAAAGAGAAGCTCCCCATCATCGAGAGTACTGTTGATCTTTCCTGGCTTGCTCCTGTAAAAGAATTTGCACATCCCCTCATCAAGGAAGCTTCTTTTGTCAAAGGCAAGATGGAGCGCTATGCTGCACTTGCTGAAGTACATGAACAGGTGAAGGAAAAGTTTGCAGACCTGATCGCCGAGGACGAGAATCGCCCAGGCCAGCTTGGGGGGGCTTTTCGATGATCTCGAGTATGAGATTCTTCGCTCCTCCATCCTCAACGAAGGCGTCCGTACCGATGGCAGAAAGGTAGATGAGATTCGTCCTATCAGCTGCGAGGTTGGCTTACTGTCCAGAACTCACGGCTCTGCTCTCTTTACCCGTGGTGAGACACAGGCTTTGGCAGTTACCACCCTTGGTACCTCCAGTGATGAGCAGATGTTTGATACAATTGATGGCGAGAAATCCTTCAGTTCCTTCATGCTGCACTACAACTTCCCTCCGTACAGTGTTGGTGAGACCGGAAGGCTCTCCACCGGTAGAAGAGAAATTGGACATGGTCACCTTGCCCAGAGAGCTCTAGAGGCTATCATCCCATCCAAGGATGTATTCCCCTATACCATTCGTGTTGTCAGTGAGATCATGGAGTCCAACGGCTCCTCATCCATGGCCTCTGTGTGTGGTGGCTGTCTCTCATTGATGGATGCTGGTGTTCCTGTAAAGACTCCAGTTGCTGGTATTGCAATGGGCCTGATCACCGAAGGTGCTGATTACTCCAAGTACGTGGTACTCAGTGACATTCTTGGTGAAGAGGACCACCTCGGCGACATGGACTTCAAGGTAACTGGATCCCGTGAAGGTATTACTGCTTTCCAGATGGATATCAAGATTGCAGGAGTAACTCCTGAGATCATGAAGAAAGCACTTGAGCAGGCCAAGGCAGGAAGAATCCATATCCTGAATATCATGGAAGACACCTTGAAGACTCCTCGTGAGGAGATCAACGAGTACGCTCCCAAGATCCTGACCATGAAGGTTGACCTTGAGAAGATCGGTGCTGTCATCGGAACCGGTGGTAAGACGATCAAGCAATTGCCAGCCAGAGTGGTGCAGAGGTCAATATCGCTGATGATGGAACCATCACCATCTATGGCAAGAATGCTGCTGCAGCAAAACTCGCCAAGGAACTGGTACAGTCCATCGTTGAGGAACCCGAAGTAGGAAGAATCTATCAGGGAACTGTAAAGCGAATCATGGACTTTGGTGCCTTCATTGAAATCCTGCCAGGTAAGGAAGGGCTCTGCCACATCTCCAAGCTTGCCAAGACTCGTGTCCAGAACGTTGAGGATGTACTTACCGTTGGACAGGCCGTACCGGTGAAACTTATCGAGATTGACCGTCAGGGTCGTTTGAACTTGAGTTACATCGATGCAATCGAAGGCAATGCCAAATAACATGGAGAGCCATTCGATTCCGGTAAAGGTCAAGAAGCTCAATGAGCATGCTCTCCTTCCCAGTTATGGGACGGAGAGAAGTGCTGGTGCTGATCTTTCAGCCTGCCTGGAGGAGGATTTACTCCTGAAGGCAGGTTCCTATGCAAAGATTCCCACTGGTTGAGCATTCAGGTTCCTCCTGGATATGAGGCACAGGTCAGGCCAAGAAGCGGGCTTGCTGCCAAACATGGGATCACAGTTCTCAACAGTCCTGGTACCATTGATAGTGATTATCGTGGTGAGGTGGCTGTCCTCTTGATTAATTATGGGGAAAAGGACGTGGTCATCCATACGGGAGACCGTATCGCACAGATGGTTATCGCACGGTGTGAACAAGCCTCCTTTTTGCCGACTATGGAGCTTGATGCTACAGAACGCGGAAGTGGAGGTTTTGGTTCAACGGGAGTATAACGTTGAAGCAAGGTGCACGATTCAATTTAGTATATCGCCACATTGGAAGGGAGTACCTCCTTTCCTTTATTGTGGCGTTCTTTTTTTTTCTTTTTTTCATCTTTTTTCATCAACCAGATCTTACTCATCGCCCAGAGGATACTCCTTAAACAGGTGGATTATCTCTCTGTATTCCAATTGGTGATGCTCTCAATCCCGCAGTTTTTTTTACTCTACACCTTCCCATTCTCCAGTCTCACCGCTTCAAGTATGGTAATTGGGGATCTCTCGGGAAACAACGAAATTCTTGCAATACGTAGTAGTGGCATATCATTGAAACATGTATTTCTTCCCATCATCCTCATTTCCCTTGTCTTTTCATTCATGACCTTCCTTACCGCAGACAAGGCCCTTCCTTGGAGTACGAAGAAGTACAGGGAACTATACAGCGGTCTCATGAGAGAGCTTCCAACATTGGAACTTGCCAGCAACTCCACGAATACGATCGGAAACAAGGTATTAGTCAACAAGGAAGTAGTTGGAACGACCGTACACGATATCGTATTGTTTGAGACCTCCAATGACCGTAGTGGCAGATTCTCAGTGCCCCAACGGCAGAGGTAACCCTCTATGATCTGAATGCATTCATCTACCAACTCGATCTGGACAGTCCATTGATGCTCAGAAATGATGTGGAAGGGGGATGGGCGCTCTCCAAGGCAGATAGCGCGAGGTTCTTTCTCAATTTCTCAGGACAAATAGCCAGTCTTTCATCAGCACTCCCTTCTCAGCTGTCAGTTAGGGAACTACAGGAAAATATTGCTATCCATCGTTCCGCTCTGGAAGAGGAAACGGTACGATATGAAGAAAAGCTCCAAAAAAAAGCAAGGTTATTTCTTGCCTCACTAACACAACAAGAAACGGCTACTCCTGAGCGGATAGAAGAGGCTGAACAGGAGGTAAGGGAGCTTGAGGAGAAAACCCCGATAAACTTCTACTACCAGTACTATAGGGCAGAACTCCACAAGAAGTTCGCACTCAGTGCAGCTTGTTTCATGTTGGTGTTTCTCACCTTTTCGCTCTCCTTCTTCAAGGTTAAGCATGGCCGGCTTATTGGATTTGGCATGTCCATGCTGGTTGCCGTTCTCTACTGGTATTTGCTGTTCTTTTCACAAATGCAGATTTTCAAGTTTCCTATCAACCCCGGTTTACTCATATGGATACCCAACTTCCTGATGTTCTTCACCGGTGTCCTGATCATGCTATTTGCGAGGCGTCTATGAAGCTTCACGACCAGTATATCGCTCGCTCAGTTACCGTCGTTGCACTGCTCTCTCTGTTGTTGTGTACGCTGATGCTACTCAGCGTCGATTTATTCAGCAATCTTGATGGATATCTCACCAACGAAGTAAAATCACTGACTATCCTGAGCTTAACCTTGCTGTATACCCCGCAGGCTGTACTCTTTGCGCTCGGTCCCTCCCTGTTATTCTCTGCCACCTATTTCCTCTCCCAATTGCAGGCCAATAATGAGTATATCTGTTTGCTTGGAAGTGGGTTAAGTTATCGTCGGATAATCACACCCATCCTTGTCCTTGGAATTCTGTTCAGCCTTCTTGAGTTTGGGTTTGGAGAATATGTGTACATACCAGCAGAGAGGACTCGTGAGATGAAGCAGGATGAGCTCTTTGGTCTACGTAGTACCTATGACAATAGAAACATTACCTTGCGTGATCCAGACGGTGGGTATGTGGTGCATGCAAAACAGTACAGTGATGACCAGAAGCGACTAGCTCAAGTACTCTTGGTCCTGCTTGATGAAGAAGGGGCAATGCGGGGAAGGGTGGATGCTGCATGGGCCTTTTGGGAAGATGACAGTGAAGATTGGAGAATGGAGCGGGTACGGTTCCAAGAAATTGATGGAGATGGCTTGGTTGTCCAGTCGAGGGAAGTGGGGGAGTTACGACTTGATGAGTTTACACTCGCTCCTTCCTATTTTAGAAATTTGAGCAATGACATCACCACCATGGAGCTCTCAACAGCAGCCGATTACCTCAGGCGAATGGAAGTGCTAGATCCATCCCGTTACCCTGAATTGGCCACCGATTTCACAAAGCGCTTGCTTGAGCACCTTAATCCACTCATCCTGTTGTTCATTGCCTGCACCATCAGTTATAGGTATAAGAAGAATGTATTGCTTTTCAGCATCATCACCAGCCTCTCCATTGCCGTGATATACTTCGTGGTACAGATGGTCACCATCATCATGGCAAAACAGGGGGGGGTTATCGCTCCAATTTGGGGTATGGCAATCCCGATGATTGTGATAGTATGCATAGCACTGGCAGAAAGAGCTGTATTACGTTAGGGGAATTGTATGGCAATATTTCGAACTATCCATCAGGACACCAGCAGCAATGCTCGTTTGGGTATCCTTTCGCTTGGTCACGGGGAAGTAGAGACACCGGTCTTTATGCCTGTTGGCACCAAGGGAACAGTGAAAGCAATGTTCCACGAAGATGTAAAAAAAATTGGGTACAAGCTTATCCTTGGCAACACCTACCATCTATATCTCAAACCAGGGCTTGAAGTGCTCTCCCAGTTTGGAGGATTGCATAATTTCTCACACTGGGATGGAAATCTGTTGACCGATAGTGGTGGATTCCAGGTATTCAGCCTCTCAGGGCTCCGAAAAATCGGGGAGAGGGGGGGGTTACCTTCCAGAGTCATATCGATGGATCAAAGCATATTTTCACACCAGAGAATGTTGTGGATACACAGAAAGTGATAGGCAGTGATATTGCCATGTGCCTTGATGTATGCACACCTCCAGATATCAACACCGTGCTGCCACAGAGGCAATGAACATCACCCATGCATGGGCAAAACGGGCGATTGAACATCGTCAGCAACTGGGAGAGGAGTTCAAGGGCAACCTATTTGGTATTGTCCAGGGCAACTTCTATGAGGATCTCCGCAAGCAGAGTGCCGAGTTCTTCAATGAGATGGATTTCCCAGGGATAGCCATCGGCGGGCTCTCGGTAGGAGAAAGCAGAGAACAGTTTTCTCACTACCTTGGATATACCGCAGAATTGGTGACAAAGGATAAACTAGGTACGTCATGGGTATTGGAAGCCCGATACATCCTTGAAGCGGTGGAAAACGGTATTGATATGTTCGATTGTGTCCTTGCAACCCGTATGGCACGCAATGGTGGCATTTTTTTACCGATGATGGTGTTATCACGCTTAAGAAAGCAATCCATAAATTCGATCATGGTCCGCTTGAAGAAGGATGTACCTGCAGGGCTTGTACACAGTACAGCCGTGCGTACATGCACCATCTTATCAAGACAGGAGAGATGCTTGGAGGTATGTTGGCAACAGAACACAACCTGACCTACTTCTACCGGCTGATGGAACGCATCCGACAGGCTATCAAAGAGAATCGATTTGCTTCCTTCAAAAGGGAATACCTTGCAAGATTCTACGCAAAATAGCAAGACAGCCAAAAGCAGTTTCGCCATCATGCTCTGCACCATTGCAAGTAGGCTGTTGGGAATTGTAAAAGCTCGTGTGCTCTCGTCGGTCTTTGGAGCGAGTGGGGTAGCTGATGTGATTAATTTCACTTTCAACATCCCTAATAATTTCCGTAAACTTTTCGCAGAAGGTGCAGTCAATTCAGCGCTTATTCCCGCTTTCTCCAGCTTGCTTGGTTTAGGGAAAAAGCGGAGCTCACTCCATCTTTTCAGCTTGCTTTGTACGTATCAGGCAATACTCCTGATACCCTTGGTACTACTCTCCTATTTTTTTTGGAGAGCAGTTCATTTCCCTGATCAGTGACTTTGACAGCACCCAGGTTGCCTTGGGTGCAAAGCTACTTCCTTTCTTCATGATCTACCTGGCAGCCATCAGCATGGGTGCAATCTTCAATGGCGTATTGCAATCTCATCACAACTTCCTCCATGCCTATCTTTCCCCTCTGCTTTTCTCACTCTCTGTTATTTTTGGAGTTCAGTATCTCACACCACACATCGGTGCAATGAGCATGGCTTGGGCTACATTGGCAGGAGGATTGCTGCAAGGTTCTTACTCATACCTTATGCTTAGGCGATACGGATATCGATTAAAACCTGCAATAAAACAAGCTGATACCCCTTTAAAGCCAGTACTTGGAGCATGGTCATTGGTTGTGCTCGGGATGGGAATGCAGGTCATTACCCAGTTGGTAACGTATCATTTTGCATCCACGTTGAGTGAAGGAAGTGTTACAGCCTTCACAAACGCAACTATCTTTTATCAGACGCCTTACGGAGTGTTCTTCAACGCGATCAGTGCAGTGAGCCTTCCCTTGCTTAGTCGCTCTTATGCACTGGGACGGCCACAGGAGATGCAAAAAACATACCCGTTTTAGCATCGTCCAACTAACCAGTCTACTGCTTCCCAGTAGCATCATTCTGTTCTTCCTGAGCCAAGAGAGTGTCAGTGTTGTACTGCAGACCGGTAATTACACTTTGGCAGATGCCCAGCTTACTGCTTTGGCTCTACGCCCATTCCTACTGTTCATGGTAACAACCAGTTGGTATGCAATGCTGCTTCGCCTTGGCTATAGTGCAAACCGCTATGCTTGATGACCAAGATCACCTTTATACAGAACTTTGTGGATATCCTTCTGATGTGGATCTTCATCTCAATGGGGTGGGGGGGGATTATATCTCTGGCTCTTGCCAATGGATTAAGCTATGTAGCGCTACTGGGATTCTTGTCGTACAAGCTAAGAGATCTCTACAACCCGATGAAAGACAAACAACTGAGGCTAGGATTGTTGCGCATAGTATCTGCAAATATACCTATTCTAGGTTACTGCTTACTCTATACTTCATTCGGCATGACTTGGTATCAAAGTGGATCAAACTTGAAAAACCTTTTGATTCTTAGTCTGGTTGCCCTTGGCTCTCTCGTGGTATGGTTGCTCTCATATGCACTGATGAGAGTGGAACTACTCAATCTCTTCCGTTCCAAGAAGCAAGGCAGCAACCTGTAAGGCTACCACTTCATCCAGTTTCACCACCATTCTGTCAAAGGTAACCAATCCGTTGAGTTCCTGCTGTATATCAGTCAACTGGGTATAGACAGAGGCTGCCAATCCTTTCAGTTTTGCAGGATACACCTCTTCTTCGTAGAGTCGGAAGAACGCATCATTGAAATCAGTACGATCTTTTAATTGTTTGTATCCAAACGGTTTCTCCTCTTCATCGTCATGACCGTCCACTCGATACAGATAGCCTCCAAACTCAGAGAGCAGTACCACCCT